>JAEIGA010009907.1_pt1 | contig 14437 bp, 11 predicted proteins | sample 9270691 | NCBI WGS metagenome assembly JAEIGA01 (sample SAMN17057246, study PRJNA624740) | gut metagenome | biome: biome; isolation source: fecal sample | host: Bos grunniens | place: China: Xizang | collected 2019 | reverse complement strand
GGCATCATGCCGGGATGCATCGGAGAAGTCAGCACCATCGCACTTCTCGTCGGCGGCATCTACCTGCTCTGCCGTAAGGTCATCACATGGCATGTTCCCGTTTCCTTCATCGGAAGCGTAGCTCTTCTGACTCTGATTTTCGGACATGAGGGATACACTCATGTGGATTGGATGCTCTGCAACCTTCTGACCGGCGGCCTGTTCCTGGGTGCTATCTTCATGGCAACCGACTATGCGACCTGCCCGGTAAGCTCCAGAGGAAGAATTATCTACGGTATCGGCTGCGGTGCTTTGACCGTCCTGATCCGTTACTTCGGCGGATTCCCCGAAGGTGTTTCTTTCGCGATCCTCATCATGAATGCCTGCGCATGGGCTCTGGATAAGACCCCGCGCCGTCAGTTCGGTGAGACAAGAGAAGACATCGCTACCGCAAAAGCGGCTGAGAAAGCTGCGAAGAAGTCTTTGAAGGAGGGTGCATAATGGAAAAGAAAACCGCATCTCCTAGCATTGTGAAACTGGCTCTGGTCCTTCTGGCAGCAGCCGCTGTCGTGGCACTGATCCTTGGCCTGGTCAATCATGTGACGAAAGACCGCATCGCAGAACTGGCAGCCGAGAAGACGGCTACCGCTTATGCGAACGTTCTGGAAGCAGCTAATTACGAAGAGCTGACTGACTATGAAAACAACGGAACCATTACCAAGCTCGTAAAGGCAACGGATGAGACCGGTGCTCCTGCCGGTTATGTTGCCGAGACTTACTTCTCCGGCGCCCAGGGTATGATCACCATGGTCGTCGGTGTGGGTGCGGACAATTCCTGTACCGGAATCTACGTGACCAAGAGCTCTGAAACTGCCGGTCTGGGTGCTCTGGCATCCGAGACGCAGGAAGGCGCATGGCGTGACAACCTGGCAGGTACGACCCTTGATACGGCGTATCTTGCCAAAGACGGCGGCTCCATTGCAGCCATCGCCGGTGCGACTATCACTTCCCGTGCCTGCACGAACGAGGCTCGTTATGTCATGTATGTCACGAGTTTGCTGGGTTAAAGGAGGGCTTGAATAATGACTGCAAAACAACAATTTAAAGAAGGCCTGATTACCAATAACCCCGTTCTTGTTCAGCAGATTGGTATGTGTGCCACGATGGCCATCACCACCAGCATGTTCAACGGTATCGGCATGGGTCTCTCCGTTCTGATTATCCTGACCTGCTGCAACGTGGTTATCTCCGCCATCCGTAAAATTATTCCGAACGAGATCCGTCTGGCGATCTTCGTCGTTGTCATTGCCGGTTTCGTTACCATCGTAGACCTGGTTCTGCAGGCGTACATTCCGGCGTTGAGTGAATCCCTGGGCGTGTTTATTCCGCTGATCGTTGTTAACTGCATCATCATCGGACGTGCCGAGGCGTTCTGCCAGAAAAATCCGGTAGGCCTGGCCTTCCGTGATGGTATTTTCCAGGGACTTGGATACACGGCAGTCCTTTTCGTGATGTGCCTGATCCGTGAGCTCCTTGGCAAGGGAAGCTTCGGCGGCGGCCTGATCAACACCATCAACGGTGTTATCGGAACCGGCAACGGAGTTCAGATCTTCCCGCATGAGTACGGTGCCAGCATCCTGACCCTTCCGGTCGGCGGCTTCATTACTCTTGGCTGTATTCTTGCCGCAATGAACTATGCGTTAAGAAAATCGGAAGAGAAAAAAGAAGCTCGGGAGAGAGCAGAAAAGGAGGGTAAATAATGTTAACTAGTTTACTTTCTATTTCATTAGGTGCCATCCTGATCAACAACTTTATCTTCTCTCAGTTCCTTGGCATCTGCCCGTTCCTCGGCTGTTCCAACAAGATGGACACCGCTGCTGGTATGGGTCTGGCGGTTATCTTCGTCATGGGCCTTGCATCCGCACTGTGCTGGATGATCAACGAGTGGATCCTTATGCCGCTCGATCTCGGCTTCATGCAGACCGTCGCATACATCCTTGTTATTGCAAGCTTGGTTCAGTTTATTGAGATGTTCCTGAAAAAATCAGTTCCCTCTCTGTATTCTGCACTTGGCATCTATCTGCCGCTGATCACCACCAACTGTGCTGTTCTCGGTGTTGTGCTTCTGAACACTCAGAATAACTACAACTTCATCGAGTCCGTGGTTTATGGTATCACCGGCGGTATCGGATTCCTGGTAGCTATCTGCCTGCTGGCATCCGTACGTGAGAAAATCGAATTCGCCGACTATCCGAAGGCCTTCGAAGGCTTCGCCATTGCTCTGGTCACCGGTGGACTTCTGTCCCTGGCATTCATGGGCTTCAGCGGCATGAAGATCTTTTAAGGAGGGCACTGCGATATGACTACGATTATTTTTGCAATAGTTGTCCTCGGCCTGCTGGGTGCACTGTTTGGTGCCGTCCTCGGCCTTGCTTCTAAGATTTTCCACGTGGATCAGGATCCCCGTCTGGAACAGGTCCGCGAGTGCCTGGCCGGCGCAAACTGCGGCGGCTGCGGATTCCCCGGCTGTGACGGATATGCAGCTGCAGTTGTCGGCGGTGCACCCACCAACAAGTGTGTGGTTGCCGGTCCGGAAGCAGCAGCAAAGATCGGTGAGATCATGGGCGTTTCTGCGGACGCAACTGACAAAATGGTCGCACACGTGACCTGCTCCGGCTCCAACGATGTTGCTCAGCCTCGTTTCAACTACAGCGGTCCCAAGACCTGCCAGGCAGCAATGCTGTTTGGCGGACGCGACAGCAAAGACTGCCGTTTCGCATGTGTCGGTCTCGGTACCTGTGTGGAAGCCTGCCAGTTCGGTGCAATGAGCGTAGAAAATGGTGTGGCACACGTTGATCGCGAAAAATGCGTTGCCTGCGGAGCCTGCGCAGATGTCTGCCCGAAGAAGATCATCGAGATGGTCCCGTACAAACAGAAGGTCATTCCCACTTGCTCCAGCCAGGACAAGGGCGGTGTCGTAATGAAACAGTGCGACGTCGGCTGTATCGGCTGTATGAAGTGCCAGCGTGAATGCCCGCTGAAAGACGGTCCGGCCATTACGGTTGAAAACAATCTGGCTCACATCGACTACAGCAGATGTATCGGATGCGGCAAGTGCGCAACCGTCTGCCCGAGAAGCATTATCAAGTGGCAGTTTGGTGCACCTCGTCCCAGACCGGTCGTCGAAGAGAAAAAGGAAGCATAATTCCCAATATCAAAAAAAACAGGCCTTTCCAGTGTCGGAAAGACCTGTTTTTTTGTTTGTTTTCAAGGGAATAAGAGATATCGATACCGGTCAGAAATAGTCGTCGGCAGCACGCAATGCAGCATCTGCCTGGATCAGTCCCCAACCGTACTGGGGATCATAGCCTTCTTCTCCGAGGTCGAGAGAGGATTGTCGAAGAATCTCACAGAAATCTTTTCTGTTCATCCGGGGATATCGTTCCTTCAGGAGAGCTGCAAGTCCGGTGACGAAGGGAGCCGCGTAGGAAGTTCCGTTGCGGAATGCTATACCGTATCTGGAACGGGCGAGGCTCAAAATCTCCTCGCCGGGAGCTACGATGAAAACACTGTCGTTGCAGTTGGAAAATGAGCTGATGATTTTATCGGAATCAACCGCCCCCACACCGATGGTCTCTTCATAAGCGGCAGGATAATTCAGAGTTTCATTTCCGTCATTTCCGACAGGGCATACAATGATGACACCTCTCTCATCGGCGTATCGAATCGCCTCCGCCAGGATCTCAGAAGACTCTTCGGAACTGGAACTGAGATTGATCACAGAACACTGATAGTCATCCACACAGGCTCGTATGGCGTCAGCCACATGGTGGATCTCAGAACGCTTGTGAGAGGAGGTCTTCATAGGCACGAGTGTCGCATCCGGTGCAATCCCGGAGATCCCAAAGCCGTTGTGGCGGGACGCTCCGATGATACCGGCGATGAAAGTTCCATGTCCGCTGCTGTCGGTTAGTGCATCATCGCCGGATACGAAATCAATTCCAGAAAGGACCCGGTCCGTATCAAGATCCCGGTTCTTTGCAGAGATCCCGGAATCGATGATCCCGATCTGCACACCGTGTCCCGTGAGACCGGAATCCCATATCGAGGGCATCCGGATCATCCGCATGTCCCACTGGAGAAAGGAAAACAGATCAAATCGCAGTGTGCGGGAAAGGACCGGCGCCGGGGAAAAGAAAGTGGAGGACGCAAAGGAATGAACCGCCAGAAAAAGTATCAGCAGTACCGACAACGCAATGCATACGGTTTTTTTCATTGCCATGAGCCCTCCTTATAAAAATTGATACTGCAGTGAGAGAAAACTCCTGTCTGCAGTATCCATTTTATCATATTTTCAGGCAATCAGCCGTAGGAATGCATTCCAGGCATCAGACTGTTGACACCCACAAAGGTGAACAGTACGACGGGGACGGCAATGATTGCAAACCATGCCAGCGTTTTCTGATTCTTCTTTCTCAGATGAAGATGCAGGTACACAGCGTAAACGATCCAGGTGATCAATGCCCAGACCTCTTTCGGATCCCAGGTCCAGAAGGAAGACCATGCCTGTTCGGCCCAGATGGCGCCCACAAGGATTGTGATCGTTAAGAACAGGAATCCCAATGCGATAAGGCGGTAAGACATATAATCCATCTGATTAAGCTTTGCAGCGCTGTCCGGTGCGTTCTTTCTTGCCAGCAGCAGATAGCGGAGAGACGCTCCGCCGGCAATGATGAAAGCGGAGTATGCGATGGCGGCGGATCCGATGTGGAACCCGAACCACACGCTCCGCAGAGCCGGCATCAGTTCCTTAATCTCCATGGGCTGCAGAGCTGCGTAGGAAAGGATCAGGGCAGCAGCAGGCATGGCCACTACAGTAATCCATTGCGCATCATACTTCTTGCGGAGGATGATGAGAAGCAGAGAGATGCCCCATGCAAAGGTAGTCGCGAATTCAAACTGGTTGGACATGGGGAGCCGTTTCGCAATGATTCCGCGGGCAATTAGGTATCCGGTATGAAGCAGGAATGCAATCAGGAATACCGCAAAAGCGATCGTTCCGAACTTTTCTTTCTTGAGCGCCGATGCGATAAACTGACATACGGAACACAGAAAATATAGGACCAGTGCGCTGAAGAATACGATATTTAACATTCGTCATTTTCCTCCTGTACTTGTTCGTTTTCCAATAATGTTTGAAGCTCGATCCGCATGCCATCAGGTTTCGGTCCGCCTACTGCATACCCCGTATCATCCACTTTTACGAGGACCGGCTGCAGGAAGAACGTGATATATAAGCCGATGATCATCAGAACAAACACGGCAATTAGAAGTGCGTTGATCAGCTTCGGGGTATGCTTGATGCGAAGCCCCGGATACTCCACCGGATCGTTGAAGGTGAACTCCATGTTGTAGACCGTCAGTTTCTCCCCTGGGAAGGCCAGGACCGGAGTGTTGACCCCGTCCGAGGAAAGAAGAACCTGATATACGGGGTCTTCATATCGGCCGGTGGTAGAAGTGATCAGGGTGATTGTTTCATCTTCCTCTTGGATGTAGCCCGGATAGATGGCCTCATACCACATGCCGTTGTTTCCGTCGATGGAAAGGAAACACTGATCGGTCAGAGTCAGAGTATCCACACCGTCCGTATCCGTATTACGGACTGTGACAGAGCCTGCAGTTCCATAGGTCTGCTGATAGATCTTGTATTCGCCGAAGGACAGGGGGTGATTCACACTTACTTCCGTCAGATCGCTCTGCTTTCCGTTCGGGAGTGTGACGGTGACCTTGCTGGCATAATCCAGATCTCCGTACTCATTTTCAATATGGAACGAGTCTACGGCAATCTCCGTTCCGTCCTCCATTGTAATGGACTCTCCCGGAACACAGGTCTGGTCGATGGTGGTGGGCAGGTACAGTGCCGCCGCACCAAAGATGACGGTCAGAAGTATGGACAGATGTGTAATAAATGTTCCGTATCGCCCGAAGCTGTTCTTCCGATAGATCACGGAATTACCGTATCGGCTTTCCCTGCAGCGCATCCTTATCAAGTGTTCATGCAGCATGGACATGCCGGCTTCGGACAGATGAACCTCATCCGGGGAATAAGCGACCGGATCCGGACCCGATCGGGTGGAAAGAAGCGTACGAAGCCGGGTGACGGTACACAGAAGCAGGTTCAGACTCAACAAAGCCAGCAGAACGATAAAATACCAGCTTTGGAAAATGCGGTGGGCCTTGCAAAGAAGAATCACACCATGAAGATCCTGATAGTTTTGCACGTACCAGGAGATCTCTTTGTCCTGCGGGATGATCGATCCGATTACGGAGCATACGGCGATAAGAACCAGCAGAATCAGGCCAAATCGCATGGATTTAAAAAAAGAATAGAGTTTCTTCACACTTTGCCTCCGAAAAATCGCCCGCCTGGTATTGCAAGGCGGGCGATATCTCATTGTTGGTTTCAGAACTTACTTGAACATGGCCATTCCTTGTTCGATCAGGGCTTCCGATTTGTCCAGACACTGTTTGGTCAGTGCGGAGTTGTGAGCACCTTCGCTGTTTTCTACGAAAACGAAGTCCCAGTAGAACTGTGCACTGCGAAGGACATCGCGGATGGCATCCAGTTCTTCTTCGGAGTAGTTGCCGCCGGCAACTGCGTCCGCCAGCTTGTTGTGGAAAGCTTCCAGCTTGTTTCCGATCTCCGTTTCCCGTGCCATCACGCCTGCCTGGATCGCGCGAACCTGACCTTCCAGATCCGTGTGGCATTCCGAACAGGTGTTCTTGATCAGATCCTCATTGTCCAGCGGGCTGATGAGGTAATGGGACTTGTATACGGTTCCGTCTTCCGCCACCGCGTCGCCCATATGACAGTCGGCACAGGTAAACTTGTTGCGGTGTACACTGCCCTCGCCGAGATAGGTCTCAAGTTCCGGATGCTGGACTTTGATCTGTTTGACGCCGGTATTGGGATTGGTGTAGTCCGAGAACTGCTCGCCGGTTCCCTTGAAGTCGTTGTAGTAGGCCAGAATGTCATCCGGGGACATGGATGCCAGACTGTTGTGAGGCAGGGTCGTTGCCTTGCTTTCCGGATCAAAATAGTACTCGTTGTGGCACTGTCCGCATGCCAGGTTAGCAGCGTCGATCTGGTCGAAATCTTCACCTACACCATTAATCAGATAGGTGTGGGTGATCGTATTCTCGCCAGGTTCATTGGCGTGACAGTTGTAGCAGTTCAGCGGCTCGTTGATGTTCTGCTGAACATCTTCGAACTTCATCTGATAAGCGGCATCGCCCATCTCGTTGACCATAGCGGTAAACTCGGGGACCTTACAGGTCCAGCAGTTTGCCAGAGCATGGGGGCGTCCGGTGCTGGTCACATCATCGATAACGTACATGTGGCCACGGGCACTGTCATAGTACTTGGCAAATCCGTATCCGTCATACAGTGTTTTGATCATGGGATATTCTTCCACATAATCTTCTTGCCCACGGTTTTCCGCATTCTTCATGTAGGATTCGTAGATCTCCGGATACTCTTCCGCCCAGTCGGTTGCCTTCATGACGGTAATGCCGGAACCGGTCTCTACTTTTTTTGCCGTGTTCACGATCTTGACGAGAGAGGCACCGAAGGTGGCCGGTTTGATACCGCTGTCTTTCAGCGCATTATAGATGGCGGTCTTTACTGCTTCGGAAGTGATCGTCGCACCAGATATATTGTCTACCTGAACATTCTGCGCATCCAGAATCGCTCCGGGGAGCTGTTTCAGCGCCAGAGATCCGATCCCGTCGGTCTCTTCCTCGTCCAGGATTTTGATCCGATAGAGATTGTTTTCATCTGCTGTGATTTCCACGGAAATATCGCCGTTGCGGCCTTCCGCCGTGCCGACGACCGTCACCGCTTCCGCTGGAATCTCACTGGCTTTGACACTGGCGGTCTTCCCGGCATTGGCATTGATGTTGATCAGCAGTGCCATGACAAGAACAAGAACACCGCAGCCGATACCGGCGATGTCGCCCAGCAGAGCTTTCTTTTTCTTTTTGCTTTCCATGAGGGCACCTCAATCATATTCCTGTTCGATATTACCCAATTAGGATACCTATACAATTTAATTCTATCAAGAGAGATAACGCTTTTCAATTCCCCAGGAAATAAATTGGGAGGATCGTGCAAATTGCCTGTTTTTAGTTGGACATTTTCACTATGTCCGCGCATCGGAAATGTGGAGAGTGCGATACTGACGCGGAGTCATTCCCGTTGTTTTCCGGAACACCGTGGTGAAATAGCTCTGAGAACTGAAGTTGAGAAGCTGACTGACCTCGCTGAGGGAATTGTCCGTGTGACGAAGCAGAAATTTTGCCTCCCGGATCTTCTGCTTTTGAATATAGGTGAGAATCGTCTGTCCGGTCTCTCGGTGGAACAGGTCGGAAAGGTATTTCGGGGAAAGGTTAACTTCCTGTGCCAGTTCATCCAGAGAGACCTTCTCCCGGGCATGCCTCAGTATGTACTCCATACACTGACGAACCGGTAGAACGTAACGGGAGATCTCCTGTTCCCGGATCTGAGCGACGCGGGAAGTAAAATCTACCCCCATTTCTATATTTATCCCCTGCAATTCCGCAGGTGTCCGGACGCGTTCCGTCTTCTGTATGTAATAATCACTGAGGTTAAAGGCATCCTCTTCCGGCATTCCTCCCAAGATAGCGAATCGGGTCACCAGCGTGATGTTAGCGATTACTCCGTAAAGAGTCTGATGGAAGGGGCTGGAGGACATACGGCCGTAACGGGTCTCCGGCAGGGACCGATAAGTATCTTCCAAACGATCGAGATCCCCGTCGCGCACACACTGCAGAACAGCAAGCTCTTCCCGGTAGGATGTGTGGGCGGGACGATCGGAGTCCTTCGTTTCAGTGAGATCAGCATCCGCATGCGCCTTTAGGATCTGTTCAAGCACGCTGCGGACATCTTCGGTTCTGGAGGACGGATAATCCGCATGCAGCAGATTCGCGACAAAGCGCAAGGTGTCCGCTGCTCTGGAATACTCCAGAACTTGCAGATAAGAGACCAGATCGGTGAGTTCCTGATCAGCAAGACCAACGGAAAAGGAAAGCTGTCTCATCTCAAACAGAGAATAACAGGGGGTGAAAAGAATTGGTCCGAGGATTGCGAAGACCGGATTATCATAACCATTTGGCATACAGCGAATAATGATATAAAGCTCATTGTTTCTGGCAACGACTTCATAATCCTTCTTTTTCGAATCGTGCTGAATGCGGCGAAGAACACCCTGCAGCGGCGTAAACATATCCGGCCTGCGGTTGCGAATGTAGCATTCGGTGAGAGTACCGTCTTCCTCAAATATCCAGATCGGGATACGGGAATAAGCATAAAAAGATTGAATCAGAGGATCTTTGTTGATTCGTGGAAAAACCATAAAAAGCTCCTTTCGTCGATCCAGAATGTCGCAGTGCGATAACTATTATTAATACTATATTATTTTCTATGATAAGAACAGGAAAACTTAATAATAAACAGGAAAATTTAATATGATTGCCTGGCGATGAGGATTAAAATAATAATATACCTACAATTATTGAGGAAGAGAACAGGTGCATTGATGTGAATGCAGGAATCAATAACACAGAAAACCTAACCGCGAACCAGAAGAGGTCGGGCGAGGATCGATTGAGTTTCCGCAAAAGGGCGAAAGAACTGGTCGCACTGATGACGACCGAGGAGAAGGTCGGACTCATGTCCGGGCTGGACACTTGGCATACGAAATCGGTAGAACGGCTCGGGCTCCCGTCGATAATGTTTTCGGACGGACCTCACGGACTGCGCAAGCAGCTTGATCGTGGAGATAATCTCGGCATTGGAGAGAGCATTCCGGCGGTATGTTTTCCCGCCGCAGTAACGATGGCCTGCACCTTTGACCCGGAACTGGTCTGCCGAATGGGAAAGGCGATGGGCGAGGAGTGTCTGCAGGAGCAGGTCTCCGTCATTCTGGGTCCGGGGATCAATCACAAAAGGGATCCCCGCTGCGGACGCAATTTTGAATACTATTCCGAAGATCCTATCGTATCCGGTACTTTGGGAAGTGCATTGGTACGGGGGATTCAGAGCACAGGGGTCGGTGCCTCGTTAAAACATTTTGCTGCAAACAATCAGGAAAAGCGGCGCATGACGATCGACGCAAGAATAGATGAACGGACCCTGCGGGAGATCTATCTGAAAGCATTCGGTCAGGTGGTGAAGGAATCCTCTCCGTTGACGGTGATGTGTTCCTATAACCGGCTGAACGGTGAATACAACAGTGAAAACCGGGAACTTCTGACCACGATTCTGCGGGATGAGTGGAAATATGATGGAACGGTCATCTCCGACTGGGGAGCTGTGCATGACCGGGCACTGGGGATCCAGACCGGAATGGATCTGGAAATGCCCGGCAATCATGGATACAACGATCGGAAAGTACTGAACGATATCCGGGAGAGAAGACTCTCATCGGAAGCATTGGATCGGGCTGCGGAACGGGTCACCGCTATGGTGCTGGAGTGCATGGAGACACAGCAGCATGATTTCCGATACGATGTGGAGGCGCATCATTCTCTTGCAAAGGAGTGCGCAGAGAAGGGAACGGTCCTGCTGAAAAACAACGGGGTCCTTCCGGCCAGACCGGAAAAGCGCACGGCGATCGTGGGAGAACTGGCGGAAAAACCACGCTATCAGGGGTCCGGAAGCTCCAAGATCCATCCTGTTCGGATCGACACACCGCTGGAAGCGATCAGAACACTGATTCCGGATGCGGAATATGAACCGGGCTATCGGCTGGATAGGAGCAAAGAGGATGCGAAAGAGCTCCTCCGGAACGCAATCAAAGTCGCTTCTACTGCCGATCAGGTGTTCCTGTTTGCCGGTCTCCCGGAGAGCTATGAGTCGGAAGGATTTGACCGTGAAGACCTCCGGATTCCGGAGGATCAGGTCCGGCTGATCCGGGAAACAGTGAAAGTCAATCCTAGAACAACCGTGATCCTGATGGGCGGTGCGCCCATGGAAATGGAATGGGAAGAAGCTGTTCCGGCCATACTGCTGATGTATCTTGGCGGTGAAGCCTGCGGTGCCGCGATTGCAGATCTTCTTCTGGGAAAAGCCAACCCCAGTGGAAAACTGGCGGAGACCTGGCCTATGAAACTGCAGGATGTTCCGTCTTATGAGTATTATCCCGGCAACGAAGGGACCGTGGAATACCGGGAAGGAATCTGGACCGGATACCGCTATTATGACCGTGCGCGGAAGACGGTAAGGTATTCTTTCGGACACGGGCTGTCCTATACCACATTCCGTTATTTGTCCCTGGAAATCGACAGAGAAAAAATGAACGGAAACGAAATGGCAAGGATCACGGTCACTTTGCAGAATACCGGAAGGATGGAAGGGGAGGAAACGGTGTTCCTGTTTTCGTCCCACCGCAGCGAGTCGGTATTCCAGCCGGAGAAAGAACTCCGTGGATTCCGGAAGATACGACTGGAACCGGGAGAGACCGGAAGCGCGGTGTTCACTCTTGCGGCAGATGATCTTGCGTTTTACAATACAGCCATCCGGGACTGGTATGCCGAACCGGGAAGGTATACTCTTCGGGCCGGAGGCAGCGGCGATAATCTTCCGCTTTCTTTGGAACTGACTCTGAATACGGAGAGAAGACCGGTGGAGGATCTGACGGAATCAGCACCATTCTATTATGGTGATCTGAAGGACATGACGGTACCGGATGAGCAGTTTGAGGCACTGTATGGGAAGGAACTCCCTGCACCGGTCACACGGGTCTCGCGACCATATCGGCCGGAACACACCCTGGAAAATGCCAGACACAACTTTTTCGGAAAGATCCTTTTAAAGTATGTGGAGCATCTTGCCTCACAAGTATCCAAGGAGGAAGCGGGGCAGGAAGGCATGATGGCAGCAGCTATGAAGGAGATGCCGCTGTTTGCACTTTCCGCATCCGGCGAGGATATGTTCCCGGAACATATGATGAACGCAGTGCTGAACCTTTTAAACGGACATTATTGGAAGGCCCTGCGCTGCGTACTGAAAAACCCAGGAAAAAAAGGGAATCCCCCCTTAAAAATAAACGCCGTGAATGATCCGGAAAAACCGGGTTTCACGACACGATGAAAAGGAAGATGTCATATGGAAATGCAGACGACAAAAAGAGAACGGATCAGCTATTATTCCTACTTTTTCGGACAGAATCTGTTCTATATGATCATTGCCAGCTATATTTCCCTGTTTCTCTTGAATCACGGAGTAAATGAAGCACTGGCAGCGTCCGTTGTGATAGCTCCCCAGATCTGGGATGTGATCAATGATATCATTTTCGGACGGATCGTGGATAAGGCTCATCTGAAAGGAGGAAAATTCCTGCCGTGGCTGAAGATCTCATGGATCTGTATTCCGGCAACAACGATATTTATATTCTGTATGCCGGACAGCCTGAGTATCAGCGCCAAATGCGCATGGGTGTTCATCGGATACTGCCTGTGGTCAGTCGCCTATACGATGTGCGATACCCCGATCTATGCACTGTCCACCGCCATGACGGAAAAAGTGGAGGAGAGAAACTCCATCCTGTCCATTGGACGTCTGGTTGGAACCTCGGCACTTGTCATAGCCACGCTGGCTATCGAAGGACTGTATATGACCATGGGGTGGCCTCTTCTGTCCATCTCTCTGTCCGTCGTATCCATGCTCCTGATGCTTCCGATCCTGTTTTTCGGCAAAGAGCGGAATGCAGTCCGATCTGCGGAAGCGCACACGCTGAAGGACATGTTCCGGGCGCTGGGACAGAACAAGTTCCTGATCGTGTTTTATATCGCATTTTTCCTAGTAGGTGTTACCAACACGGTTCAGACCGTTATCCCCATGTTCGCACAGTATGTGCTGGGAAGTACAGAAAAAGGAACCATCCTGCTGGCAATGTCCATCATTCCGGCGATCATCGCAGCGGCGTTCATTCCGTCACTGTGCAGAAAAGTCGACAAGTTCTGGCTGTATATCGGATGCCTTGGACTCTTTGTCCTCGCCTCCGTCATTCAGTTCTTCGTAGGCTACAGCAGCGATATTCCGCTCTATATCACCATGGCGCTTCGGGGCGTCGGTCTGGTTGGATACAACGTTCTGGTATATATGTTCACACCGGACTGCATCGAATACGGACAATATAAGACCGGTGTCCGTCAGGAGGGCATCACATTCTCCATTCAGACTAGTGTGACAAAGCTCTCCGGCGCCCTGATGAACAGCATTTCTCTGCTTCTGCTCGCCGTTTTCGGATTCAAAGCGGCCAACGCCGATCCGGTGACCGGTGTTGTGGATGCAGTGGGTGCACTGGGGTGCTGGCATGTACTGACCTGGATCAGTACCATCGGTCCAATCCTTGCAATCATTCTTCTGGTGATGCGCTATAGGCTTCGGGATAAAGACGTAAACCTGATGGCTCAGTACAATAATGGCGAGATCTCCCGGGAAGAATGCGACAGGGGACTGGCCGGACGTTATTAATCACGGATTGTGTGGAACAATAATGATATGTAGGAGACTGCACAGATGAGAAAAAAGAAAAGAATTATCGCTCTGCTTCTGGTGCTGGTGATGGCCACAGCGGTGCTGAGTCCGGTCGCCGCCGCCAAAGGTTTTTCCGATACCAGAGGGCATTGGGGAGAAAAAGCCATCAACCGATGGGTAGATCTCGGACTGACTGCAGGATACGGGGACGGCACCTTCCGTCCTGACCGTATGCTGAGCAGAGGAGAATTCGCCGCGCTGATGTGCTCACTTCTGGGACTCTCAGAGCAGGCAGACAACCGGTTTGGTGATCTGCCGGCAGATATGTGGTATACCCCTTATATCCTGGCCTGTGTAAAAGCCGGTATCCTTGGCGGCACAGATGTGGGCGCGGAACCGGAATCCCCTGTCACAAGAGAACAGGCAGCTGTAATCCTGGCGAGAGCGCTAGCCATCGACGGCAAGGCAGGTAAGACATCCTTCAAAGACAACGGAGAGATCAGCTGGTGGGCCGTCCATGATGTAAAGGCCATTGCAGACAGGGGAATCGTTGCCGGTATGGGAGACGGGAAGTTTTCGCCGAGGACTCCCCTGACGAGAGCACAGGCGGTGACGATGCTCAGCGCTGCCGTTTCCGCGTACTCCAATAAGCAGAATGCCACTCTGGAGGCTAAACCGGAGGGGATCACCTTAGTAGCCGCTCCCGGAGTGACTGTCGTAGGCGAAGCGGCGGATGTTCTGATCGCACCTGGCGCGTCCTACCGGGAAGTGATGCTCCAGGATGTTCATGTGAAAAACGCCCTCAGTGTGACCGCACCCGGTGTGCGAGTGCTGCTGGCGGGCAATACGAAGGCTGACAGGGAGAACATTACGGCAAATGCCGTCGGAGCAGTGATC
>JAEIGA010009906.1_pt1 | contig 14437 bp, 13 predicted proteins | sample 9270691 | NCBI WGS metagenome assembly JAEIGA01 (sample SAMN17057246, study PRJNA624740) | gut metagenome | biome: biome; isolation source: fecal sample | host: Bos grunniens | place: China: Xizang | collected 2019 | reverse complement strand
TTCCAGCCAATCCAACGGCAGATTTGATTACGCCCCAGCTTTTGACAATACCAATAAGACCTGCCATAGCAATGGCACCGATACCTATATTACGGCCATAATCCTTGAACATCAGATCAGGATCCATCGCTTCCATACCAGGGATGGTACCGAGCATTGGGAGCAATACCCACCATACGAAGAACGAACCCGCACAAATAACCGCAGCATACTTTAATCCGATGATAAAACCTAAACCAAGTACCGCAGCAGAGGTGTTGACAGAGAATACGAGTTTGAACTTCGCTGCAAGCGCTTCGCCCCAACCTGTCATACGGGTAGTGAGATGCTCTGTCCAAAATCCGAAAGTGGAAACCGCAAAATCGTACAATCCTCCGATTCCAGCGGCCCAGATGAGCGGTTTCGCTTGGTTGCCACCGCCTTCGCCAGACACAAGCACTTGAGTAGTAGCAGTGGCCTCAGGGAAAGGATATTCACCGTGTTTCTCCTGTACGAAATACTTGCGGAACGGAATGAGGAACAATATACCCAAGCAACCACCAAGCAAGGATGACAAGAAAACTTGCATGAAGTTCACGGTGATATCGGGATATTTAGCCTGCAAGATATAAAGTGCAGGCAGTGTGAAGATCGCACCTGCTACGATAACACCCGAAGAAGCACCAATAGACTGGATGATCACATTCTCACCGAGAGCGTTCTTGCGTTTCATAGCTGACGATAAACCTACTGCAATAATGGCAATAGGGATAGCGGCCTCAAAAACTTGACCTACCTTAAGGCCGAGATAAGCAGCTGCGGCTGAAAAGATAATGGCCATTACCACACCCATGATAACACTATATGGGGTTATCTCAGGGTAATTGTTTTGTGGTTTGAGAATAGGCTCATAGTGCTCTCCTGGTTTGAGAGGACGTGAGGCATTCTCTGGAAGTTGAATTTTTTCTTTGTTTTCCATACCTTAAAATTATTAAAATAACGCACAAAGGTAGTACAAATATTGTACATATGCAAGAAAAACGCAGAAAGTTTTTATCAAATCTTGCGTATATTCAAAAAAATGCGTACCTTTGCAGCGATTTTAAAATTAATAATTTTATGTTGAAGGATATTTTATCAATTACAGGCAAACCAGGACTCTACAAATTGGTGAATCGTGGTAACAATATGTTGATTGTTGAATCATTGTTGGACGGCAAGCGTATGCCTACTTATGCTCGCGACAAAATCGTTTCACTTGGTGAGATTTCAATGTACACTATGGGCGATGATATCGCGCTTAGCGAGGTATTGACTAAATTGGGCGAGAAGGAAGGTCTCAAACAAGCTTCTATCGACCCGAAGAAAGCCGATAACGATCAATTGCGTGAGTTCTTTGGAGAAGTATTGCCTGATTTTGACCGCGATCGCGTATATCCTAGTGATATTCGTAAACTGATTCAATGGTACAATATCCTTATTGGTGCAGGAATTACCGATTTCACCGTAGAAGAAGGTGAGGAGGTTGCTGTAGAAGAAGTAAAGCAAGAGGTTAAGAAACCTGCTCCAAAGCAACAAGTTAAAACACAAAAAGCTGCCGCTTCGTCAGCACGCACAGGCGTTGGCTCTAAAAAAGGTTGATCCTTCAGGATATCATCAATATCATAGAATCTGTAGCTCCCTTGAGTTACCAAGAAGATTGGGATAATTCGGGACTGCAGGTGGGTGATCGCAATGCAGAAGTGAATGCGGCATTGTTGACGGTAGATGTAACAGAATCTGTCGTCGATGAGGCTATTGCTCTGGGTTGCGATTTGATTGTATCTCATCACCCTCTATTATTCCGCGGACTCAAACAAATAACCGGATCAACTCCACAGGAGCGTTGTGTATTGAAGGCTATTCAACATCATATAGCTATCTATTCTGCGCATACTTCGATGGATAGTTGGTTACACGGAGTGAGTGGCAGAATGGCGGAGAAATTGGGTGTAAAGGAGTACAGAATCTTGTCTGAGAGTCAAGATAATGTCGGCTTGGGTGTTATCGGTATGTTACCAGAGCCAATGTGTACGCAAGCGTTAGTGGCACATATAGCGAAAGTGTTTGGTATAGAGGGAGCTGGTTTACGTTATGTAGAAGGCAAACATAATCAAGTGCAGAAGATAGCTATCTGCGGTGGTGCCGGAGCTGATCTCGTGAACGAGGCTATCGCTCAAGGTGCGGATGTGTATGTGTCAGCAGACTTTAAGTACCACGAGATGCAAGCTGCTTTTGGTCAAATAGCTGTGGTAGATATGGACCATTGGGTGAGTGAACATTTCACACGCGAAATTTTTGAGCAGTTGCTCTCTCCTTATGTACATACGCAGGTAGCGAAGAAAGACAAGAGTCCTATACAATATTGGAGATAGGCTATAGGGCGATGAGGCAACTAGGCGATGAGGCGAAAGGTTAAAGGTTAGAGGCTAGAGGCATTGGAACAAGCGGCAAAGCCGCCTGAAACTTTGAAACCCTTAAAACTTTTAGAACTTTAGAACTTTTAAAACAAAACAATATATCATTATGGCAAAGAAAGAAGAACAAATCATGAGCGTAGAAGAGAAATTGCGCGCATTGTATGAATTGCAAACCGTTGATACTAAGATTGACGAGTTACGCATCCTTGCTGGTGAGTTACCACAAGAGGTAAAAGACATGAGTGATGAGGTAGAAGGTCTCAAAACTCGCCTTACAAACATTGAAAATAGCATCAAAGAGTGTGAGACTGGTATCTCAGAGCACCGTGTACGTATTGAGAATGCTAATGCAGCTATCTCTCGTTATAAAGAGCAACAAAACAATGTTCGTAACAACCGCGAGTACGATAACCTCACCAAAGAGATTGAGTACCAAGAGTTGGATATCGAATCATCACAACGTAAGATTGCTAAATTGACTTCCGAGTTGGAAAACCACCAAGCAGATAAAGCTAAGACTATTACTGATATTGAGGATCGTACTGTAGATTTGAACCAAAAACGCAATGAGTTGGAGGCTATCTTGTCAGAGACCAAGGAGCAAACAGAGAAACTCATGCTCCGTGCTGCTGATTTGGAGAAGCATATTGAGGATCGCCTTGTGACAGCATTCCATCGTATTCGTAAGAATGCACACAATGGTTTGGCTGTTGTTAAGGTAGAGCGCGATAGCTGCGGTGGTTGCCACAGCAAGATTCCTGCACAACGTCAATTGGACATCCGTCTTCGCAAAAAAATCATCGTGTGCGAGTTGTGCGGCCGTATTTTGGTTGACGCTGAAATCGACGCAAAGAAGAAGTAATTAGGCGAACAAGCTATAAAATAAAAAAGCAGCACCTTGAGATGCTGCTTTTTTTATGAATGATACTATCAATTTAATCCCTTTTGTATTTGCTCACGAACATAAGCCATGGCCTCATTCATATCGTTGAATTGGGATAAATCTATTGGTTGTCCAATATGAATCTCAACGTGTGATCCGGGATTAACATAAAATTGTTTGCTAGGCATAGCTTTGAAAAAGCCTTTCAAAGAAATAGGTACAACGGGCAAATTAAGATCCATTGCGATTTTGAAAGCACCTTGCTTAAAACGTCCGATTTCACCGGTTTTAGTACGTGTACCTTCTGGGAAGATAGCAGTAGAAATACCATCATGCAATTGTGCTTTGACATCCTCTAGGCTCTTCATAGCTGCTTTTGGGTTAGCACGATCCACAAAGATATGACCAGCAACTGCACAAGCCGTTCCCACAAATGGAACCTTACGTATCTCTTTCTTCATCAACCATTTGAAGTTGTTAGGCAACCATCCGTAGATAGCAAATACATCCAAGAATGATTGGTGATTAGCCACAAAGACATAAGACTGTTTGGTATCAACATTTTCTCTACCTGTCACCTTGATAGGTACTAACAAGAACCACAAAACACTTCTTGACCATAAAACCTGAACTGTGCGTGGAGCTTTGCCATTTTTCCAAGGAAAACATAAAATAGTAAATATAGCTGCAAATAGTGTGGCTACTATTACCAATGGATAACCAATAAGTAATTGGTATACGATGTAAAGAACTTTCATATGTTTGAATTTTTAATTAAAATTTTAATTTGTGCATGAATCCCCTATAGAGAGCACAAATACGTCTAATCTCATCCCATGTCTCGTCTGGAAGTTTGGTTCCAACTATTTCCACGATACGTCCAGCAGCTACAGTACCTATCTCACCGCATCGACGTAGGTCAAATCCATCGGATAAGGCGTGTAAAAATCCTCCTGCGTATAGATCACCGGCACCAGTAGAATCCAAACACGATGATGTTATCGCTCCAATATGGTGCAATTGAGATCCTTGTCGTATATATGAACCACGTTTTCCTACTTTGACAATAGCGATATCACATTGTTGAGCAATATTTTCAACTGCCTCTTCTGGATTAAGATGGGTATAAGCGAATGATTCATCCTCGTTAGCAAATACGATGTCTACATATTTATATATAAGGTCTTTGAGAAACTGGTGGTTTTCATTAACCACGTTATAACTTGCCAGATCAAGAGAAACAGTACATCCTTGTTCCTTAGCAGTACGCAATGCGGTTTCTATGAGCGCATGGTCTTGAACGAGATAACCTTCTACGTGGCAAATATCATAACCAATAAAAACCTCTTTTGAAATATCCTCGGCTTTCATATCTGCAGCAGCTCCTAAGTACGTGCAGAAAGTACGCTCACCATCAGGTGTGATGAGTACTATACAACATCCAGACATCAAAGAGGATGTTAATAGTTGAGGTTGCACATTATTCTTGAGCAAATCTTCATGATAGAACCGTCCTACTTCATCGTTACCAATTTTCCCAATAAAAGCCGCTTTTCCTCCTAGTTGCGCCACTGTAGCCACCGTATTAGAAGCACTACCACCAGCTACTAGTTTTTTGCGCACGGAAGCAAATTTTGTTTGAAGGTACTCAAATTGTTGTGCATCGATAAGATTCATACTTCCCTTGGGAAATCCAATCTCTCGGAGATCCCCTTCTGAGATTTGAAGTAGGATATCTGTTAAAGCATTACCCAATCCTAAAATTTTCTTCATTTTGTATGTTTTTTAGTGTAAAATATGCATTTTTGAGGTGTAAAATCAAAAAAGTTTGCAAAGATAGTAATTTTTTTTCAAAAAAACTTGCTCATATCAAAAAAAAGCAGTACTTTTGCACCCGCAATCGAAAATCGATGAGGTTTGGTTGTAAAAAATAATGCTTCCTTAGCTCAGTCGGTTAGAGCATCTGACTGTTAATCAGGGGGTCCAAGGTTCAAGTCCTTGAGGGAGCGCGAGTGTGATAGTAAAATTGCTATCACACTTTTTTTTATAAAAAAAACAACAGGTATTGGAAATATCAAAAAAAAGTTGTACCTTTGCGCGATTTTTAAATAGATTAGTATAACTTTGTAATATTTAGACTTAGAATGGGACTTTTTTCGTTCACACAAGAGATTGCTATTGACTTGGGAACAGCCAATACTATCATCATGTACAACGACCAAGTTGTAGTTGATGAGCCATCTGTAGTGGCCATTAATAGTGCAGACAGAAAGATGGTAGCGGTTGGACGCAAAGCACAACAAATGATCGGTAAGGGTGGTACCTTGATCCACACAGTACGTCCATTGCGCGACGGTGTGATTGCAGATTTCTATGCTTGCGAGATGATGATTCGTGGTATGATTAAGATGATTCCTAAAAGAAATCGATTGTTCAGCCCTAATATCCGTATGGTCGTTTGTATTCCATCAGGAAGTACTGAAGTGGAAATTCGTGCTGTGCGCGATAGTTCTGAGCATGCAGGCGGTAGAGATGTTTATATGATTTACGAACCTATGGCAGCTGCGATAGGTATGGGTATTGATGTGGAGAGTCCAGAAGGTTGTATGGTTGTTGATATAGGTGGTGGCACAACTGAGATTGCAGTTATTTCTCTTGGTGGTATTGTTGCTAATAAATCCATCAAAGTAGCTGGAGATGATTTGAATGCTGATATTGTGGAATATATGGGTCGTATGCACAACTTGCGTATTGACGAACCTACTGCAGAACGAATAAAGATGAAAGTTGGTTCTGCACTTCCAGAGTTAGAGGATGCTCCAGAAGATTATATGGTAATTGGTCCTAACAAGGTAACCGCATTGCCAATGCAAGTACCAGTAAGTTATCAAGAGATTGCTCATTGCTTAGAAAAGAGTATTTCAAAAATAGAAAACGCTATTCTACAAGCTCTCGAGGCTACTCCACCTGAGTTGTATGCAGATATTGTAAGACGCGGTATTTACTTAACCGGTGGTGGTGCACAGTTACATGGTTTAAGTAAACGCTTAACAGATAAGATAACTATTCCATTCCATGTAGCAGAAGATCCATTGCACGCAGTTGCTCGCGGAACAGGAGTCGCACTTAAAAATGTACATAACTTTGGTTTCTTGATACGATAAATGAGAAATCTGTTAGATTTTCTACTACGTTATAACAACTTCCTAATATTCACAATATTGGAAGTTGTTGCATTTATACTGATAGCTAATACGCACGAGTATCAGCTGAGCACTGTGTTGTCTAGTACAAATAGTGTTGCAGCTAGTTATCTTGAGGCTAAAACATCCGTTGAAGAATATTTTCATTTGCATGAAGAAAATATCATATTGGCAGAAGAAAATGCAAGACTAAAGTCTCAATTGATGGACGTTCAAAACACTAACGAATATCTCATTGAACGTGACAGCCAATACATCTATAGTCACCTTGATTGGGAATATATACCTGCCAAAGTGATTGATATCAGTATTTACAAGCAACATAACTATCTAACTCTCAACAAAGGAACTAGAGACGGAGTTGAAAAGGATATGGGAGTGATTGGTGCCGACGGAATTGTTGGTATCGTAAGTACCGTTTCAGAGAAGTATGCACTGGTTGTGCCCCTTATCCATACAGACATTAATTTCAGTGTGCGCGTTGCTACCAATGAACTTGGAGGAACAAAATGGAATGGGAAAAATTTTAAATATGTTAACTTAACACAAATTGCTAGACACGTTCCTATCAACCGTGGAGATTTGATTGTAACCAGTGGTTTAACGCCTTCTTTTCCAGAAGGAATATCTATTGGACGAATACATGAGGTATTAGAAGGAACTAGTGATGATTATCACACAGCTACAATTGCATTGAGTACCGATTATAGTACCATTAAATACGTTCAGATACTCCAAAACAACAATAGACAAGACTTTGATAGTATACAGAATGAAGTGGATTAAGATAATACTAAAAACTATTATAGTCATTCTCCTGCAAGTGACACTTTTTGACCGCCTCCATATACAGGGATGGGGTTATCCGATGGTGTACATATTACTTTTGTTTAGTATGCCCTTGCTATATCCACAGTGGCTAGAAATGATTATTGGAGCGTTCATTGGATTGATAATGGACATATTTTGTAATTCCCTAGGTGTGCATATAGCAGCATGTGTTGCATTGACGTATCTTAGACCTATCATTCTAAAGAAATTAGTCCAGGACATTGAGAGAATAAAAACCGATATCAATAGTAAAAGCATTGGAATAGGTGCATACGTGAAGTATATTACCTTGTTGACGTTTTGTCACCACTTTATGATTTTTGGTTTAGAAGCATGGAATTTTCAAAACTGGGATCTAATATTGATACAGACTGTTTGTAGCAGCGTATTAACAATCTTGTTGCTACTAATATATAATTTGGTAAGGAAATAGATGGAAAATGATCTTTTTCATAATCGTAAGTATATTGTTTCCGGAATAGCTATTATAATCATTCTGGTGTATATTTTACGCCTCTTTTCTTTGCAAATTTTAGACCAATCTAGTCAAGCACTAGCAGATAGTAATGCTCAATTACATCAGACAATATATCCATCACGCGGTTTGATATATGATCGAAATGGAGAATTACTAGTTGTCAACCAACCTGCTTATGAAATAACAATGATTGTCAAAGAGATGGAAGAAACCAACTTTGACACACTTGGGTTTTGCAAGGCAATACAAATAGATGTGGAAGAATTTGTAACTCGCATGCAAAACATGAAAGATATCAATAAAAACAGGGGATATTCCAAACATACTCCACAGATATTTATCCAACATTTACAACAAGAAGATATAGCACAACTTCAACAAGAAAAATACAGATATCCAGGTGTGGATATCCGTGTGCGTACTCTGCGAAATTATATATACCCTATAGCATCCCATGTTTTAGGTAGTGTGGGGCAAGTTAACTATTCAGATATGGAAAAAGATGAGTATTATGCTATGGGGGATTATTCTGGAAGAGACGGTATAGAGCGAACATATGAGAAACAACTTCGTGGAGAAAAAGGAGTAGAAGTACTCATGAGAGATGCACGAGGACGAATTCAAGGCAAATATCAAGATGGAGCTTTGGATATACCCGCTCAAGCTGGCGTAGATGTTCGTATAAGCATTGATAGAGCAACACAAGAAGTAGCAGAACAACTATTGAAAGACAAGATTGGAAGTATTGTAGCTATTGAACCTAAAACAGGTGAAATACTTGTGATGGCCAGTGCTCCATATTGGGATCCTAAAGAACTCGTAGGAAAAGAGCGATCTACTAACTATCAAAAGTTGGCTGATAATAAACATAAACCTTTGATGAATAGAGCGACACAAGCGCAATATGCGCCAGGTTCTACATTTAAAATTATCCAGGCTCTAATAGGTTTACAAGAAGGTATTATAACTCCCAATATGCAGTATACATGTCAAGGACGTGGATCGTCTCCTATTAAGTGTACTCATAGCCATGGTAACCTAGTAGACGTTTGTGAAGGAATAGAGCAGAGTTGCAACCCATTCTTTTGGGAATTATTTAGAGACTTGCTACAACAAGATGGATACAAAGATAAACATACTTTGTTCAAAAAACACTATGAGAATTGGAGAAATATCGTCACCAGTTTTGGATTAGGTAGTCAATTTGAAAACACGGATGTACGTGATCAAGCCAAAGGTTACATACCAACCGAAGAATTCTATAACAAGACCTACGGAAGTAGAGGATGGAAAGCCATTACCATTCGTTCTTTATCTATCGGCCAAGGTGAGATATTAGCCACCCCATTACAACTAGCCAACCAAGTAGCAGCAATTGCTAACAAAGGATACTACATCACACCTCATTTCAATAGACATGATTCTATGAAGTTAGATGTACACAATACATTGGTTGATAAAAAGCATTTTGACGTCGTACATCAAGGAATGGCACGTGTTATGACTAAAGGTACTGGACGGGCATATAACCTTCCTAAATTACAAATATGCGGTAAAACTGGTACTGTCCAAAACCCTCATGGAGAAGACCATGCTCTATTTATTGCTTTTGCTCCAAAAGACGATCCTCAAATAGCTATTGCTGTAGCAATTGAAAATGCTGGATTTGGCTCTAAATCAGCTTGTCCTATAGCTACACTTGTAATGGAACAATATTTAACCGGAAAAATAGAACGAACAGAACTATTTGAGCAAATGGTTAATACTAATTTGATTGAGCAAGAAGATGAGTAAAAATAGAAATCTCATATCTGGTATAGATTGGTGGACAATTTTATTGTTCCTCATGATTGCACTATTTGGTTGGATCAATATATATGGATCTAGCTATACTACGGATCAAACCGAGATTTGGGATTTTTCACATCGTGCAGGTAAACAATTAATGTGGATTATAACAGCCGTCTTCTTAGGTACAATCATTCTGGTTATAGAAGAAAAAGCCTATGATGTACTGGGCTATATCTTCTACGGGGCTATGTTATTATTGCTCATTATAACTCCTATTTTAGCACGAGATATCAAGGGTTCATTATCGTGGATTAATATTGGTCCTGTTAGTCTACAACCCGCTGAATTTGCTAAGTGTTTTACTGCAATTGCTGTAGCCAAATTTATGAGCCGACATGGCTATAGCGTAAAAAGTATTCGAGATTTATTCATACCACTAGTTTTGATTGGTATACCTGCCGTTATCATTATGATAGCGCAAAAAGAAACAGGATCTGCGTTGGTTTTCTTATCATTTCTACTTGTCTTTTATCGTCAGGGTATGTCTGGGTACATACTATTATGGGGATTAATAAGCATTGTCCTATTCGTACTTGTAATTCGCTTTGGCGAAATGAGCATTCCTTTTGGAGTTGGTAATCATGGATTTTTCATAAGTACAATCATAATTGAAGGAGTAGTTCTCGCATTGTTGATTATTAAAGAAAAAGATATAAAAACAACCCTTATCACTGCAGCATGTCTTGTTGCTACATTTGGTACAGGATTGTTTCTCCAGAATAAAACATTCGTAAATTTTAATTTTATATGCATACTAAGTTTGATTATTTGCGTATGCATATTACTCTTTCAATGGATTAAACAGAGAAAAAATAGTTGGGGCTGGTTAGTGATATTTATTGCCGTGGAAAGCCTATTCTGCCAAGGTTGTGATTTTGCCTTTCATAAAGTTCTCCAGCCACACCAACGTACACGTATTGAAGTTCTACTCGGTATGAAAGATGACCCCAATGGTGCCGGCTATAATGTCAACCAATCTCTTATCGCAATTGGTTCTGGTGGACTAACTGGTAAAGGATGGACACAAGGTACACAAACAACATTAAAATTTGTACCAGAACAAGATACCGATTTTATCTTTTGTACAGTAGGTGAAGAATGGGGATTTGTAGGTTCTGCAGGCGTATTGATACTTTACCTCTTACTAATCTTAAGGATTATACAAATAGCCGAGAGACAACGGGATAGATTTAGTATGATATACGCGTATTGCGTAGCAAGTATATTGTTATTTCACGTGACTATCAATATAGGAATGGTTCTAGGATTATTACCTGTAATAGGTATTCCGTTACCTTTCTTTAGTTATGGAGGATCGTCTTTGTGGGGATTTACTTTATTACTCTTCATAATGTTGAGAATGGATGCTGCACGTGTAAAAAAACAGATTGTTTAAAAGATGGCTGAACACAATGTAGTAGGAAATATTGGAGAGGAAATCGCGTGCCAGATTATGCGTAAAAAGGGGTTCCGCATTGTAGACACCAATTGGCGTTTTGGACACTTGGAAATGGATGTGATTGCTATCAACAAAAAGGAAATAGTATTTCTAGAAGTAAAAACTAGAACCTCTACTTTTTCCGATAAGCGTCCTGAAGAATACGTTGATGAATTAAAGAAAAGACGTATGGTAGCTGCAGCTAATGCATACATCAAAATGAACAATATAGAACAAGCTCCACGTTTTGATATCATTGGATTGATGATGAATCCCTTAACACACGAAATAATAGAAAGTACACATTTAGAAGATGCATTTTCTCCATCTATACGAACCATAGGAAAAAGTAGTTATAGCGGACAAGACAGATGGCATCATAGACGCAAAACAATAGGAAGAAAAAGATAAAGCATTGATTGTATGGAATTTAAATACGACATTATTGTAGTAGGAGCAGGACATGCTGGTTGCGAAGCAGCTAGCGCAGCTGCCCGCATGGGTAGCAAAACATTGCTCATCACCATGGATATGAATAAGATTGGTCAGATGAGTTGTAATCCTGCTGTTGGAGGCATAGCTAAAGGTCAGATAGTCAGAGAGATAGATGCTATGGGTGGACAAATGGGTATTGTGACAGATAGAAGTGCTATTCAGTTCCGTATGCTGAATCGCAGCAAGGGTCCTGCCATGTGGAGTCCACGTAGTCAAAGCGATAGAAAGTGCTTTATTGAAGAATGGGTAAAGATATTAACCACAACGCCCAACCTAGATATCTGGCAAGATACAGTAATGGAGCTAGTGATTAAAGATGGTCAAGTGTGCGGAATAAAAACTCTGTTAGGAGTAGAAATGGAGGCAAAGGCGGTTATTTTGACCAATGGTACATTCTTGAATGGTTTGCTACACTTTGGTAAAACGCAAATAGAAGGCGGAAGAATCGCTGAACCAAGTAGTTTTGGTATTACAGAGCAATTGCGTCAATTGGGCTTTGCTACCGATAGAATGAAGACCGGTACTCCAGCTCGTGTAGATAAGAGAAGCATTGATTTCTCCCAAATGACCGAGCAATTAGGCGATGAAGATAATCACCAATTCTCGTATTTAGATACGGTTCAACGTCAACTTAAACAGATGAGTTGTTGGATTACTTATACCAACCAACAGACACATGACGTGCTACGTAGTGGATTGGCGGACTCTCCTCTCTACAATGGACAGATTCAAAGTATAGGCCCAAGATACTGTCCAAGTATAGAAACGAAGATAGTGACTTTTGCAGATAAGGATATGCATCAGTTGTTTTTAGAGCCAGAAGGTGTTGACTCCAACGAGTATTATATCAATGGTTTTTCCTCTTCCCTACCTTGGCAAATTCAATGGCAAGCATTGCGTACTGTAAAGGGTTTAGAGAACGTAGTTCTCTACCGTCCAGGATATGCGATAGAATACGACTTTTTTGACCCTACCCAATTGCTGCATACGCTGGAGACAAAGAAGGTGAAAAACCTCTTCTTTGCGGGTCAGATCAATGGTACAACAGGCTATGAAGAAGCAGCAGGACAAGGGCTTGTTGCTGGTATTAACGCCCATCAAAATATTACAGGAGGTGCGCCATTTACTTTGGCGAGAGACGAGAGTTATATCGGCGTATTGATTGATGACTTGGTAAATAAAGGTGTGGATGAACCATACAGAATGTTTACTTCAAGAGCGGAATATCGAATTTTGCTTCGCCAAGATAATGCCGATGCTCGACTGACGGAGAGAAGTTATGAGTTGGGACTAGCAGATGATTATCGCTTGTCTTTGCTCAAGAACAAGCAGGAGAGCGAGCAAGTATTGACAGAGATGCTGCGCACTACTTCGGTAAAAGCCAAAGATATTAATGCCTATCTGAATCAGATGGGCTATGGCGACTTGCAGCAGACGTGCAAATTGATAGATATAGTGGCTCGTCCTAACATAACGATCATGGGTCTGGCAGATGCATTGCCTGAACTAAAAGAGAAGATAGAAGCTTTGGGCACGAAAAAAGAGGAGATTGTAGAGAGTACGGAGATAAACATCAAATACAAGGGATATATTGAGCGTGAGAGGTTGGCAGCAGATAAACTGAGAAGGTTGGACAATATTCGTCTACCAAAAGATTTTGACTATAATAACGTGCAATCGCTTAGTACAGAAGCCCGACAAAAACTAATCCGTATTCAGCCCAATACGATTGGTGAGGCAAGCAGAATACCCGGGGTTAGTCCTAACGATGTGAGTGTGGTGCTGGTGTTGAGGGGGAGGTAATATTAGGTTAAAGGTGAGAGGTTGGAGGGTAAAGGCGCGGATTTGTTTCACGTGGAACATTTGCAATAATAGTTCATAATAAAATTAATAATAGATAAATGATATGAAACACGAAGAAGTGCTCGCGGCGATTCGCGATGTGAAGGATTTTCCAGTAGAAGGCATTGTTTTTAAAGACATTACAACAGTATTGAGTAATCCGGATTATTTAAAATGGATGAAAGATGAAATTGTGAATCTGTATCGTGCATACGGTATCACAAAGGTCGTGGGAATAGAGTCAAGGGGATTTATATTGGGTCCTGCTGTAGCGATGGATCTAGGTGCTGGTTTTGTACCAGTGCGTAAGCCTGGTAAATTGCCAGCAGAGACCATTGAAGTGAGTTATGAAAAGGAGTATGGAGTAGATACCATACAGATTCACGCAGATGCTTTGTGTGAGGATGATGTAGTGCTTTTGCACGACGATTTGCTGGCTACAGGTGGCTCAATGGCTGCAGCATTGGAATTGGTAAGAAAATTCAATGTAAAGAAGGTGTATATCAACTTTATTATTGAGTTGGACTTCTTGAATGGCAGAAAAGCCATTGGCGATGATGTAGAGATTAGTAGTTTACTAAACTGCTAAGAATCTGCATACCAGGTTTATTTTTAATTAACGACAACATAGACAACATTCCGCGGCAATCAACACCCTATCGCGGCAAGAATATATATCCTCATTAATTTCTCTTATTTTAACGTAATTTACAAATAAAATCGTAGGAATTTCAATTTTGGCTAAAAGCGAACATATACAAGAGATTCTGCGGCGGTTGCCTGAAGAGCCGGGGGTGTACCAATACTTAAATGAAGTGGGGGAAGTGATATATGTGGGTAAGGCAAAGAACCTGAAGCGCAGAGTAAGTAGTTACTTCCATAAAGAGCAAGATCGCTACAAGACCAAGCTGCTGGTACAGAGCGTGGCTGATATTAAATATGTGGTGGTAAATAATGAACAGGATGCTTTTTTGCTCG
>JAEIGA010009905.1_pt1 | contig 14437 bp, 26 predicted proteins | sample 9270691 | NCBI WGS metagenome assembly JAEIGA01 (sample SAMN17057246, study PRJNA624740) | gut metagenome | biome: biome; isolation source: fecal sample | host: Bos grunniens | place: China: Xizang | collected 2019 | reverse complement strand
TTAAGAAGTATAGTTACAGAGACAGATTGGTTGATGTAATTAATGGCTGGTGCGGCGTATCTGTTAGAGAATTTGACGAAGAGAAGTACAAAGAGCGCATGAGAGATATTAATAATGGGTACATTGTGCTTGTTATGGATGGAAATGTAAGTAAATCGTTTAAGAGAATTATTGCTTAAATAATAAATTGGGCCAGAGTTTTCTGGCCCTTTTGTTTAGAAAGGAGATTTAAATTATGATAACAAATTATGGCTACAAACTATTCGAGCAAGATCCTGAGGGAAATCTGTATCCTTTATTCTTAGATAAGGACACCATTTATCCTCTTGACACATGGATTGATGCCGAGATTCATTATGGCAAGAATTTTGCCCCAAGACCCGGTATACACTGTGGTATTATTCCTGCAGCCCCTTGGCTGATGTCTGTTGATGTTCTTGGTAATGGATATTATAAGGGAAGACGCAAGGGTTGGAAGCGTGTTTGGGCGTATATCGAATATAACTGTACTATTAACTATAACGAAGAAGTGTCTAAACTGAAAAAGAAGTGCTTTGAAGATAAAATTCCTGAGAATGGCTGGTATTATTTCAAGGAGTATGGTAAGGCAACTTGGATTATTACTGATAAGATTAAGATTTTGAGAACTATTACTGAGGAAGAAAGACAGCAAATTCTTAGTGATGTTGGCTATGACGAAGCTAAGGAATTTATTCCGTATAGAAATGCAATTTTGAAACGTAAGAAGGTTGCATAAAATTGTATAAATATTCAAAAATAATAATCTTGACAATCCAAAATTAATGTAGTATAATACGGAAAGGAAGAGGCAAAAATGAAAGAGTGCCTGTTTAATACCTACTCTAACAATTGTTGTGCTTATTGCAAATTACATCATTGCTCTATGACAGCAAAGCAGATGAAAGCAAAAAGTTGCCTTCAAAAACAGTGCTGGCACTTAGTTAAGAACGAAAATCACCAGTATTGGAAGCAGAGAGCGGCAACCAAACAAAAGAGAAAAGAAAGAAAAGATATGCTTAATATCTATGTTGCAAGTGTACAGCAAGGAGGGTTTTAGTATGGATTTTGAAATGTTTTTAGCAAGAATGAAAGAGTGGCAGAGCAAGCCGCATATGTTTATTGTTAATAACAATAGAATGAAACAAATGGAAGTTGCATATGATGCCTTGGAGAAGATTGTTTGTGCATATGATCCTGAGGCAAAAATTAAAATTGATATGAACGTACTGAATGATGGTAGCGCTTCTATCGTGGTTGAAACATGTGATTTTGTGGTTCATAATGTACAGGAGTTTATTGAAGTTATCAAACATGCAAATAACTTTGAAATATATCCGATTCTTGATGACAATATCAGAATTGCAATTATGTTTAACAACATTATGAAAGTCATTAAGTGAATCACATGGAGGAAGTTGTACATGAACAAGGAGCGCAGGAAGGCACTGTACGCAATTGCAAAGAGGCTGAGTGTTGTCGATCACAATAATGCGGATGAAATTAATTCTATCAAAAGCGATCTGGAATCTATTTTGTATGATGAAGAATATTATATGGATAGTATTCCAGAAAGTTTTATTTATAAATGTGAGAAGGCAGAAGAGGCATGTGATAATTTGCAGTCTGCAATTGATGCGCTGGATGATGATGATGTCGATGATGCCATCAATTATATTTACAGCGCAACTGTTTAACTTTTAAGGAGATAAATAATGTCTTTGTACAAAGTTAATTTTGGAGAATATAGCCTTCTGCATAGCACAAATGAAACTTACTATAACTACTTTGATTTTAATGGCAAGCGATATACCATTGGTGCGCTTGTTAAATTAACAGAAAAGGGACATAGAGAGTTGTATCGTAACTCTGGTTATAATTTTGTTAAGAGTGGCGTTCGGTTAGCGGATTATTGTATGGACGCAAACAATAAAAAAAGTTGGACATATATTATTGGTTGGTATATGTATCCTGATGGGTCAAAAAGACCTATATTACACTCAACCACCTTGGAACCGGAGATTATTGTAAGCGAAGTTGTAAACTCTGCCATCAATGAGCTTGTATATAGTCCAGGAGAGTTGAAAGTGGAATTTAAAGAGCCAAATTATAATCCTAGTGACTGTGAGGTTGAAGGAGTTGTACTTGGATGGGTGGTCTTTTTTGTAATCTGGATTGGTGCCTTTGTATTCAAGGATTGGTGGATTGTGCTGCTGATTCAGATTTCTGCTGGATGGTATTTTGGTAACTGGCGAGACAACAAAATTAATGAAGCTATTCGTAAACAAAAATTTAAGGAGTGATGTTTTATGAATGGTCGTCTTGAAAAAGAAATAAAAGCAAAGAAATTAATGGACAAAAAACTGTCTGCCTTACCTTCTGTTTTTACAGAATTTTATTACTATTTGGACGCAGAGGGTAAGTCATATACGACGTTAAATAATTACATTAATCATAACATAGATTTTATGAATTATGTAAATTCTAATTATGCAGAAGGGACTTTTTATGCAAATGTAAAAGCGCTTCATGTTAATCAGTATATGGCTTCAATACGTCATAAAGAGTCCAATGGGGAGCTAGTGCGTGTTGGTGATGAAATTCGTGCAGCAAGATGGACATCTCTTAATACGTTTTTTAAATTTCTCAAAAACAATGATTACATTGCTGATAATCCAATGGAAAAAACTAATAGACCTAAGATTAAAACAGAACACAAAGTTACTTATTTGAACAAAAAAGAAACAAATCTTGTGTTCAAAGAAGTAAGAAATAAAGCGTCAAAAAAGAAATTGAGCAGAGATCTGTGTCTAATGTCTTTGGCATTATCTACTGGATTAAGAGTGAGTGCAATTACGCAAATTAATATTGATGATATAAATTTCGAAAATAACACAATAAAAGTTATTGAAAAAGGAGATAAAACTAGGTATATTAATTTTGGTGACAACTTGAAAGTGTTAATTGAAAATTGTATTAAGGATAGGGAGCAATCATTTTCTAATGTAAATACAGATGCGCTGTTCGTGTCGCAGTGGGGAATGAGAATGACTCCGCAAGCTGTGCGAGATCTTGTTGCAAAATATACTGCTGTTGTTAAAGGAAAACACATTACTCCTCACAAATTGAGAGCATCTACGGCTATGAATTTGTATGGTGCAGGCGTTGATATTCTTACAATCGCTTCCATTCTTGGGCATGAAAATGTAACTACAACGCAAAGATACACTCAATCTTATGACGAGAAGAAAGCAAACGCAGCAAAAATTTTGGATGAGCTGGTTAGCAAAAATTCAAACATGTAAATATTCCAACAATTACAAATTGACAAACACATGTTCGTAATATATAATATTCCACGAAGGGGTGGCAAACAAAAATGTATCAATCTGAAATGAAAGAAGGGTTTATAAAAGACTATTTGAGATCTAGGGTAGTAGCCCGTACATCTTTATATAGTTTATTTAGAAAAACAGAACCATTTGAGGATAAAATAAAAAAGGATTGCAGTCAGTTCAATCAAGATGAAGCTTTATTAATGTACACAGAATTTAAAGCAAAATCAATTTATGTGCTTTTAAATTACAACTCAATCTTAAAAGCTTATTGCGCTTGGAGACGCTATTATCATAAAGAAAAAGTTACGGAATCATATGAAAATATTACTATCGAATTACTTAAGCCGTGTGTTCCAGAGGAAAGCAATAAGTTTTTATCAAGAGAAGAGATAATTGAAATAGAAGACCAATTGTACAACTGGACTGATAAGGCAATTTTAGAATGTTTATGGGAAGGTATTTCTGGGCCAAGTATGATTGACTTGGTGAGCATTAATAAAAATATGGTTGATACAGAGGAGAAAACATTATATTTCTCAGACGGAAGAATTGTTCAATTAACAAACCGACTATATGAATTTTTAATTAAGGCATTTGATGAATCAGAATATATGTGCTATGGCGCATCGCTCAGAGTAAAGAAACTGATTGGCATTGGTAACTTATACAAAGAGAGAGATAATGCGCATGCCACTGATTCAAATGACAAATATTTTAGATGGGTGTATAGAAAAGTGCAGAACTTTAGAGATCATGTTGGTATCCCCGGACTAACTATGAAAAATATACACATATCTGGTATGTATTATTATTTGCGCCAAGGGATGCAAGAAACTGGTCTTGATTTGAAAAGCTTCTTGAGATCAGAAGATGGCGAAAACTTGGCTAAAAAATATGGTTTTCATTCAGATAGTTACGTTGATAATTTAACCCACCGCTTCAAAGACTTTGTGTAAGATATGACGTTCAAGGGGGGATGTAAAATTGCTAAAGATTATTACTACAGAATTTATAGAGAGATTCAATACGTTAAACAATATTATTGCTGATGTTTATATTAAGCATATTTTGTACGGGTCACAGAAAATAAAAAAGTGCGTTCTTCATCCTTTTGTGGGTGAAGACCGCATTGGTCTTATAATTAATGAAGAAGAGGTTTATATCACAATAGAAGAACTATCTGGTGCCAGTCTTGATAGTGATCGATGTGTTATTGAAAGTGAAGTTATGGAATTATATATTAATTTATTGTAATAGAAGCGGCGGCAGGGAGGGACTTGACAAACTGGAAAAGATATGATATACTAACACCAACAAAGGAAACAATACAAAATGAATGTATGTTTTAACAGTGGTGAAGGGAGGTTACATATGTTTGGAAGGCAGGGGAAAAGAGCGCACGTGGATTCAGTGCCAAAGTTGTGGGAATGTGTATCAAATAAACAAGAAAGTTTCTATTGAAAAATCGATAGTTGAATCAGTTTGTCCAATATGTCGGGGGCATGTTGGATTAAATTGTGGAGATAAAGAAGAAGATATTTATATTTATATGAATCCAAATTTAGATAACAGATACTACTAAGGAAATTATATTTTTATAATTAACAATACAAAATTTATGACAGAAAAGAGGCAACTTATATGGTTTATTGGGCAACTGACTTGACAGAAAAGATTTATATTTATAATGAAAAGAAACCTCATGATGTTCATTATATTAATTTAACTAAGTCTGGTGAAACACCTACATTTTATGTAACGTGTTGTTGCAATGAAAAGTGGATTTGGGAATTCTATATGGACAACGCTTCAAACTATGAAATGGTTAAGCATGTTGTGATGGATACTATCATGGAATATGACAATATGCGTGAAGTACTTGAGGCGCTTGATGAGCAGTTCGAGGAAGTTTTTGGTGACATTGTAGATTGGGACATTGATGAATATTATTGTGAAAGTTGCAATCATAGAGATTGTTTAAATTAATAAAGGACAGAAAAGGAGTATTACGTAATGGCAAACAGAGTATTTGAGCTACAGGAAACGAAGGGCACCTTTCAGGTGAGAGGTATTATTAGCGGAACTGAAAAGGATCGCTTCTATACCAACAAGAAGACACAGACTGGCAAGGATTTTAGAGCAGTAAATTTTGGCTGCGAGTATAATGATAAGCAGACTGTTTATCTAAGTCTAAATGGTATGCCTCAGCAGAAGGTTTATTTCTCTAAGAGAAACCAGAGCACTGGAAAGACTGAAACTAAGGATGTTGCTTGGGCAAATAGAAACAAGTTCAATGAAGAGGGCTTCCGCATGATTGGCGTTGGCCTAGGATTAACTAAGACAAAGGATCAGAGCGGTAAGATTGTTAATGACAAGAAGACCATGGCTCCCTTTGATGCTTGCGAGTATATTAATGAGAATCTAAAGGATGACATGTCTACTTTTATTAAGGGTAACATTGAGTTCAGCAGCTATACTGACAAGGAGAACAATGTTCGTAGAAGTGTAAAGTATGTTCCTAGCCAGATTTCTCTATGCAAGGAAGTAGACTTTAGTAAGTATGATGATGCAGATAACAAGCCTGCTCATGATTTTACTCAGAATATTGTTTACATGGGTGTAGAGCAGGAAAAGGTAGACGATAGAGCAACTGGTAGATTCATTGTTTCTGCTAAGATTGTTACTTATTCTGATATTGTTGATACAGAATTTTATGTCACTGACAAGAATCTTGCTAACCTGTTCAGAAAGAATCTAAAGCCTTATTACGCTATTACTGTACATGGTAAGATTGAAGTATCTCACAGTGTTCAGGAAGTTGAGGAAGAGGATTCTTGGGGCGAAGCAAATGCCATGAACAGAGTGTCTAATCCTACTAAGACTGAAATGATTATTACTGGTGCCACTCCTTCTACTATTGATAAGGAAACTTATAATGAGAAGAATATTGCAGAGGCAATGGTAAAGGTTAAGGCATCTAAGACTGCAGAGAAGAACTTCTCCGGTAAGGCAACTGAAAGCGCAGATGATGGCGATAGCTGGGGAGATAGCTACGATGATGCAGATGATGAATCTGATCCATGGTAATTGATATTTGACATAAAAGGAGATTAAAGATATATGGCAATTGCAAGAAGCGGAAGCACAATTAAACCAAAACTAAATATGTTATTTTATGGAGAGCCCGGTGTTGGCAAGTCAACTATGGCACTACAGCTGGCCCATTTTAAGAGAGAAGATGGAACTCCTTTTAGAGTCCTTGTACTAGATGCAGAAAGTGGTGGTTGCGAGGAGTGTCTAGCTGAGCTAGAGGAGAATGGTGTTGATCTCAGAAACATTTACATTGTTTATAGCCAGTCTCAGAAGGAAATTAAGGAATACATCGCCAAGGTCAGAGACCATGAGCCATTCTACGAACTAGACGAAGATGGCAATGAGATGGACGAGACAGTTAAGGACGCATATGGTGAAGACTTTTATCCTGATGCACTAGTTCTTGACGGAACCTCTGTTCTAAAGCTAGTTAGCTCTCAGAGCCTACTGGATCTATCCAGAAAGAGAAATAAGATTAAGGCTGAAAAGTCTGGCGCAACCGCAGAAGAGAAGTTTGTTGCAGTAAGTAACGCAAACTTGGAGCTAAAGGATTACTCTCAGTTAAATTACTCTGGCCAGGATCTTGTTCTATCTCTAATGGCATGTGGTGCGCATGTCATTCTAACCGCAAGAGAGAAAGATGAAACAATTTCTATCAAGGGAGACGACGGTAAAACGACCAGTGTTGCAACTGGCAAGAAGGTTTATGATTCCTTTAAGGGCATGGATTATAACACCAAGACTCTAGTGAGACTATACAGAGATGATCTAGGTCAGGTGTGTGCTGAAGTTGTAAAAGATAGAACTCGTGTTTATTCTGCGGGTGAGATTGTTGAGAATCCTTCTCTACTTGCATGGGAGAGCGTTATTCAGAAGGGCAAGGGCAAGGCAGATTTTACTCTCAAGAATGACTTAGATAGAGCTATCGACACTGATCAGGCTATTTTTGAAAAGCAGATGATGGGTAATAATTCTTCTGAGTCTGAAGATAAGCCTGTGGCCACTGGCTCTGCTGATAGTCTGAGAGCAACAATCAAGAGCACTGTTGCAAAGCTAAGCAACGAAGGAAAGCAGGAAATGAAAAAGAAGCTGACTGAAGCAAATCTTCCTACAAATTTTGCAAAGGTAACTGATGCGAATGTTCTTCAGCAGATTCTAAATATTGTTTCTGAATAAACAATACGAAATTAATGTAGGGAGGCTTAGTCCTCCCTATTTTTATAAAGAGCAAAAGAAATGGAGGCTATATAATGCCAGATATCATTACCCGCAAGTGCAATGGTTGCTCAGAGTTAATTAAAATAAATAGAAATAATATTGAAAATATTTTATACCATAAAAATAAGTATTATCATTTAAAGTGTTTTTGTGAAATTGCAGAAAAGAGATCTAAGGCAAAAAGAAGCACTGCGGCAGAATGGAAGTCTGCACTAGATAACCTATTAGAGCTAGAAGCAGATACTAAGAAAATGTTAGAGAGCGCTTGGGCTAAAGATGATTTAAATGAATGGCTGTTAGGCAATTATGATATTGCTGCTGTACCAGCTAGGTTTTGGCAAGTTGCTGCCGACTTAGAACGGGGTGTTTATAAAGGAAAGAAGTGTCGTCCAATAAGTATAAACATGCTTGTTGACATGTGGAAGTGGGGTCAAATTCGTTTAAATAAAATTGCCTCTAAAAACAAAACAAATAATATGGGTCCAAAGAATGATACAGATAGGATAAGATATGACCTATCTATTCTTATTGGCCATGTTGGTGATTATATTAAGTATACAACCAGAACAAAAGAGGAAACTGTAGAAATTAAAAACAGAGTGCAAATTACAAACAAAATCAACTATGAAAACTTAAATGTTCGGCCAAAAGAAAAACAAGAAGACAACAATATTTTTGATTTAATGAATGACATTTTTAAATGAGGTGGATTTGTGAGTGACGTAATTTTTGACGATAAAAATGTAAATATTGAAATTTGCGTGGTTGGTTCGCTTCTTAAAGATCCAGACCAGTATCTTACTAGTGGCAGTTTAATTAAGGCAAAGTATGATTTTACAGACGAAGCGTGTAAATTTTTATATACTGCGTTTGAAGAATATTATTTAACATTTAGCCAAGATGTTGCAGAAAGTAAATGGAATAATTTTATGTCTCAAAATAATGAGAGACTTAAACAATATAAGCAATTTGGTGGTTGGAAAACAATTAAGTCATTTATGGATCTTGCAGACCCAGATGATTTTAAAAATTATTTTAATACATTAAAGAAATATAGTTTGTTAAGAGAATATGCAAGAGCAGGATTTCCTGCAGAAAAAATTCTAAGTTATAGTAACTTTCAAAGTCTAACTGCCAACGATATATATCGCCTTATGAGAACAAAAGCAGATCATATTAACTCTGTAATTAACACAATTGACGACCCTGTTGTAATTACAAGGGATAATATGAAAATTGTTGACTCTTATTTGCTTGCACCTCAAATGGGTATTCTAACGCCATGGAAGGCATACAATGACAACTTCAAAGGATTGTTGCCATCTAAGGTATTAATTCAGGCTTTTAAGTCCAACGAAGGTAAAAGTAGAAATCTGACATATTTGATTGCATATATTACCCTAATTCAGAAAAAGAAATTTATGATGTTGTCCAATGAGCAGCAAGAAAGAGATATTAGAAATTGCTTGCTAACCACTGTTATTAATGGAAAAGAGTTTCAGGAGCTGCATGGTGTAAAGATGCGCAAAACCGAGGAAGAGCTAACTCTTGGTCTATATCATCCTGACGGAGATCCTGACAATTATATCACAAGAACTGTTAACGAGTATGGAGAATTGGAATCTGACGAAAGTTATGCTACTAGAGTAAAGGCATCACAGGACTACCAAAATGTTAAAAAGGTAGCTGAGTGGATGGATGCCCAGCTTGATGGAAGATTTTATTTCCGTGATGTAACGGATGATTATAGCAACGAGCGCCTAGAAATGGAGATTAGAAAGGCAAAAGTTGTATTCCAATGTGATGCATTTGCGTATGATACGGCTAAAGCATCTGGCATGGACGACTGGAAGGAACTTAAGAAATGTATCACTCAGATAGTAGAGTTGGCGAAGCAACTTGAGTTGGCGGGTGTGTTAACATTCCAGCTTTCTGACGAGTCTGAAAATGTAAGTATTTTTGACTTTAATTCGACACAATTGGCGAGCAGTAAACAGGTACGCCACGTGGTAGACTGTCTTACTATGGGCAGAAGGCTAAGAAAGGACGAATATCATTTGTGTCAGTACATTCCGTTTGATGCTGATGATTCGTGGGGCGAAGTGGTTGAACAAGACCTGGATGAAAAATATGCTTACTTCAGCATAAAAGTTGACAAGAACAGAATGGGCAGACGTGCCGATATTATTCTGTTTAGAATAAATTTGGACATTAACGAATGGACCTGTTTGGGATATTTAGTTAAAAAGAAATCATAAAACGAAAGAAGGGAAGTTCATGGCAGTAAACCTACAATTACGTGCCGAACTCCCAGAGGATGCAATAGTCTTTGACAATATGTCATATGATGGTTCAATAGTGGGAGTAACGACAGATGGTAGAGTAGTTTATGACTACGATAAAATGGTAGAAGAGTTAATGGAAGATGAGCAATGCAGCTATGAAGAAGCTGCTGATTGGATTGACTATAACACAATTAGAGCGCTTCCATATGCAGGCGAGAATGGTCCAATTATTATGTTTAGTATACTAGAATAACCAGTTAGGCAGAGTGATATTTGTTCATTCTGCCTAATTGACATTTGGAAAATATTTGATATAATAACAATACAAAATTAATATGGTGGTGAAGTAAAATGATTGTTTATTTTGAAGATGGCTACATCATGAATGAGTCTATAGCTATAGAAACTGGTGCGTTTATCAAGATAGATGCAGCAATGGGATATAGTAATTGCCGTAAATCACTACGATATATTAAAGACAATCATCCGTTTGATACAAAGGTATATACAAATTCTCTCGATGCATTTTCAAACTTTTGGTGCTGGGATGAAGGAAAGAAGACACCAATGATTTACATTAGGGACGAGCACGGCAAATGGAAGCTTATTCAGGAGATGACGGATAGAGAATTGCGTGCAGCACATAACCTTGAAAAACTATATGTAAATGGCGCATTTTGTAACGTGGAAGTATGAGGTACCACATATGAAAAAATATTATTGCCCAACTTGTAAAAGATTTAAAAATAGATGGCAGTTAAAAAAAGAAGACGATACTAGGGTTTTCTACTTTACTTGTAGATGGTGTCACAATTCTAATATTTATTTAACAGAAGAGATTTTAGAAAAGTTAATTGACAAGTGTCTTACTGAAGAAGATTTATGTAAAAGACATGGTAGTTGGCTTTAAAAGAAGAGTTTTAATGGGAGAATTGACTATGAAAGAGTCTTATGATGGAAATTTTGGAACTTCATATGTGCCAGAATGTGCAGATGAATGGCTTGAATTAATTCATGACATTGCTGTTGGTTATGACGGGTGCAAAAGTGAAGAAAGCCTTAAAGCATTGATTGACGAAATGGTTGAGTATGCTGGAAATGCTCGTAAATGTATGAAGCAAGGAAATCTATACCCAAAACATTTTAAAACTGCAACCACAATTGGGGAATATGATACAGACAAACCTCAAACAGTTAAAATAAAGTACGATGATAGTGGGTTAGAATGTGTATTGTGGAGTGCGAGACCGAGTTGTAAGCATAAAATTCAAGCACAGCTGTCTGGTGGCGTAAAGTGTGTTAATTGTGGTGGATGGTTCTGCTATTAAATTTTTAATTTGGGGTAATATTATGTTTTGTACAGAATGTATTTGCCATAGATGTCCGCATGGACTGAGATGTTGGATATGCAACAATGAACTAAATGGTCATCTGTTGATCTGTGAAGGATGCAACGGAAGTTATGTTACTGATGTTTGTATTTTAGAAGAAATAACACCAGAACATGCGGACGCTTTAAGAGAAATTATTAAGAGAAGAGATGCGGAAGCGATGGAAGAGTACTTTGATTATAAAACTGGTGCTTGGTACAAAAGCAAAAGAGAAGAACGAGGTAAAATATGAATAAATTTAGAGAATATGGTTTATCTCATAAGTCAGATGAACTTAAAAAATTAATTATGGAAAATCCAGATCTGCCAATTGTTGTGCTTGCAAGTGACGAGGCTAATTGTGGTGACTGGTGTTGGCAGTATTGTTTTAACGTATCGTGTGGTTTGAGCGAAATTCTAGACTGCGATTATTGTGACAATGACGATACCATTTTTACTGACAGGGATTCGTTGGAAGAATATATTTACGATAATCTTTATGAAGAATATCATGATAAGAGCCCTGAAGAGTATGATGCGGCAGTAAAACGTAAGATGGAAGAGCTTGAGCCGTACTGGACAAAGGTTATTGCTATTTATGCTTCGAATTAATATGTAATAGTGATCATTTTTGTTCATGTGAAGAAAGGAAACTAATGGAGCAGAATGTAAAAATTAAACCCTTTAAATGGGCAGATCTTACACTCGTTGTACAATTTGAGCACTGCCCAAAGTGTAAATATTTTTCTAGTTGTTATGATATAAAAGAATTGGCATGTGAATATGATGGACGTTCACGTTTGGTTAAAAAAGTACCAAATTATATTAGTCAAGATTGTTTTGAGGAAGGAAGCGAAGATTAGAAATGAACCTAACAAAAGTAAGTAAATATATTAGTCTAATTTTACGTCATAAACCAGAGACAATTGGTATTAGTCTGGATGAACATGGTTGGGCTAATGTAAAGGATCTTATTGATGGCGTAAATAAAACTCACAAGCTAGATATGAAGCTGCTTGAAGAGATTGTAGAAACAGATGATAAGCAGCGCTATTCTTTTAATGAAGATAAGACTAAAATCCGTGCCAATCAGGGACATTCTGTCGATGTAGATGTGGAGCTTGAAGAAGCTGTGCCTCCTGAGATGCTTTGGCATGGAACTGGAATTAAGTATGTAAAGGACATTGATGCGGAGGGACTTATTCCTAAGTCTAGATTGTACGTACATCTGTCTTCTGATCCTAACACAGCAATAGAAGTTGGTAAGAGACACGGTGCCCCTGCGATTTATTGTGTTGACGCAGAGAAAATGCATGCCGATGGATATAAGTTTTACAAGTCCAAGAACGGTGTGTGGTTAACTAAGCATGTGCCTATTGAATATTTTAGATAAGGAAAAAGCGAATGGAATGGATACATAAAGAAGTTGTTATTGGCAATACGGTAAGCCACGAGTGCTGTTGTTCTAATTGTGGGTTTGCGGTTATGCGGTATTCACATTTAATTTACGATCTTAGAGCGGGTGTGCCGTATGAGGCACCGAAGTATAATTATTGCCCGAATTGTGGAGAGGGAGTGGAAGAAAATGAATGCTTATGTAATGAGATTCAAGGGAGCTATTTTGGTCAGAGCAGAAAATGAAGATGAAGCTGAGCAGTTGTTTAATGATGCACATTATGGACTGGCAACTGTATTTGATAATACTGACGATATGGAAGTGTACGCATTTCAATATGATTATACTTCGATGAAAGAGGTGTGAAAATGTATAAATTGTTTGTAGTTAGTGATGTACATTCATTTTATGATGAAATGAAAAATGCACTTAATGACGCAGGTTTTGATCCTAATAATGAGGAACACTGGTTAATAGTGTGCGGAGATGTGTGGGATCGTGGTAGTTGGCCAATAGAAACTATGCGATACTTAAGCGATTTACCTAGAAAAGTATTAGTAAAAGGAAATCATGAAAGTTTGTTTCAAGAGCTTTGTGACAGAGGATATCCAGGACACCATGATTATTCCAATGGTACTTATCACACAGTATGTGAATTTGGAGATGGTGGTGGTCTTGGCAGAAGCTTTGATGAAGCTTGTTTGATCGCACATCAGAGAACTAAGGGTTTTATAGATAGTATGGTTAATTATTTTGAAACTAAGAATTATATTTTTGTTCATGGTTGGATCCCTGTAAAATGTAAAGACAATTTACCTATGCACTATACTAGAAACAGAAGGTTTGAATTTAATCCAGACTGGCGTGATGCTCATTATTCTGAGTGGGAGCAGGCTAGATGGCTAAACGGCATGGATATGGCCAGAAAAGGTTGTATTGAACCAGAGAAGACTATTGTATGCGGCCATTGGCATTGCAGTTATGGTCATATGATGGATGATATGGCACTGAATGGGCCCTTTGATTGTATTGATGAATTCGGAGATACTGCAATTTGGGAACCTTACTATGGAAATGGTATAATTGCAATTGACCGTTGCACTGCGCACACTGGTCAAGTCAATGTTCTTGTCCTTGAGGACGAATTTTTGGAGGAATAATGGACAAATTAACAATTAAAGAACGAGTGGAAAGATTGCGATGGGGAGGCTTTAATCCTATCCATTTATTCGGAAATGTATATCTTGTTAGACATAACTCTACTATAATTTCTGATCTGCCGTTTTATAAAATTGAAATTTTTAAGGAATAACCCTCTTGACAAATCTGAAAAAGTATGATATAGTATAGACACTTCAGAAAACAATACAAAATTAATGAAGGAGTAAAGCTATGAGTAAAAATTACTTTAGTATTGAAAGAAACGGTCAGTGTTGGACACCCGTAATCCTGGCGGATAGAAACGGAAATCCTGCATTTGAAGAGTTTCTTGATATGAGCTATGATGAAATGAAAAAGAGTGATAGGCTTGGTGATTTTATTATGGCTTCTATGGATGCAGCTGACACTAAGTCTGGAACTGCAGATGAGCAGACTGTTGTAACGCTTATTGGTGAGGATGATGTTTTTATATGGGGCATTATCATGGGGCCAGATCCTGAGCAGGAACATGATGTTAGATTTAACCTTGTTGACTGGAAGAAAGACGGTAAATCTTAC
>JAEIGA010009904.1_pt1 | contig 14438 bp, 21 predicted proteins | sample 9270691 | NCBI WGS metagenome assembly JAEIGA01 (sample SAMN17057246, study PRJNA624740) | gut metagenome | biome: biome; isolation source: fecal sample | host: Bos grunniens | place: China: Xizang | collected 2019 | reverse complement strand
TTCCTACTCCTCCACCATAACTAAATGTTCTTGCCAAATCCGCACAAGTTTGATATATAGCTTCTATAGAATCTTCGTTGATTGCAAGAACATAACAATTCGAATATGTTACTTTTTTGCCGTAATCTTGAAGTTTTCTATTCGCCAATATTCTTCCACCAAATAAGAATTTCTTATCTATCATTAATTGTTTAACGGCTTGATCTCCACCGCTAACTCTTTCAAGCCATTCGTCAAATGTTTCGTTTCCAAATTTATATTTTTTATTCCATATATCTATCGCTAATTGATTTTCAGACCCTAACCATTCATTTACATTCATTAGTTCTTCTCCTCTCTATAAATACTCATTAATCGATTTGTCTACTATCATATCTATAATAATTCTAGACCAGCTAGTTGCACGACCATATCTATCAATTAGTTCTTGTTTATTACACCATACATAATTATAATTATCGTCAGTTTCAATAAAATTAGTTGTATTAACTTTACAGTAGTAAATACAACCCAAAATAGATTTAACGGACGAATTAGCTAAATCTCGGATATTTCCAATAAATTTATAATTATTAATATGATGAAAGCTTTTATTAGATAAGTCGTTTATCTGATTTAAAATTGCCTTATAATTTCCACTATATGATTTAATATAAGAATGAAGCCCCAATTCATATCGGGGCTTCGCATTTTTATCTTTTAATTCTTTCAGTAAAAAATCTCCATTTTCGTTTTCTATCAATAGAAAAACAGATACTCTAATAAAGCATATCTTTTTCTCTATTTCATATAACGGTTTATAAACACCTATAGAATCATATAAAGTATAACTGGATTCTGTAGAAATATTGGCGCCAGTAAAGCCATTTTCGATATATGATAAATAAGTTACTGGTACCACTAAAACCTGATCTTTTCGTTTCATTATTTTAATGAAACTTCTCCTTCTTCAGCTTTCTTTAAGATACATTTATAGCAATTTTTACAGTTTCCAGAACACCCTAATTCTTTTTGTAAATCTATACAGTTTGTTGTAGTTCCAAAATCGAAATAATTGCAGAAACAACTTAATTGTTTAAAATCGTTATCTTGTTTAGATTTTAAAACTATTTTTCCTTTACCGACTAATGCTATATCGTAAAGAGAAGTATCGTTATGTTCTATTAAATTTATTAAATCTGTTAAATTTATACCATTAACACTATTTTTGTTTTTTATATATTCAAATATTTCTATCATATTAATCACCTATTTTTAATTATTTTAATAATTCAATTAATCTTTCAAGAGCTAGATTTAAATCATCAGTTACACCAAATTCAGGGTTGTAGTAGATTAAATCATCTCTATTTGTTTTATCTGTTATTATAACTGTAAAATGTTCATGATCTTTTAATGCGTCATATGAATCTATTATTTCAGAAACTAAAGTGTCTGTAAAATCACAACCTATAAATATAAGTGTATGTGGTACTAATTCAGGTTTTCCATTATTATCTTTAAATATTGTATTTTTAACTGTATTATATAAGTGAGCATTATATCTTTCTCCATGATATAAAACAGTTGGTTTTATATTTCCGCCACATTCACATTTTAAGACTTTTTCTTGGTTCTGTAATTGATTAAACATAGCATGAGCATCATACTCTTTATGACATTTAACACATTCTAATACATTGTTTTTGCCATTAGGGCTAATTACTTTATATACAGGAGCAATAGTTTTAACTATATTAGTATCTATAATAGATGAATGAAGCTCCATACCTAAAAATGCATTAACTTGATTCGTAGATTTTGTATTGATAGCTAAAGGACTCATTATTTTATCAGAATAATATTTCCAAAAGTCTTTAGGGTTTTTTATCATAATTTTTCTACTATAACATTCATAAGTAGATTCATCTATTATAAAATATTTAACATCTTCTAGCACATCTGGGCCCAATATAATAACTGCGTCTTTATGCTCTTTTAAATGTTTAATTAAAACGTCTATTGGTAATTTATTTTTCTTTGGAACTGCCATTTGAATCATCTCCTAGTAATAAATCTGTTATTGAAACTACTTTGCTATGATTTTCTGATAAATCAACAAATATTTTCTCTTCTTCTTCATCGTGAACGTTTTCGTCAGTTTCTAATCCAAGATTTTTATAGTCTATTGGTTTTCTAAACGTCATTTCTGTTTTAAGTTGCTTAGGAGTATTGTAATTCGAATGAGCCAAATTAGCTTTTTCACAAGACAATATCTCAACCACCAGGGGTGAATCACTTAACATTTCATAATATTTACATATGGTTTTATTTATACAATTATCGCAAAGCAGAATTCTTCATCTCCTTATTATAGATATTATTTTCTATAAACTTATTTAATATCATCCTTTCATTTTTAGGTGCTTCTTCTAATGCGGTGTTAAATATGACATTGTATTTAATATATAAATCGTATAATTCTTTATTGAAGTCATCTATAGCATTTTGAACTATATAATAACCATAAGTCATTTTATACTTCATAATATAGTCTGTTATACTATATTGTAAGTCTATCGATAAATCAGCCAAATCTTTATCTTCTGGTAAAATTACTAATCTAGCAGATATTCCACGTTCATCGAATAAAGCCATGACTTTTTTCATAGTTTTCATGCCTTTTTCATCGGAATCGTAAGCTACGATAATCTCTTTTTTAAATTTAGCTAATAGATCAATTTGATGATCAGATAAAGAAGTACCTAAAGCACATACTGTGTTCTTTAAACCGTATTTTTGCGCCAAAATACAATCCATTACACCTTCTGTTAAAATTATATGATCACAATCTTTATCTATATGATTTAAACCATATAAATAACATGATTTTTTAAATATTTCATTGTCGGAAGAATGAATATATTTTTTACAAACACCTTTCGTATTTTTTGTTATCAAACGTTTATTGAATCCAATAACGTTATTATAAGAGTCATGTAAAGGAAAAACAATTCTATTTTCTGCTTTGTCATAACCAATACACCATTGTTGTATTTCATCTTCACTGATGTCTCTATCAGTTAAATAATCACGAGCAAAATCATTTAAATCTCTTTGGTATTTCTTCATTAATTTATAATTAGTTTTAAACATTTCATCATGCTCCGCAACTGGAAGTGGAAGATTGATTTTATTAGCTAAAAATTTTACACAATCACTAAAAGATAATTTTCCTTCATTAATCCATTCTATAAATGCTATACAATCTGTTCCGAAGTTTCCTTCATTTTTATTCTTCTTATCAGAATGACATCCATAACAACAAAATGTATTTGTTTTAGTATTAACTCTAAATGAAGCATCAGAGTCATTATGGTTTGGATGTGGGCAGTGCCCCAAATATAAATGAGGCCCTGCTTTATGAAGTTCAGTGTATTCACTTATAAGATCAACGAGATCTATATTATTTTTTAGTTCATCAAGAAATTCTCGTGGAAATCTCATAGTATTTTACCTTTCTATTTATTTTACAGAGAACGCATCGTCAACTTCTGAAACACTTACACCAGGTACTTCAAAACCGTCAAGAATTAAAGCTCCATTTTCTATAACGGCTCTTTTTTTAAGCTCTTTCTTATCTACAGAAATCTTAGGTTCTGGTCGTGTTACTTTAACCAACTCAGGACAATTTATTTCCATCCACATTAACATTTCTTCTTCTGATACATAATTATAATGTGGCTGTTGTTTCTTTATAGATAAAGTACCATTTGGTAGTTTTAAAGTCTTTTTACCTGTAGTGTCTAATTCACGCCTCATAAAATCTTCTAGCGCTCTGTTATAATATTCTTTTTTCTTATTTATAGATTCTATTTGCTGTTCTTCGAATTTTTGTAAATTATTCAAATAACGCTCTCTTTCTTGTGCAACAAATTCTTTTAATGATTCTATATCGGCATCACATTGCTTACTTAAATTAATAAAGTAGTTAGCTTGTGCTCTATCATTAATAAGATAATTATTGTTTTCGTCTTGCTGTATATTAAGTTGCTTCGCCTCTTCTTCTTTCATAAATTCATTAAGTTCATTTAGAAAGTCGAATTCGTTTATCAATAATATCACTCCCTCAGAGATTTAATTATTTCATCATCATATTTTTGCTTTTTGTTTATGATACGAAGTGCTATATCGTCATATGAACCTTCTAATAATAGCTGATATACATTACTTATACGAGATACAGAGTCTGCTCTTTTTATTCGTCCATGTCTTTGAGTTGTTTCAGCATAAGAATCTGCTAAATCATATTCAATTAAATTCTTACATTTAGAAAGAGATATTCCCGTACTACCTGCATTAGTCATAACCAATACTTTATAAGAGTCATCTCCTTGGAATTTATTATAAGCTTGGTCATATCTTTCTTCTGTAGACATAGAACCATCTAAATGGGCAATGTTTATATTTTTGAATTTGCTTGAAAGTTCTTGCATTATTAGTCGTTTCATTCTTTCGTATCGAGTAAATATACAAACAGTTTCATCTGCATCCAGTATTTCTTCTACTAAATCAACAAGCATTTCGAGTTTGGCGCTCTTTAATCCATCTACTTTATATTGATTTGTCATATTTGATTCAGACATAGATAATAGTCGTGGATCGTCTGCCAACTCTTGAGCAAATGTTTGATAAGCAAGTATCTTAGCGCGCCATTGTTGATATTCTTTATTTTCTTCAAGTGCTTTTGGATTAGTTATTTTCTTTTCTATATTTTCAACAGCGTCTTTAGCTATTTTTAAGTCACGCATAATCTCGTCATTGATTTTCGCTATCTTATTATCCATTTGACAATAGATAGGTGTAACTATTAATTCCGGTAATTGACTCGCAACTTCTTCTTCTGATTTAATAAATATATATGGTTTAATCTGTTGTTTTAAATGATCAACATTTTTAACTTTTGATACTATACCATATGTTCTATAAACTAGATAATTAGAAGCAAATTTTCCATGTGATTTGAATAAGTCGGGGTCAACATAATTAAAAATACCAAATAGACCTTCTGGATTATTAACTATCGGAGTTGCTGTCATCCCATATTTATACGGTAAATGATTGAATTGATATATCGCTTTACTTTTACCTGATTTGTAATTGGAACAACCGTGTACTTCGTCGATAGCTATAAAGTCTAATTCCATATCCAATAAACGCTCAGCTACTTGTTTATTCTTTAATGTTTCATAGTTACAAATTAACAAATCACAATCTTCAAATTGCGCGTCAAATTTCTTTTTCGCTTTACTTGGTGTATCTATTGCATGAGCTATATAATTAGAGAATTTAGATACTTCTTTTACCCACTGATATTTAAGTGAAGCAGGTACTACTATTATACCGGGTGTATTTACTTTATTAGAAAGTCGTAATTCATTATACATAGCAATAGCTATCATTGTTTTACCGGCACCGCATGGCAATATAAATAATGCATTATTCTGTTCGCTGCCAAAGAATACGGTTTCTTTCTGGTATTCATATGGTTCATATTTTAATCCTTGACCTATAGAATCCCATGGTTGAGTAACATATTCTAATTCAAAGTTTTCTAATAAAGGCAATACATTATTTGATACGATCCAATTATTTGTATCTATTCTTTTTACAGAAGATTGATTGCAAGCGAATATGCGAAGAAGAATATGCATATTCGCAATGCTATCTGTATACTCTAAAAAGCTACTCGAGGCATCTCTTTTTGTTATACGAATCATATACGCCTCCTTTAATTATTGTAAACATACTTTCTATCTATTTCGCTTAAAAATCTTGATGGTTTCGCATAAGTGTCCATACCTTGCATTTTTACGCTACTTGGATAAGTCATGAATAAATAATCTTTTGCTCTTGTCATTGCAACATACATTAATCTTCTTTCTTCTTCTAATTGTTTTGAATCAGCTAAAGATTTATGATGTGGAGCTATACCTTCACAACATCCAACAACTATAACCGCTTGATATTCTTTACCTTTAGATTTATGCATAGTTAATAATTGAACTGCATCTCTATTGTCGTCTAAATCCTCTCTATATAAAGATGCTTGAACTAATAATTCTTCTATAGTTTGATATTCAGAAGCAACGTTTACAAGTTCCATTAAGTTTTCAACTCTAGTTTGAACTTCAGCCTCTTCTTTATAAGTATCTTTTAGATAGTCTACATATTCTAATTCAGTTATTAACCATTTTATTAATTCAGCAGGAGATAGTTCAAGGTATTTGACTTCTAATGTATCAAGAAAAGCTGCATATTGTTTTATTGCTTTGTCAGCTTTACCTCTTAATTTAAGGTTTTTATGAGCGATAGCTTCTCTTATAGATAATTCTTTTCCTGGATTAGTTCTTGCGAATTCGTCTATTTGGTCTATTGACTTCTCACCTACACCTCTTTTAGGTATAGCTACACTTCTTTTGAATGCTGTCATGTCGTATTCATTAACGATTAGTTTAAGATAAGATAATATATCAAGTATTTCTGCTCTACAGAAGAAAGGAACGCCACCTATTAATGTATAAGGTATTCTTTCTTTCATAAGTGCTTGTTCTAAGTTTCTTGATAAATAAGTCATTCTATATAGAACAGCTATTTCAGAATAAGGTACGTTTCTTTTTTCGTGTACAAATTTTATATAGTTTATCATCTTTTTAGCTTCGTCGTCTTGGTTTCTGCATTTAGTTTGTATTATTTTAGAACCTTCAACATTTCTTGCAGCAACTAAAGTCTTTTTAAGTTGATTTTTATTTTTATCTATTAAAGATTTTGCGCCATAAACTATAGTATTTGTACTTCTATAATTATTTTGTAAGTTGATCCATTTTAAAGCAGGATAACGAGCTTTAAGAGATAACATTAAATCTACGTTGGCATGTCTAAACATATATATAGATTGATAGTCGTCACCAACGAAAAATACGTTTTGATTTTCACCTGCTAATAATTCTATTAAACGAGCATCTGTATTACTACTGTCTTGTGTTTCGTCTGTTTCGATATATTTCCATCTATTATTTAATGCTTGTTTTACATCAGCATGATTTTCTAATAATAGAACAGTGTTTAATAATAAGTCATCGAAGTCCATAGCTTGATTTCTTTTTAATTCGTTTTGATATAATTGATATGCATTAGCCATATCTCTTGTTGCATTAGTAGCTTCATTTAATGCTTTTGTAGGTGTAAGCATTTTTGCTTTACATTCTGATATATATGCTTTTAAATCTCTAACTTCTAATGCATATTGTTTACCAACTTTTTTTAATATCTTGTCTGTATCGTCTTCAGATAAGATCGAGAAAGTTTTGCAATAGCCTATTTTTTCTCCGTACTGTCTTAATATTCTGTTACAAACACTATGAAATGTACCAACTGTTATCAATTTACCTTCTTCACCAACTACATCGATTATACGTTCTTTTATCTCGCCTGCTGCTTTATTAGTAAAAGTAGTTAATAACATTTCTTTTGGGTTTATTCCTTGCATTATCATATATTGTGCTCTTACTGTTAAAACTTTAGTTTTTCCTGCGCCAGGTCCTGCTGATACAAGTACTGGTCCATATATAGTTTTAACTGCTTCTGCTTGTTCTGGATTTAATCCTTCAAATATATCTATTGCTTTAGCCATAATAAATAACCTCCCTATTATAAGATAATAAAAGCACCCCATAATAGGGTGCCAATTTATTTAATTTGTTCACCTTTTTCGGCTGCTTTTAAATAGAAACATAATGTATAAAAATTATAATGTTCTGTTTTTATACCACCTATTCTTCTTATGCCATATTTTTCTTTAAGTTCTTTAACTATTCTACCTTTCATCTTTACATCCTCCTATAAGTATATTTTTTCTAGCATTAATCTTACATAACAAAAACTCATTTCTAATTCAAATTTATAAAGTTCTTTTTCTTTGTGAAATTCATATTCGTTTTCTTCTAATTCATAATCATCTAAATAGCTTTGCATATTGTCGTTAAAAGCTTGTATAGCTTCTTCTTCTGTTTTATAATACATAGAATAAGCATCTTTAAAATCATCGTCGTAATCTACGAACATTTTAGAAAAGCTCCAGAATTCCATTAACGGTTACCTCCTTATTATTTTTCTTCTACATAAAATACGATTAATCTACCGTTTTTTATACTATAATCACATGTATATAATGCGACTATATGTGCATCTTCTTCAATGTCAGAATTTTCAATATAATAATCCGATTTGAGTTTTATTTCTTCAATAGCATCAATAGTGGAAATACTATCTAATTTTTTATAAAAATAATCATTGTTAGTTACATAATAAGCTAATGGTTTATATATAGTCATCCCTGATTCTGTATGAATCAATAGTTTAGAGTTATTAAATCTATTATGATCTTTTTGGAAATAATGTAAGTTATTAAACATTGTACCATTCTTCATAGAATGTCCATATATAATTGTAAGAGTTTCATTAAACGGTTTATCATAAGCATCGTAGAATATAGCTCCTGCTATATCTTCTTCTCCTTTATAATTATGTGCGATATAATAGTTATTATCTTCTCCTTGCATTAATGGATAGTTAATAGCTGTATCAGTAACAGTTATCCAATCAAAATCATGTTTCGTTAAAAATTCTTGTACATCGCCTGTGTCATTCTTTTCTTGTTCGATCTTATTATAAGTCGTAGTACTCTTTTTATAAGAAAATTGCTTCTTACCTATCTCCCAACAGCTAATAGATAATGTAGATATCAATACTACATTTAATAACTTACGTAAAAGACGACCTTTACGGCCGCCTTTCTTCTTTTTATTCTTCATCGTCTTTCTTATTTAATACGAATAATCCTGCTGCTGATACTACTGCTATACCTACTATAGGTATTATACTAATATCTCCAGTTTCAGGATCATCTACTTTTTCTTCTTCTTCAACAGGTGGTTCTTCTGGGTCTACTGGTGGAACAGGTTCATCATCTTTAGTAAGATTTTTAAACATAACTTCTACTTTAACTAATTTCTTGTCTTTTACACCATCATTTACAGCAACTTTAAAATGATCACCATCAGGCACTGCTATATAACAATCTTGTCCTTCTGCAGCTTCTCCTGGAAGCATTATATCTCTAACTGAAAAAGATCCATCTTCATATATCATTTTTATGCCTGTAACTTTAAAGTTTTCTGCTACCCATTTTATATTAGCACGATAGCCATTAGAGTCTTTATAAAGTGTTAATATTATATTGCCATCTTGAAAACTATAATCTTTAAAACTAAAATCTCCAAAATCAGGATACTCTATAACAGACGTTCCTGATGCAGGTAATTCAGAATTTTCCGCAAATGCGTTTGCACACATACATAATGATAAAACTCCTGTTAGTAATAAAACTTTTATTTTTTTAAACATGATAGTACCTCTCTTTCTTTTTAAGTGCAATTATATTATATGTTTACTTACTTCCGTTGAATAATTCGTTTAAGTTATCTCCGTCAGGATTAAAGAATTCTGGTTTATATTTTTTATCAGTTTCAACTCCACCTAATATTGATATTATATTAGCTGTTTTTTGTGCACAAGATTGTCCATTAAATCCTTCCATAGCTTCTATAGTATATGATCCATCTTCATTTATTATTAATTCTATTCTTTTCATAACCAATATCCTCCTAAATTTTAATAATTTATTTTAATATTATTTAAGGCGACCGAAGTCGCCTATATTATTATGCTTGAGTCATTACTAATTTAACTTTTCCATTAACATCTACTTGTTGTTCTATTTGCCAGTTATTCATTTGCATTTGATATTTCACCCATCTTACTTGATAAGCTTGAGCTATTTTATCTGCTAATGCTTGTTGTCCTTTATCACCTATACCGTGTCCAAAATTACAGTTATAAGTGTCACCTACTAATTCTATACCTTTGTTTTTAGTCCATCTTATACCCATAGAAGTTATTTTACCTTTAGCAACTAGAGCTGCATCACAAGTATCTGTTCCCCAAGTATTTCTTATAGTTTTAGTTTGTTTATTTAAAGTTATGCCTAAATCTGCTAAAGCTGCTTCTAACATTTTTTCGTTAACGTTTTTCCCTAATACATTGTTTTCAACTTTTTTCCATACTGACATGATAATCTCCTTTTCTTAACGCCCATTTTACCTGATAGCGGGCCACTACCTTATTTTTTTATTATTTTCATATTATATTTATTCTTACATATATTTTTCTAATAATTTCTCAAATATTTCTTTTCTTCTTTGTTTTGCTACTAAATAAGTTATTTCTTTCTCTGTTTCTGGCATAGCGCCAGTTAATCTATCATAATCACCTAATAATAAACTAGGTATAATTTCTTCGTGAAGTATTATTAATTCTTGTATAACATCAGATTCACCAAAAGCATCTATTTTGTTTTCTATTTGCTTTAATAGATTGACTATTTCTTTTGCATCATCTAAACCTTTTTTGATTATTTCTTTTGCTTTATTTTCTTGAGATTCCTGAGACTTCGGAGCGTCGACGACTTCTTCTTCTAATATATCATCATCTTCATCGTCTATCATTATATTTCTCATCATAATTTTCCTCCCTCCACATATTCACCACTCTCATCTATATCTTGGTATATATAACTATTAACTACTGTACCTTTTTTATTTTTTATAGCATTGTGAATGGCTTTATCAAGCTTTTCTTCATCATAATCTTCGGGTAGTCCCACGTCTATAATTATTCTTTTATAGATCATAAAATCACCTTCTTAAAAATATTTCTCTGCCTGTTCTCTTTTTATTTCTTCAACTAAATTCCCAAATAAATCTTTATACATTTTAAATCTATCATCGTCTTCATTTATTTCAAAAGAAGCTACTGCTTTGTCTTTTCCTGGCACAAAGAAAATTATTTGACAATAATCAATAATTTCGCTTTTAAAAAGTCTAAGTTTTTTAAAGCCCCAACCACAATAAAATCTAATATAAGCTCCGTTTTTTGTATGGATTTTTATACAAGGATCAATAGTCATACCATTTCCTTCAAAATATTCCATTTTTTCATATTCTTTGTTATTTATTATTTCTAAAAAACGTTCTAGCGTCATAATCAATCTCCTTTTTATAATTATTTATCATTTAAATAATTTAAATAATCTTTTATAACATCCACTAATATATCGTGCATATTGTCATGCATTTGTTGTATTATCCATTCATTATTGCAATATTCATTTGTGGCTTGATTCATAAATGTATCAAAGTTTTCATAAAATTCATCTTCTGATATTCTACCGTCAAAACCGTCTAATAACACTTTAGCGCAATCCGTTTCTCCGAACACCCATTCATACTCGTCTTTTATAAATTTTGCAAATAAATCATCCATAATTATTTATCCTCCTCTTCTAAAAAGTTTTTGATTAAATATTCTCTTAGACAATTTTCACTACAAAATTTATCATAAGTGTAATCTTCCGCTAAGAAATATTGATCCCAGCCTGCTTCATCTTTTAATGGTTCGCCACACATGTGGCAACATTCAGGTTCGTCTACTATTAAAACAGCTTCCCACTCTATATATTCATTTAATTCTTTCATATTTTTAAACATTCAAATCACTCCTTATAAAATATCATCTAAATTGATATCATCTAAATTTATATTCTCTGGCTTTTTATCTTCTTTGTTTGCAAATATAGCTCTACCTTTTGCCCAAGACTCTAAATCTGCAACAACTTCTTTAGAAGATACAGATATAGGTATAACATCTAGTTTAGCATTTCTTAAATCTTCTTCAGTTATTTTATAATTTTTATTGTTGTTCTTTTTCATTCTAACGAATGCTTTCTTTATTGCTGAAACAACTATTTGCTCTATTTCAGCACCAGTATATTTGTTAGTTTCTTTAGCTATTTGTTTTATCACTTTATCAGAAACTTTATGGCCTCTTTTTTCGAAATGTAATTTAAATATTTCTTCTCTTTCTTTTGCGTCTCCATAACCAAAATAGAATATAGCGTCAAGTCTTCCTGCCCTTGTTAATTCTGGTGGTAAATCTTTAACGTTATTTGAAGTCATAACTGTAAATATACCTTTATCATTGTCTGCCAATAGATTTAATACTTTACCGAATACTCTGGCTAAAGTACCACTATCTGATGCATTTGATGACTTATAACCACCAAGTGCCTTTTCTACTTCGTCTATTAATAATACACAAGGAGCAACTTGGTTTATTATGTTTATAGCTTCGTCTATATTTCTTTCTGATTCACCAACGAATTTAGATAATAATTTAGACATATCAAGAGATAATAGAGGTACATTTAAGTCAGATGCTATAGCTTCAGCACCCAATGATTTTGCAGTACCAGCAGGGCCTAATGCTAAATATCCTTTAGGTTTATTAACTCCATATTTTTGAGCGTCAGAATCAAAACAATATTTTAATTCTTCATACCATTGTTTAAAATAATGATTCCCTGCTATATCAGTCATTGTTACTCTAGGCTCTTTATAAACTATAACAGATGATTTCTTTATAACTTCTACACGTTTCTCTTTTATATAAGAATCATTTATTTCACCGAACTTATAGAATGAATAATTAAGACATTCTATAATATCAGTTCTATTAAAGCCTATGAATTTATGAGCTAAATTATTTATGTCATTTATTTCAACTTTCTTAATTGCTTTATAATCTTTAAGTAATTGCACTATCTCTTTTTCTGTAGGATTATCATAATAAACTACACTAAATAAATGTTTTAAATCATCAGGTATTTCTGGTTTAGATGATACGAATATAAATGGTGCATATTTATCATTTTTTAGTTCAAATATATTTTTAATCCAACGTCTAAACATACTATTATCAAATTTTGAATCATAGTCCATAAAAATAAAAGCTGCATTTTCTTTTTCGTCCGGATTATTAACTAAATCTCTAACAAATCCAAGTAGTAAATTTGGGTTAAATTGTATTGGGCCATATTCGCCTTCAACTTTTTGTCTTATTATTTTCCCAGCAGATGAAACTGTTATCTTTTCTATACTATCAAGTTCTTCTATTCTATAGATAGATTCATATTGTTGAGAATATAATGTATTTAATAATACAGGAAATAATTCTTTTTCTAAATTCGTTCTTATTTGAATACAAGGTTTTTGTATAGCTAATAAATCAGTAAATTGTTCATTGAAACTCATAGTTTTTGCCTCCTTAAATAAATAATAGAGGCCCACTTGAGCCTCTTTCTTTCTACCATATTAAATATTTATTTACATTTATTTTAACGAATAAATCTGGTTTATTTTTCTTGAAATATTCATTAATAACATTTGGGTCATTAGATATCATTAATTTATCATATATTTCAGATAATGAATATTGAACATTACATCTTGGTAACATTAAATTATTTGGTGTATGGATCGTATATTCTTCGTAGTTGTCTTGTAATCTTTTAACTGTAGTGCTATTAGCACCTAATTTTAAATAACTTATAGAAGTATCAGTACATTCCAATAATTCAGAATTTTTAATTTCCAGAGTTATATTTTCATTGACGCACACATGAAGTATAAGTTCTTGACCAACATACTCTTTTAATTTTTTACCAACGTATTCGCCTATTATATTTATTGAGCCGAATACAAATCTATTTGCTATGCCTAACAATTCCATATTTGAACTATATACAAATATCTTATAACGCCATTCTTCTGTTTTAACCATTAAATCATTAGATAGCGCATTACTTTTAACTTGTTCTATATAATTCAAGAATGCGTTATTATAACAATCAATAGATTTAATATCTTTTTTATTGATTAAACAAGTTTCTATCATATCTGTAGCAAACTCTTCGTCCTCTATTGTAATACTTTGAGCTACAGGAGTTTCTCCATTACTTTGAGATATTATATTTGCTTTAATAGCATCATCTTTATATTGTAAATGAGATGTAAAAACTATTTTATTTGCAGCACTTTCTAATGGTACTGGATTATATTTTATAGGTATAGCTGCAACTTCTAAACATTTCTTTGTATTAACAGTGTTTATAGTTTCAAGATTGATACCAACAGTATCGTCCATATATACATAATCAGTCACAAGATGTGTAGCTTTATTTATGACTTCTTTAACTACTTGCATGGTTTATATCCCTCCTTTAAGTAGAATATCAAATGTTCATTTTCAAGTTTTAATTTTTGTATATCTCTCATATAATAAGCACGATATTTTCCAGTCTTATTATAGAATTTGATATCCCATATTCTTTGATTGCCACTTCCTATAGATGATAATAATCCATCGCCTTTAGATGAATCATATAATCTTTCTTTCTCGTCATATTGACCGTCTACTATCATATCTACATATGGTAGTAATTC
>JAEIGA010009903.1_pt1 | contig 14438 bp, 17 predicted proteins | sample 9270691 | NCBI WGS metagenome assembly JAEIGA01 (sample SAMN17057246, study PRJNA624740) | gut metagenome | biome: biome; isolation source: fecal sample | host: Bos grunniens | place: China: Xizang | collected 2019 | reverse complement strand
TATAGCGAAGAACGTAACGAAATATAGCTCTGTGCCATTTCGGGTGAACGTAAAAGAAGCCATTGCATTATGCTCTCATTGACGAAATAATCGGTGACGGCTTGTTGAAGCATCGGCAACAGATGCTCCGGGTATCCGGTTTCTGTATCGAATGTTATCTCTATATTTTCATTGCCGACACTGCCGTAAATGTAAGGAAAACGAAGGGCAACAGCAGTCAGCAATTCGTTACATGCTCTTTTCATGAACATGCAAAGCAGCTCCTCATCATCTGTGCAACTCTGTATGGTAGCGGTGTCCGGGTCTTTTCTTTTTGCCGCTTCACCCATGTAATAGTTTCTTAAATTGATCTGCTGTTGCAGTTCGTTTCTCTTTATTGATATTGTGTTTTTCATAGTAATAGATTTTATTGTGGTCTGCTACGTAGGTAAAGTGTTTCTCGTAACAGCGCCATTGCTGATTGGGCTCTTGCTGCACAAACGTCTGCATCTTCGGCCTTTGCAAGCATGTACCATTGTTGCATGCTGCGGTTGCTTATATAATCCACCAGAATTCTGTTCAATGTAGTGAGCATTTCTTGGGGAAAGTTTTCGGGAAGCATAAGGTTGAATATATATATCCTGAAATCCTTGTTGTCTATATTTTCGCTCTCTTCCGTCAATGTACATGGTGACAAACAACGGTTTATGGCAATGATACATTCATTTACTGCACTCGGAGTAAATTCATCGAGTATCTTTTTTTCGTCATCTGTGAGTATAGTAAACGATGTGTGTCTGCTTGGTTGTCCGGCCGCTTCCTTTATTAGCGCAGAGAAGCCACTTTCTGCCTTTATCCTCTCATATATTTTGATCTCCTGAATCTTTGATTGATATTCTTTCATGGTGTTTGTTTTATTGCAAAGTTATATGAACCGTTATATCTTGAGTTTGCTGTATTGCTAATTCATCGCAAGCCCCCTATTGCGTTTGCGCAGAGTCTTGTATATGATTCCTCTGAATGTCTCTTCTTCAAGATAAAATGATGGTGCAGGTTCTTCGATTATCTTTTCCAGAATAGTGTATTTATAACGTTTGTTACAGTCTTTTACTTGTTGTACATATCTGCGGTAGATTTCCTTATACATTTCAAGCTTGTTTTCATTGACTATCGGAAGCCTTTTCTTTCGTGATAGCATGGAAATAAACCTCCGCGCATTCTCGAATGTCACGTAAAAGCGCGGTGCTTTATTCTTGACTGCAAATCCTATCACTTCGTTCAGCGTTGCGAACGGTCTGGTTTTTCTGAGTTCCTTATATGACTCATAGAAGCTGTTGATTACGTCCTGTTTGCGCATTTCACGAACAGAACAGTTCAATGTGTTTCCCATGTGCTTTTTTGGTTACAAAAATATAGTCAAAAATGGCTAAAAGTTTGCTGTTTTACCATTAAGTTTTCAACAATAGCGTAAAATGAAAACAAGAGCATCAATTTTAGAATTCGTTTTTTCTAATTGGCATTTCAACAACCTGCCAGGGGTATTTACGTTGTTTCTTTGTCGTCGAAAAAACAAAAACTATGGAACAGAATTTTAAAAAAACGAACAATGCCACGGCTGAAAATCAGGCTGTGGCTGACCTGACAGGAAATGCTGTCATGCAGTCGCCTAAGGAGGAAAACTATTCAGATTTTGCCATGGAGCTGAAGGAATTCTTTGGTGAGGAATTTGATGTTTCCGACAAGTTTTCGCAGGATCTCCTGTTGCAGTATCTGAGAGTGAACAAGGAACAGAATGCAAAACTTACGGAAGTTCTTGAACGTGATCCGCGATTGGCGCAGTTGCTGCTGGATGTTATTGAGGGGAAACGTAATGCTCATACTGCTATGGCGCGATACTTCGGCACTTCGCTGATGGCATTCGACGAGCAAAGTCCGGAATTTGAAGAAATAATGCTTGCAGACAATGAGCGCAAGGATGAGATGGCGCGTCTTGCAAATGACCGTCATGAGTATGAAAAGAATCTCTCGGAAAGTATTCCGGTAATAGAGAGTTTCTGTACCAGCAAAGGCTATGATTCTTCTGATTTTATGGATAAGGTTTGGGAAAAACTTGTATTTCCGATATTGGCCGGTAAGTATTCATATGATGTTTGTGTGGCTCTTGACCATGCAGTAACATACGAGCAAGATGTGGAGGACGCTTTCATTGCCGGTGATATCAAAGGTCGCAATACCAATATCAGACGCATGAAAGAGGAGTATGGTGACGGTTTGCCAAAAGGCATAAACAGTGTAGCTCCTGATACGGAAATGAGACCTAAACGTAATTCTCTTATAGATAAGGCGTTGAATGCCTGAGTAGAATTGGCTTTATTAACCTAATCATTAACCAATAAATTAAATTATGAAAAAAATCATTTTGTTTTTGAAGGAAAATCCTTTGTATGTAATTGTGGCTTTGGTGGCAATTCTGTGCTACCTTTTTGGTGAAGCTCTGTTTGGAACATTTATGGCCGGTGTGAGTGTTGTGCCGTTGGGTACTCCAAATCCATCGAATGGAATCGGCGGCCTTCCTACACAAGGTAACGGAGAGGCTACTACAGTGTCAAATGCAAGTGAACTCGGTACAAATCTTATAGATGCAGATGTCGATGATCAGATCATCGGTATAGCCAGCGATGAGAGTGTAATCGATACCATCAAGCGCAAGATACGCCGACAGGTACGTGTCAATTCTTTTGAGGTAGACCATTATCTTATCGATGATAAACGTTCGAAGGCATATACAAATGAGACTTACACAGGAATCAAGGCTACGCGTGCAGAAATTCCATTCTCGACAACAGGTGAAAGAAAAATTTTCCAGGAGTATTATACTGCAATCTGTAAGGGTGTTAACGGTTACGATCCGACGGGACAGATCGAATTGCCTGGCGTTGACCTTATGCTTTTCTTCGTGGGCAAGAACAGTACTACAGAAGCTCCTATCGCAATGGCAGTGAATGGTCCTAAAGTGAATGCGACCGATGATTATTGCTATGTGCCGACTATTCCTATCGGTACCGAGATTATATTGCTCTCTTCGGCAGCCTACGAAACCCAGAAATTCATTGCACCTTCGACTATCGTGCCTGTTCCTGAACGCATGTATCTGCAGAAGCAGTTATGTAACAGTATAGTCAGTGATTATTTTGCGGCTCAGAAGAAACGTATCCAGTTCAGCGAAGCTCAGATTGCTGAGGCTGTATTGCGTCAGTTCCGTCTTGAGAGTTGCCGTACAGCATGGGTAGGCCAGCCAGGAAAGTTCAAGGTACAGGCTATGGACAATGCTATGGGTTACCAGTGGGATTACTTCTCTAAGGGTATCCGTTGGCAGTTCAAGCGTCAATACGATTTATCATCTAATATAACTTTTGCCGACCTGATAAACCTCTCAATGGTCAAGTTTACAGGTTTCAACTGTACTAAAAAGGCTATATGGCTGTTGGGTAAGCAGTTGCTGAATGATATTCAGAAGATTGACTTGACACTTCATAAGAATATCAGTGTTACCGGTGATAAGGTCTTTGGTATTGAATGTACTAAGATACATACAGTGTTTGGTGATATAGACCTTATTCATGATCCAACACTTGATGCACTCGGATATGCCCATTGTGGTGGCCTTATTGACGAGAATGGCCTTGTTCGATATTATATGAAGAACGAGGACGCCAAGACTGAAAATGTTGATGGTGAGGAGGCTAAGCGCGAAGTTGTCATGACTATCGACTGCTTGTGTCTGAAGGGCTATTCGCACATTTGGGTTAACGGTGCAGCTGCCGAAAGTGATATTCCTGGCGCATCGCGTGTAATCAGCTCTGCCACATTGCCCGATTCGCCAAATATCAACGATGTGGTGATATTGACCGCAGATGTCAACCATAATGTAAATGGTGTATCAAAGAAGTGGTTCGGCGCAGGTAGTGTTGTTACATACAACGGTAATACATGGGTTGAATACACTGGTGAGATTCTTGTTTAAGCAATAAGTTGTAGAACGGTACCCGGACCGTTTCACGGGACGGGTATCTTTTATAGAATGTCTAAATTAAACCATCAATGAAAAAGAGAATTACATACGAAATTCATGGACAGATAGAGCGTAACTGTTACTTCCGTATCGGCAAGGCCTTGGTGCGTATAGAATTTGCCGGAGGTTCAATAAATTCAACAGGTGTTTCTCCGGCACATTATGTTACTGAAAATGCCCTTTTCCAAAAAGCTATAGAAAATAGCGAAATCTTCCGTAGCGGTGAGATAAAACGCGGTAAGGTGGAGATTATAGAAGAGGCTGGTGACAATGAAGCTGCTGTTGCAAAGGATTGCGGAATTGTATGTGACAATACTAAGGCTTTTCCCGAAGTTACAAACATGCAGCAGGCGCGTTCTGTACTTATGGCATCTCCTTATAATTGTACCTTGGCACAGCTACAGACTAAGAATGCAATAAAAGCAGTGGCGCAGGCGAATGGTGTTACATTTCCCGATTGGCTATGATTTCTACAACAGAATTGATAAAAAAGGTACGTTACCTTATCAATGAAACAGAGGATGATGCGGGAATTACATTGATTACTGATGACACACGTTCCATTGATGATACAATCCAGGAACTTATGCCGCAAGCTGTAGCTATCGTTCAGAAAAACAGCAATGGCAGATATGTTAACGCCAAATCTTTGGCAGGCAAGAATGCAAGTCTCATTCTCTCTTCAGACGGTTTCAAGAGTCTTGTCCTGCCTTCAGATTTTGTCGGACTGGTTTCTGTAAAACTTGATTCTTGGAAAGTCGCATGTACCAAAGTCTCTTCTCCATCTTCGCAGACTGTATTGTACAGGTTGAACAATAATTTGTCATCAATATCATCAATGCCAGTATGTGTCGAAGATGTCACTGAGAACGGAACAAAGGCATTGAATTTGTTTCCGTCATGCAACTCTGATACGTTGTCACATTTTGTATACGAAGCCAGCTTTAATGCAACGGAAGGACTTGATATGTGTGAGGAGAGCATGGCCGATGCTGTGTCATATGTTTGTGCAGCCTTGCTTTACAATGTGTTTGAGCGTTATGAGGCCGCAAAATCATTCATGTCGTTTGCAATGGCGTTGTGTGGAGGTAATGTACATTAAAGGTTTTTAAAATGTAATACTATGGATAGCATAAAATTAGTCATTACATCTCTGCTTGCAAACATTGCAGGATTGCTTTTCCCTATACGGAATGATATTTTCGGTCTTGTGCTGCTTTTCAGCGTAAACTTCTTTGTGGGATTGCTTGCGGATGTAGGCAACCGTAAAGAGTGGAGTTTCAGAAAAGCATTCCGCTTTTTTAGGGATGCTACGATATATTTCGTCATGGTAGCTTCGATATATATGTTGGGTCGTTTGAAGGGTGAAGATGTCGCTGCTGTACATTGTGTATCGTTCATGATATATGTTGCCATATATTTCTATGGAACAAATATATTGAGAAATGCAAGACTGATTACGAATGAACACAGCACCCTTTATCGTATTCTTGATTTTCTCTATTATATAATGAGTCTTCGTGTTCTTGAACGGTACACTTGCCTGAAAGATTATTTTGACTATGAGAAGCATGATGAAAATTGCTGTTAGCGTATTGCTGCTTATATTGATAGGCTGTAAGGTGCAGGAAACGGCTACAACAGACCGCATATCGACAAGTACGCTTATTGAGCGCATGCTTGTCGATAGCGTGGCTTTGAGGGACAGCATTGTCATTCGCGAAACCTGCGATACCGTGTTCTTTACAAAGTATCGTACACTTTATAGAGAACGTCTCCGGGTTGATACTGTAATAAAATGCGATACTGTATATACGGAGCGCATGGTTACTGTCGAGGAGAAGGAGGGAGGCCGAGTGTTATGGTGGTTACTTGTACCTGTAATTGCAGTTCTTTGGAAGATCGGGGTTCTTGATCTGTTACGTAATTTAATAATGAAATTTAAATAGCTATGCATAAGAATTTTTCGTTTAAAGGTATGGTGAGAAGCAATGACAACATTCTTGTCAACGATGGCGAGTGTCTGGAATTGGTGAATCTCAGAATGGTGAACGGTTCCTTAAGACCTATTCCAGAACCGGTTGAAATTGCAATCTTGTCATCAAAATATTCCCGGATATATTGGCATGAGATGGCTTCGTGCTATATATGTGTAAAGAGCGTTTCACCCTTTGGTGTTGATTTTTATGATTCAGAATGGAGTCCTTTGGTTGACAATTATGGATACAAATTGAATTTTACATCTATCGAAAATGTGAAATCAATAGAGTTTGCAGGTTATATTGCTGTTTTCATGACCGAAAACGGAATGCAGTATATAATCTATGGCAATGGTACATACCGTTGGCTGGGGGAATACCCACCAATACCTGAATTGACTGTTTCGTTGTCATCAAAAGTACATGTGGTGACTACGGAAACGGCATTTACCAGAAGTAATATCGATACAGACATTTCTTCGACTTGGGAATATAACTCAAGAGGGTATTTCGATGAATGTATATCTATGGCAAACAAGAGTGGATATTATGTCGATCGGGCACTTTTCAGGTTTGCTTTACGTTTGTATGACGGCTCATATATATACACATCTCATATCATATGTGCAAGTGATGAGAACAATATTGATGGACTATCGCGAGATGCCCGCAATTTGCAGGCTTCTCCCGTAAACGGAACAGGCAACGAAAGTTGTTATAAGGCTAAGGTGCTTGCTTTCAAACCTATGTTTGAGTTTTCCAATCTCGATCTTGTAAATTGGGAGGGTATTGTTGTCGGTATAGATGTTTTCACTACCGGTTCAATAATGGGAAAGAAAATAGGTACAGCCACCACCACTTTGCTCGATACAGCAACAAAACAGCGCACAACTGAAAAGTATGAAGTTTATATCAACAAGGAACTCGATGAAATATGGAATGAAATAAACGATGCTTCACTTTACTACAAGATTGCAGAATTTGATATCAACGGAAATCTATTGAGTGCTGTCGATGACGTTTCTCCTGCGAATGTTGTACTGCAAGAGGCATTAAACAGTTCTGAACAAGCTGTATCATGTTCATCAGTTGTTCCTGATTGCAGCTATATGTTCAACAACAGATTGCATATAGCCTCGTTGCGCGAGTATTTCTTTAAAGGATATGGCCGCTCTTCATTGTTGCCGGTTTGTGGAGGCGTTGCTGTAGCTGATAAAATTTCCGTAATGACAAGGATAAAGACCCAGAATGGGATTTCAGAGGTTGTCAAAAGTTTCTATAATGTAAAGGTTGGATATAAGAATGACACTTTTCAATTACCGCCTTTGTTGGTATATCCCGACTCACGGGCTTTCGAAATGAGAATTTTTATTCTATACGACACGGAAACATTCATGAAATGCCTGCCGTTGACTCCTCATAAGTTCCTGAATCAGTCACAGTATCTACACAAATGCTACATGGGATATGATGCAACAGTAAAGTCTGTATTTGCAAGCGGTAGGGAGGTAAGTGGGATATCCAAAACAGATGTGCTGGAGTTGTTCAACAACGAAACCGGTACACACGAAGTGATATATTCAGCCGAAAAAGGTGGTTGGACATATAAAGGTTCATCATTTCCACCCGAAGAATACAGTTCGTTGAGAATATTTCAAATACCGCGTGATGTTGCCAACGGTGACAAACTTCTCTTTACCATAACACTCAGCATCGACGAATCGACATTCATGGATATCGATACTATACCATTCGATGAGACATGGACTGTTGTTGGCGGATCCAACAACTATCGTGAATCGAATGTCTTTGAGCAACGTGAGAATATACTTAAGGTTTCAATGGTCGAAAATCCCTTTATATTCCCGGCAAAATGTACGTACCCGCTGTCTCAGGGTAAAATCCTGGCGTTATCCACCAACAGGAGTACAATGTCCGAAGGACAGTTTGGAGAACATCCTTTGTATATTTTTTCAGAGAATGGTATTGGGGTCATGTCTGTGGATTCTTCCGGTACAACGGCCTATAGTAATATGTATCCTGTTTCGCATGAAGTATGCCGGAACAGTGATTCAGTCTGTGGTGTAGATTCCGGTGTCCTCTTTTGGGGAACACAAGGTGTTATGTTGATTAATGGTAACCGTTGTTTTAGCCTATCGGTGTCAATGGACAATGATTCGAATGCTATTGAAACAATCGATGGATCCGAAATCATCAGCAGGATATCTTCGTTATATGGATTCTATAATATAGTGGACACATCCCATTTTGCTGATTTTATGAGTAATTCAAAAGCTGCACGTTTTCCTGAAATGGATGAGATAGTATTTTGTAACGATAACTATAATTACAGTTTGATATATTCCATGCAGGGTAATGCCTGGAGTAAGCTCAGCAGTGCTTTTGCCGGTTTTGTGAGGTCGGCCAATGCGTTTACCATGTTCCGGCATTATGGCAATAAAACATATATCAGTGTTCCCGGAAACAATATGACTGGTAAAAATATCGTAATGCTTGTTACGCGCCCTCTTGTGTTCGGTACAAAGTTGCCTAAGCGCATAATACAGCTGATGTTACATGCTTATGTTTCTAAACCTGCAACTCTTGCTACATCGGCACCGTTTCTTTCATGCTTTCTGCTTTGCAGTAACGATGGTGTTCATTTCAAACTTGTGTCATGCTGTGAAAGGAAAAGTGACACGCAAGATGTTGTTTTTCCCTATTTCCCGACCTGTTCCTACAGATATTATATTTTTGCATTGACAGGTAATGTGGATTCTAAAAGTTTGATAACGGCCCTTGAACTGGATATTGCTCCTACATGGAACAATAGATTGAGATAAAATACGTTTTGACACCCTTTCATTATAAAATCAGTCCGTGAATTCACGGACTGATTTTATTTGTTATGGCAATCGTTCCTTAGCCATTTTTCATTCTTGCTTATATACACGCTGCATTTGGCAAAGAGCAGGAGTGAAGTGAGAAAAAATATTGTAGAAACTGTGTTGCTGAATAGTTGTTCCACAGTTCCTAACATGATAATAAAGCTTGTGATCTGTAATGATATGAGTATCTTGGCATTCATATTTATATTTGATTTGGTTTCTATTATTTGTAGATATGGATTCAAAATTCCCAATAAATAAGTTTTTCGCTTTCAGGTACATCGCTCTTTGTGATAAGCTGTGCCTTTTCAATCAATTTGTTCTTTCTCATCAATAAGACTTCGCCAATAATATTCTCTTCGCCAGGTGTATAGTCTGCAATTATTTCTATTCTGTATCTGTCGGGTACAACATTCTTTTGTCTTGCTTTCAAAAAAGTCTGTACAAAATCTTTTTCCAGATGATTGTGTTTGATTTTGTAAATTTCCACCAAGTTGCTTTGGTATTCACTGCTTCGTCCCACTTCGAATTTTATAAATTCAACAAATTCCATGATTTTTTCTACAGTCATTTCGTAAACATACCTGCAACTGTCTATTACCTTACTTTTCATAGTAAATAAATTTAAAAAATTTTTGTGTTTTTTCGAATTGTACTATATTTGTCTATTATGCGTTCAGATTCTGCTTTTTTGTGCATTTTTGAACAAATAAAGTATGTTTTTTGCATTATATAGCCATATGTGGCTACAAATATAGTTGTAAAATTCATAATCGAGATGTTGTTTTAGTCAAAATATGCTATTTTAGATTTTGTCTAATTAACAGCTGAAAACAATGAATTGTATATGAAAAAAGATAACATTAAAGAGAGGGTGATAGCCTTGCTTAAGGCTAAAGGCTTAAATGTCAATAGAGCAAGCAAGTTGTTCGGAATCCCCCAACGTACATTGAACCGCCAAGTCAATGAAGATGGAAAGATTGCTATGGATTTGATGTATTCCATTCTTGACAATTTTCCTGAAATTTCTCCATTATGGCTCATTATGGGTGAAGGTGCAATGTTGCGTGAAAACAATATTGTACAGGAGTGCAGTGCCGCGCCTTTCTTTAGTGACTTGCCGGTAAGTGCAGGATTAAGGGATTGTTTTGATCCCTCAACGGAAAGAGCCAATGGATTTATTTCATTGCCTTCGCATAATGCCCATTTTTATTTTCCTGTGACGGGTACTTCTATGGAACCGGAAGTTTTTTCGGGTGATATTGTCGGTGTTGTAAGAGTGAATCCAGGTGACCGGATATCTCCTGAGGCAATATATATGATTGTTACAAACGAGAGTCGAATGATCAAGCACTGTTATATCGATGAGAACAATCCTGAACTCCTATGGTGCGTATCGCCGAACTATCCATCTTTTCCGGTAAACAGAGCCGATATCTGTGCCATGTTCCGCGTTGTTTCAAGAATACAATATTTCTAAAATCTGTTTAAAACCGGGCCCAAAAGCCCGGTTTTAAACTTTTATAAGCCTTTTGAATTGTTGTAAGGCTTGGATTTCTCGTAAATTATACTATCTTTGCGAAATGTCATGCATGTTTTTTTGTTTTGTATGACAGTGGTATTGTTATGCAATACAATTTGAAACTGCTTTATTTATGTCACAGATAAAAGGTACTATTGCCCAGATTATTGGAGCTGTTGTCGATGTCTATTTCGGTTGTGCTGACGAGGAGAAGGTTTTTCTTCCGGCAATCCATGAGGCGTTGACTGTGGAAATGCCAAACGGCCGCAAGTTGATTCTTGAGGTACGCCAACATATCGGAGAGGATACTGTCAGGACTGTAGCCATGGACCGTACGGCAGGTCTTTCACGAGGTATGCATGTGTATGCGACCGGCCAACCTATAGCTATGCCCATTGGCGGTCAGATCAAAGGCCGAATGATGAATGTTGTAGGAGATGCCATAGACGGACTTGAACCTCTTGATACCTCCGTAACATATCCTATACATCGTGAAGCACCTAAATTTGAAGAACTATCAACCGTGCAGGAGGTCCTGTATACAGGTATAAAGGTCATCGATCTTCTTGAACCATATTCAAAAGGTGGCAAGATCGGACTTTTTGGTGGTGCTGGAGTCGGAAAGACAGTGCTCATCATGGAGCTGATAAACAATATTGCCAAAGGACATGACGGATATTCCGTTTTTGCAGGTGTAGGTGAACGTACCCGAGAAGGAAATGACCTTTTGCGCGAGATGATTGAATCAAATGTAATCTGCTATGGCGATGAGTTCAAGGCTTCAATGGAAAAAGGTGAATGGGATTTGTCGAAAATTGATTATGCTGAGGTTGCAAAGTCACAGGCGACACTTGTGTATGGACAGATGAACGAACCTCCTGGTGCCCGTGCATCGGTGGCATTGTCCGGTCTGACCATTGCTGAGTCGTTCAGGGATGCCGGAATATCAGAGGGAAAACGTAACGATATCCTTTTTTTTATAGACAATATTTTCCGTTTCACCCAAGCCGGATCAGAGGTCTCTGCGCTGTTAGGTCGAATGCCCGGTTCTGTAGGCTACCAACCTACTCTGGCCAGCGAGATGGGAGCTATGCAGGAGAGAATCGCCTCTACGGTCAATGGTTCAATCACATCGGTACAGGCTGTATATGTACCTGCCGATGACCTTACCGATCCGGCTCCTGCAACAACATTTACTCACCTTGATGCAACAACGGTTCTAAGCCGTAAGATTGCCGAATTGGGAATATATCCGGCTGTTGATCCTCTTGAATCGACCTCCCGAATACTTGATGTAAACATTGTTGGCGAACTGCATTACAATACAGCACAACGTGTCAAGCAGATACTTCAGCGTAACAAGGAATTGCAGGATATCATATCAATTCTTGGTATGGAAGAACTTTCCGATGAGGACCGTATTACTGTCAATAGGGCTCGCCGTGTACAGCGTTTCCTGTCACAGCCTTTTGCTGTTGCAGAGCAGTTTACTGGTATAGAAGGTGTTACCGTCTCTATCGAGGATACAATAAAGGGCTTCAATATGATACTCGATGGAGAAGTCGATTATCTGCCGGAGCAGGCGTTTCTGAATGTAGGAACAATAGAGGAAGCTATTGAAAAGGGAAAACGTATTCTGGAACAGGTAAAATAATTGGATATGCAAGAAGTTTTTAAATTGGAGATATTGACTCCCGAAAAGAGGGTTTTTGAAGGGAATGTGCACCGTGCAATCATGCCAGGTGCCAAAGCTCCGTTTGTAATACTTCATAACCATGCTCCAATAATTTCTGTACTGCAAAAAGGTAAACTTGCCTGGAATGACAGTAACGGTGAACAAACGTTGGAAATATCGTCGGGCTTTGTAGAAGTCTACGGAAATAGGGTAACAGCTTGTGTAGAATTATGAACAAGATAAAATACATATCTGTTTTTACGGTGGCAATGATTGTATTGACAGTTCTTGTCGGCTTTGTCGCGTCGTTATTCAATGCAGACATTTCATCCCGTTTTTGGATTGTACCTCTCTATTTCTGGATATTCTATTCAGTGGCTATACTGTTGTTCAACGGTAAAGCCAATCAGGCTAACAGCTTTATGCTTTTCAAAGGTACAAAGATGTTGGCAACATTGGTTGTGATATTTGCATCTGCTTTTGTCATGCGTTCACACACAGTAGAACTGATATTGTATTTTCTTGTATATTATATCGTTCTGCTTGTTGTAGAGAGTTCATTCTTGCTTTATATAAAAAAGAGAGGCTGGAAATGAGAGGAATAAGAAACATATTGATATTTATGTTTTTGCTGTTTGCTGCTCCATCATTTGCAGCAGGCCATTCTTCTACGTCCGATAAGATAGATGTCAAGAAGGTTATCTTTGAACATGTAAAGGATACATACGAATGGCATATCACCACAGTTGGAGAGAAGCATGTTGCCATCAGCTTGCCTATAATATTGTACTCCAACAGGACTGGGTGGGAGATATTCTGGTCATCGGTATTTCATGAACAGGAGAGCTACAAAGGGTTCTATATATCATATATGGGTGACAACGAAGGCAAGATTGTCGAAAGCGACGGTAATGGCGGCGAACGTCGTCCGATACTTGATCTTTCCATAACAAAGACAGTCCTGTCGGTGTTCATAAGCTCATTGCTTCTGATTGTCATTGTCCTTTTTACAGCGCGTTGGTATAGGCGGCATGATGCCGATGACAAGGCACCGCGTGGCTTTGTAGGTGTAATGGAGATGCTCATTACTATGGTTGTCGATGACGTTATAAAACCGAACGTCGGCAAGAACTATAAGCGATATACCCCATATCTGCTTACTGCGTTTTTCTTCATATTCCTGAACAACCTCATGGGATTGTTGCCGATATTCCCTGGCGGTGCTAATGTTACAGGAAACATTGCCGTAACTTTTGCTCTTGCGCTGTGTACGTTCATTGCCGTCAATTTTTTTGGCAACAAGGAGTATTATAAGGAGATTTTCTGGCCTGATGTACCAATCTTCCTTAAGTTACCGGTTCCTATGATGCCTGTTATTGAGATATTTGGAATATTTGTCAAGCCTTTTGCTTTAACAATACGTCTTTTTGCAAATATTCTTGCCGGACACACTGTTATTCTAGCTTTTGTTTGCATAATATTCATTACCATGTCTGTGAGTAAGTATATAGGAACTGCCATGACTTTTGTTTCTGTTGTTTTTACCATATTCATGAATATTCTTGAGCTCCTTGTAGCTTTTATACAGGCATTTGTATTTACAATGCTGTCGTCGGTGTTCATCGGGTTGTCGCAACCTGAACATCATGGAGACAAACATTAGAATTTTATTAACCTTAAATATTATATTATGTTTTTGACAATTTTTCTTCAGGCCGCAATGGGTGCCGCTTTAGCAAAAGCAGGAGCTGCTTTTGCAGCTTGTCTTGCTGTGTTTGGTGCATCATGGGGAATAAGCCGTATCGGCTCAACAGCACTTGAATCAATGGCTCGTCAGCCCGAAGCCGCAGGTGATATACGTTCGGGTATGGTGCTTGCTGCAGCTCTTATCGAGGGCGTTGCCATGTTTGCTGTAGTGGTTTGTTTCCTTGTATTGTTTGTGTAATTTTCAATTAGCTTTTTCGAATGTCGTTCCTGTTGCCCGAAGCCGGATTGCTGTTCTGGATGCTGATAGCGTTCGGAGTAGTGTTTTTTATACTGTATAAGTACGGTTTTCCTGTCATTACGTCCATGATTGATGAACGTAAGAAATTCATTGATGATGCTTTGCATAATGCCAAGCTTGCCAATGAGAAACTTGCCGGTATAGAAGAACAGAGCAGACATATTCTTGAAAAGGCAAATGCCGAACAGGTAAAGATCTTGCGTGAGGCGGTAGTTGTACGTGACAACATCATTAAAGAGGCTCACGAGAAGGCTGAAGCCGAGAGCGCAAGGATTGTTGCGACAGCCAGGGAACAGATAAGGCAGGAGAAGGATGAGG
>JAEIGA010009902.1_pt1 | contig 14438 bp, 12 predicted proteins | sample 9270691 | NCBI WGS metagenome assembly JAEIGA01 (sample SAMN17057246, study PRJNA624740) | gut metagenome | biome: biome; isolation source: fecal sample | host: Bos grunniens | place: China: Xizang | collected 2019 | reverse complement strand
GACATCAGGTAAAGAGATGGGATCCACGTATGAAGAAGTACATCTTCGCAGAACGCAATGGTATCCACATTATTGACTTGCAGAAAACAATTGCTGCAATTAAAGACGGTTACGACGAAGTTCGTAAAGTAACAGCATCAGGAAAATCTATCCTTTTTGTTGGTACAAAAAAACAAGCACAACAAGCTGTACAAAAAGAAGCTGAACGTTGTGGTATGTACTATGTAAACAACCGCTGGCTTGGTGGTATGCTTACAAACTTCTCTACAATTAAAAAATCACTTCAACGCCTTAAGAAAATTGAAAAGATGGAAGTTGACGGAACTTTCGAAAACTTAACAAAAAAAGAAGTTTCATCTTTACAAAAAGAAAAAGCAAAATTAGAAAAAAACCTTGGTGGTATTAAAGAAATGAAAGAACTCCCAGGAGCTATTTTCATTATTGATACACACAAAGAACAAATTGCAGTTGCAGAAGCTCGCAGAATGGGAATTCCTATTATTGCTGTAGTAGATACAAACTGTAACCCAGAAGGAATTGACTTCCCTATTCCTGGTAATGACGATGCTATTCGTGCAATTTCTTTATTTACATCTATTATTGCTAATGCTGTAATTGAAAGTGATAACGAAGCTGGTCTTAAGATTCTTGAAAATCTTGGTGATGAAGAAGAATTCGTTCAAACAGATGCTGCTGTTAAAAACGAAGACGAAGAAATTGTTGATTATTCAAACTATCAACCAACAGAAGTAAAAGAAGAAGATATCGAAGCTGACGACAAAGACAGCCTCGTTGATGAAGATAAAATTTACAAGGACTAATTTATGGAAATTAAAGCATCTGACGTAAAAGCACTTCGTGAAAGAACTGGTGCTGGAATGATGGAATGTAAAAAAGCTCTTATGGAATGTAACGGAAATCCAGATGAAGCTGAAAAATATTTAAAAGAAAAAGGTCTTGCTGATGTTGCAAAACGTGCAGAACGCGCTACAACAGAAGGTAGACTTTTTGTTCGTCAAGATGGAAACAAAATTGTTGTTATTGAATTGACATGTGAAACAGACTTCGTTTCTAACAATGCTGACTTTGTTGCTCTTGGTGAAAAAATGCTTGATGTAACATTTGAAAAAGGTTACACAGAAATTACAGATGAACACAAAGCAATGCTTGAAGACTTGGCTGTAAAAATCCGTGAAAACATGGCTGTAGCTAAAGTTGAAGTTATTGAAGTTGCTGATGATTCTTGTGCTTCATTCTATGTTCACTCTGACAAAAAAACAGGTGCAGTTGTAGTTGTTAAAGGATCTAAAGCAGACGCAGTTAAAGCTTTTGCTTACGATTGTTGTCTTCACATTGCAGCTTTCACACCTGCTTACACATCTAAAAAAGATGTTCCACAGAACTATATTGATGAACAAGCTGAAATCTTTAAAGCTCAGATGGATCAAGATGAAAAAATGGCAGGAAAACCTGACAATGTTAAACAAGGTATCTTACAAGGTAAAGTTAACAAACACCTTGCTGAAATCTGTTTTGAAGATCAAATGTTCGTAAAAGACGACAAAAAATCTGTTACAGCAAAATTAGCAGAAGTTGGAAAAGAAAATGGTGCGACACTTTCATTTGCAACAGCTAAATTGTTTGTACTTGGAAAATAATTAAATTAATTAAAATGGTTGTCTTAATAAAGGCAACCATTTTGTTGTTTTTAAATAACTATTTATAGGAGAAAATTATGGCAGAAACATGTGAAGTACGTATGGAAAAAACAATTGCGTCTTTAAAAGATTCATTTAATACAATTAGAACAGGTCGTGCAAACGCAGCAATTTTTGATAAAGTTCGCGTTGATTATTACGGAAGTAAATCTCCATTAAATCAAGTTGCAACAATTGCAATCCCAGAAGCTCGTTCTGTTATTATTACTCCTTTTGATAAAACTTTAATTGGTGAAATTGAAAAAGCAATTCAAGTTGCAGATTTAGGATTAAATCCTTCTAATGACGGAAAAGTAATTCGCATTTCTATTCCTGCATTAACAGCTGAACGCCGTAAGGAATTAGTAAAACAAGCTAAAACTATGGCAGAAAACAGCCGTACAGCAATTAGAAATATTCGTCGTGATGGAAATGACGATTTGAAAAAACAACAAAAAAATGGTGAATTAACAGAAGACGGATTAAAAACAGAAACTGATAATTTGCAAAAATTGACAGATAAATTTATTGATGAAATTAATAAGATTTATGATTCTAAAGAAAAGGAAATTCTTCAGAACTAATGTCTAATCAAATACAAAATCTACCACTTCACGTTGCCATTACAATGGACGGAAATGGTAGATGGGCCACAAATCAAAATCTTCCTCGCACTTCTGGTCATAACGAAGGTCTAAAGGTTGCAAAACGTATTGTAAAAGCAGCTTCCGATCTTGGAATAAAATATTTAACTTTGTATGTTTTTTCTACAGAAAACTGGAAACGTGCTCAGGAAGAAGTTGGCTTTTTAATGAATTTAATTCACGTTCATCTTAAAGGTGAATTAAAATTTTATAAAGAAAACAAAATTAGAATTAATCATATTGGTGATTTAGATTCACTACCCCAATCAGTTCAAAAAGATATTATTGACTCAATTGAAGAAACAAAAAATTATGATGGATTAACAGTAAATCTTGCAATTAACTATGGCGGAAGAGATGAAATTATTCGTGGAATAAAAAAAATCATTAAATGTGGTTATTCAGAAAATGAAATTACAGAAGAATTAATAAATGAAAATCTTGATTTACCAGAATGTCCGGATGTTGATTTATTAATTCGAACTGGTGGTGAACAAAGATTAAGTAATTATTTGTTATGGCACGTTGCTTATGCTGAACAAATATATACAAACACTCTTTGGCCAGATTATTCGGAAGAAGAATTTAAAAATAATATTGAGAGTTTTTTCAAAAGAAATAGACGATTCGGAGCTGAAAAATAAAAGGAAAAATTATGAGTACAACTGTAAAAAGAATATTGACATTTATTATTGGCGTTCCAGCAGTTTTAATATTTGTTTTTTTTAATTTATATAATCATTTACCTTTAAATTTATTAATAATTTTTTTCTCAATATTAGGAACAATTGAATTTCATAATATGGTTTCTTCCAAAATTCAAATGTTTCCAAAATGGCTTATTGTAATTTTTACTGCATTAATTCCAATTATTAATTACTTTTTTTCACTTACATCTATTTCTCAAGATGCTAGTGTATTTATTTTTGTAATTGAAGTTGTAATTCTTATGGCAATTGAAGCACTTTCTAAAAAAACATTTGAATCTTCTTTTACAAAATTAGCTTCATCATTTTTAATTATATTTTATTGTGGATTTATTTTTTCTTATCTTCAAAGATTTACAGTTTTTGAAAATTCAATTTACATAATTTCGTTATTTTTGATTCTTGTTTTTATGTGTGATTCTGCTGCTTGGTTATTTGGTGTTTTATTTGGAAAAAATAATCGTGGATTTATAGCAGCAAGCCCTAAAAAAAGCATTGTAGGTTTTTTGGGTGGAATAGCCGCTTCTATTGTATTTGGCTGTTTATTCAAATTTATTTTCCCAGAAATCTTTGTAGGATCATATGCTAAAATGATTCTTTTATCATTAATTACAGCTATGGCTGCTATTGTTGGTGATTTAATTGAATCTGTTTTTAAACGTTCTTTGGACACAAAAGACAGTGGTACTTTAATTCCAGGTCGTGGTGGAGTTTTAGATTCCATTGATTCTATTTTAATTGCAGCACCAATTTTTTATATTGGTATTTATTTTATTTACAATATTTATTAATTTTAAAGAATGAAAAGAGTATTAGTTTTAGGTTGTACTGGTTCTATAGGAAAATCATCTTTGGATATTATGAATAATATGAAAGATGATTTTGTTGTTTGTGGTTTGCAAGCTCATTCAAATAAGGATGAACTTTTGAAATTATCACAAAAATATGAATGTCCTTCTCTTCTTTCTTGCGAAGACAATTCTGAAGCTGCTTTTAATAATTTAATTGAAAATTCCAAACCAGACATTGTTATAAATGGAATTGCTGGAGCGGCAGGACTTCTTCCTTCAAAAGTTGTTTTAGAAAATAAAATTGATTTAGCTTTGGCTAACAAAGAAACAATTGTAATGGCAGGTCCATTAATCAAAAAACTTGCAAAAGATAATGGTGTTAAATTAATTCCTGTAGATTCAGAACATTCAGCTATCTTTAATCTTGTAGAAAATTTTGGAAAAGAAAATATTTCAAAAATTGTAATTACTGCAAGTGGTGGTCCATTTAGAGAATATTCTTCGGAACAATTAAAATCTGTTACTGTAGAACAAGCTTTAAATCATCCAACTTGGAATATGGGTAAAAAAATTACAATTGATTCATCAACTTTGGCAAATAAAGGTTTAGAAGTTATTGAAGCAGCATATTTATTTGATGTAAATTATGATCAAATTGAAGTTGTTGTTCATCCACAAAGTTTAATTCATTCATTAGTTCGTACAAAAGACGGAATGTTATATGCGCAAATTTCTGATCCTGATATGAAACATCCTATTTATGGTGCTTTATGCTGGCCAGAATATAAAGATACTTATCTAAAACCTTTTGATTTATTTGATTGCACAATGACTTTCTATAAACCTCGTTATGAAGATTTTCCTATGCTAAATTATGCTTTTGATTGTGTAAAAGAAAAAAAATCACATACAATTGCATATAATGCTGCAAATGAAATTGCAGTTGATGCATTTATTAATAAAAAAATTTCTTTTACTCAAATTTTTGATATTGTTAAATTTGTTTTAGATAAAGATTGGTCACAAGAAATTGTAAGTTTTGAACAAGTTTTTGATCAAGATAAATTGGCAAGAAAAATTGCTAAAGAAAGGTTGGCTCAAATATGAAATGGGTTTATGGATTATTAGCTCTTTTTGTTTTAGTTATTATTCATGAATTGGGACATTTTATTGCTGCAAAAATTTTAGGTGTAAAAGTTGAATCTTTTTCTGTAGGAATGGGGCCAATTCTCTTTCATAAAAAAATTAAAGGAACAGATTACAGACTTTCATTAATTCCACTTGGTGGTTATTGTGGAATGAAAGGAGAAAAAGATTTTCAAAATGCAATTGAAAATAATCTTACAGAAATTAAAGCAGAGCCAGATTCATTTTATGGTGTCCATCCATTAAAAAGAGCTATTATTGGTTTTACAGGACCATTTTTTAACTTTTTGTTCGTAATTTTTGCATTAACAATAATTAATTTTGTAGGATATAATTATTATACATATTCAAACAAAATTATTGTTTTGGATACAATTGAAATTAACAATGAAATAATTCCCTCACCTGCCTACAATGCAGGTTTAAAAACTGGTGATATAATTGTAAAAATTAACAACAAAAAAATTTCAGATTTTACTGACATTTACAATGAAGTTGCAATAAATCCTGAAGAACTTTTAAAAGTTACAGTTTTACGAAATAATACAGAAATTGAATTTGAAATAAAAACAATAATTGATAAATCAACAGGGGCTGGAAAACTTGGAATACAAGCTGATTCTGAACCAATTGTTAAATCAACTCCCAAATACAATATTTTTGAAGCTTTTTGGCAAGGTATAAAAGGAGCTTTTGAAGATGTTGTTGTAACAATAAAAAGCATAGGTGTGTTATTTAAAGGGGTAGAAATTAAAAACGCTGTTTCAGGTCCTGCTAGAATAACTGATATTTTAGGGTCTACAATAGAAACTGGATTTTCTGCTGGCTTAAAAATTGGTTTTATTAGCATACTTGAATTAATGTCATTAATTTCTGTTTCATTATTCATAATGAATTTATTACCAATTCCTGTTTTGGATGGTGGCATAATTTTAGTTGCGCTAATTGAAGCAATTACTAGAAAAAAAATTAGTCCAAAAATACAATATTATATTCAATTTATTGGAATTGCTTTTATAATATTTGTTTTAATTATTGGATTATCAGGCGATATATCATATTTCTTTAACAAGAGGTAAAATTTTATGAAAAAGGTTGTACTATTTTTATTTTCTGTAGCATTTTTGCAAAATCTTTTTGCCCAATCACATAATTCAACACAATCACATCAGTCAATTGTAAATGATATTGCAATTGTAAATTCTTTAGGGGAATTTGATTCTTCTTATTTTACAGTTGGTGAAGATGGATTTATTATTAAATGGACTAACGATAATCTTGGTGAACATTATCAAATTACTGATGTAGGAATTAAACTTATTGCAGTTTCTCCAAATGCAAATGATATTGCTGTTTACGAAAGCGATGGAGGTTCTGTAAACAGAGTTAGCATTTGGGATTGGAAAACTTTAACAAGAAAAAAGCAATTTAAATATAAGGAATCTATTACTTCTTTGGCATTTTCTGCAAAAGGAACCTATTTAATAGTTGGAACTGCAACAGTTGATGGTGCGGTTTTTATTAGAACATCAAACTGGACAACTGTAGACAAAATTAAAACAAATACAAGTATTGTAAATTATATTACAACAAGTGATACAGAAAAAACATGCGTGTTCTACTCTCCTACTGGAAATTTATCATATTATAATTTAGCAAACGGTCAATTAAAAAGTAAATTTACAATAACACAAGGTTTGGAACAATGTACTTTATACAATAACAATATATTTTTTGCAGGAGTAAGAGATAATTTTATTTATTTAACAAATGCATATAAAGGTGATTCAATTTCAAAAGTATCTGCGAAATCTCCAATTATTTTATCAAATACAAAAGATAATAATTTATATTATTTAGAAAATGATGGACGTGGTAATTATGAACTAAAAATGCTTGAAAGTTTGGAAAATCAAACAGTTTCAAATCCTCGTATAGTTAAAACATTAAAAGGTCCTAGAGGTGCTGCAGAAATTTGTGTTGCTGTAAAAAATGGGAACGAAATTATTTTGGGTGGAAAAAACGGAAACATTTACAAAATTGATGCAGATCCTTCTATTACAAGTTCAAACATCACACAAATTACAGACAATACTTATTCAAAAATTTATGATATTTGCGCAAGCAATTCTGATTTTTATTTCTTAACAAAAAATGCAATTTTCAAATCTTCTTATGATACTGGCGTTGTAGATAAATTAGCTTCTACAAATAATCAAACTAATATTTTACAAGTTTCAGATGATGAGGTTGTTTTATATTCTGCTTATACAAAAAATCCTGTAGTTTTGAAAAACTTAAAATCTGGTGAAGAAAAACAACTTTTTATTCCAAAAAACAATGTTCAATCAATTAATTTATGTTATTTTAATGGTGCTAAAGTTCTTGTTGAACTTGAAAGTAATAGTTATGTAAATCTTTATGAACTTTCTACAGAAAATTATAAAGAAGCTTATATTGGTACAGGTATTCAAGATGCAATTCTAACTGATTTTGGATTATTTATTGCAAAATCTTCTTCAACAAATCCAAAAAATCCTTTAATTGTTATGAATACACAAACAATGGAAACAGTTCCAATTAATTTAAATGGAAACGTTGTTTACGGATTAAGTTATTCTGATAATTGTTTATATGGTTTAAATTTAATTTCTAATGAAACAGAAAACACAACTTATGTTTTTTCATATAACATGGAAACAAAGCAAATTAAAAATATTTTAAAGTTTGCCAATGAAGATGCTGAAGCCTTTACGTTTGTAAGTGATAATAAATTGTTTACAAACATTGGTAAAAATAAAATCTATTGTTACAACATAAATACTAAAAAAATCTTTAGTTATAATCGTTCTGCTTCAATTCCTCAGAAAGCTGCTAAAAACGGCAAGAGAGTTGCTATTTTAAATTATAATGGAAGTATTTCTTGGGCAGATGATTCTTCAAATAATATTCTTGCTGACTGGTATTTAACAACTGATGATCAATGGTATGAATTTTAGTTAATGGAGATTATAAAACATACTGTCGTTCACATGACAAAAATACAATGTCATTTCCGTTCTAAAAATATACTGTCATTCCCGTGCTTGACACGGGAATCTTTTTTGACATAGATTGTCGGATCAAGTCCGACAATGACAGTGATTGTTTATACGACAATGACAGTGATTGTTTATACGACAATGACAGTGATTGGTTGTCCGACAATGACAGATTTGTTTATACGACAATGACTTACACCCAATCGTTTGTGTTTATGCCACAACCACGCATTAATGCTTCGCTATAAACGTTCATATATCCTTCGGCAGATTTATCCCAGCTAAAGTCTTTTGTCATTCCGCGAACTTGCATTTTTTTGATGTGATCTTTTTTGTTGTAATATGCGTAAGTTGCCCAGCCTACAGTGTCGTAAATTGCACCTGGAGTTAAAGAATCAAACAAGAAGCCTGTTCCGTCACCAGAAAATTCGTTGTATTGTTCAACTGTGTCGGCAAGACCACCTGTGCGACGAACAATTGGTAATGTTCCATAAAGCATTGAATACATTTGATTTAATCCACAAGGTTCGTAACGTGAAGGCATTAAGAAGAAATCGCTTCCGGCTTCAATTAAATGGCTTAATCCTTCATCATAACCAATGTATGCTTTTAAATTTGGCAATTTTGATTGCAAGGAATTAATTTCGTCTTCGCACCATTTTTCGCCACTTCCTAAAATTGCAAATTGAACATTCATATTTGAACAAATATTGAAAATGCTACCATAAGTTGGGGCAAAAACTTCTGCAATTCCTTTTTGGTCTGCAAGACGAGTAATAATTCCAAACAATGGAACATCTGGATCTACAGGAAGTCCGAGCTTCTTTTGAACTTCTGCTTTACATTTTGCTTTGTTAGAAAGATTTTTTGAATCAAACTTATATGGAATGTATTTGTCTGTTTTTGGATTCCATGTGTCTAAATCACAGCCGTTTAATACTCCACGGACAACATCTTTTCTAACACGTAAAAGACCGTCCAAACCGAAGCCACCATCTTCAGTTTGAATTTCTTGTGCATATGTTGGGGAAACTGTTGTAATCATATCGGAACAAGAAAGTGCTGATTGCAAAAGATTTATACAACCGTTACGTTCAAGGCCTGCTCCGTGATAAAGGTTCCAATCTAATCCTAAAGCAGGGAATGAATCTTTACTATACCAACCTTGATATCCTAAATTATGAATTGTGAATACTGAAGCTGTGTGGGCAAAATATCCATTGCGACAAACATGTTTTAGTAAAACTGGAACTAATGCACAGAACCAGTCGTGAGCATGCATTATGTCAGGATACCAACCAAGTAATCTACAAAGTTGAAATGCTCCGTGGCACAAAACTGCCGAACGATATGGGTTGTCGTGGAAGTCTGGTTCCGCTTTTGTTCCGTAAATTCCATCGCGGCCAAAACATTGTTCATGATCAATAAAATAAACAGGAACTTCTGAATTTGGTAAGTTTGATTCATAAACTTTTACCCATGTTTCTTCTTGACCAGCAGCAACAGCTAATGGAGCTTCAATTGGTTTTAAATTATCTCTGTTTATTTTGTAATATCTTGGCATTACAATTCTTACGTCATGCCCTTGTTTTTTTAATATGAGAGCTAAAGCCGAAACTGCATCTGCAAGCCCACCTGTTTTTGCAAAAGGTACAGTTTCTGAAGTTACCATTAAAATTTTCATATTTTACCTCTTTATATATTTTTTTTAGAGTTCCTTGTTCAAAAAACAAGGATGACATTTTTTTATTTATTTGCATTTATAAATGCATTTTTTGAATTAATAATTGTTTGTTCTGAAACACAATATGAAATTCTAAAATATCCTTTACCACCAAAAGCGCAACCTGGAGCACACAAAATGTTAAAAGATTTTAGATGATTTACAAAAGCCATATCATCGTTACCCCATTTTTGTGGAACTTTTACAAATAAATAAAACGCACCTTCTGGGACAACGTATTCATAGCCAGATTCATCCATAATTTGGCAAATTAAATTGCGACGTTTTTCGTAAAGTGAATAGTCACATTCAGAATCCCAGCTTTTTGCTATTACTTTTTGGAAGAAAGCTGGTGCATTTACGTAACCTAATGTTCTTGTGGCAAAAATGGCTGCAGCCATAAAATCTTTAGATTCTTGGCAAGCAGGATTTAAGCAAACGTATCCAATTCGTTCCCCTGGTAAACTAAGATTTTTTGCAAAAGAAGTTACAATTACGCTATTTTCGTATTTTGGAAAAACAGGAACAACTTTTTTGTTATTATATGTAATTGCTCTGTAAGGTTCATCACAAATTAAATAAGGATATCTTCCTGTTTTTTTACCATGTTCGTTTAAAACATTTACTACAGCGTCAATTTCTTGTTCTGTATAAATGCGTCCAGATGGATTATTTGGAGAATTTATTAATAAAGCAGCAGTTTTTTCATTAAGAGCGGCTTTTATAACATTTTCATCAAGTCCAAAGTCTGCTTTTGTAGACACTCTAACAATTTTTCCACCGTGATTACTTATATAATGATCGTATTCTGCAAAATAAGGGCATGGAACAATAACTTCATCATCTTGATTAAGAAGTGTTTTCATAACAACGTTCAATGCACCTGCAGCGCCAACAGCCATAACCACATTTTCCATGGGAACAGAAACGCCCTGCTCTTTTTCTGTTTTTAAGGCCATTGCTTTTCTTGCTTCTGGATAACCGGCATTTGGCATATATCCGTGACACAAATGAGTTTCGTCAGCAGCAATATCCTTAATTGCAGCTAATACTTTTTGAGGAGGATCTAAATCAGGATTTCCAATACTAAAATCATAAACATTTTCGGCACCAAATTTTGCTTTTAAGGCGGCACCTTCTTCAAACATTTTTCTAATTACACCACTACTTGGGCTTTCTACAGTTTCTTTTAATTTTTGTGATATCATAATAACAAAATTATATCACACTTTTTTACTATGGTAAAAGATAAAATTTTTGTGATTTTTTTATTATTTACACTTACTTGTATCATTAACCTTTTTATTTTATAATTGTTTATAGTGTACAGGGGGTAATAAAATGAAAAAAATTTTATTATTTATTTTAACAACTTTTTTTGCGACAAACCTATTTTCGTTGCCTTTTAATTCAAAATTAACAGAAGAAGATTTAGCTATTATTAATTCAGGTGAAGTATTAATTAAAAATATTAATTATAAAAAAAATATGTCACTAAATAAAGGTATAAATTCATATGGCGACGAACTGCACAATGTCATTGATAATTTAAAACCAAAATATTTGGCTGAAATTATTCAAATAAAACCTTACATTGGAAATGAAAATTTACCACAAAAACTTGAAGAAGTTTTAAAAGCAATTCCAGATTATGTAGGTATTCCATATTATTCAGTTAGAGCAGAAGAATGGTATGATTTATATTCGTCAGCAATTATAACAAGTGAAGAAACAATTGATAATGTAACAAAAATTTCTGCTGATATTGAAATGGAACCTTTTGGTGTTATTAAAGAAGATATTGAAATAAAAAAACAAGAAGATTGTGTTTTATATCAAGCTATAAATAAAAACAAACTTTCTTATTATGATAAATTTGATTGTGTTTGGCCAGAAAGATTAATGATATGTATTTATCTTCATAGAGATGGTGACAATTGGATTTTGTATGGAGTTGGAGGTGTAAACGCACCAAGAATTCCATTTTTTACCGAAAGAATTGAAACGTCATTTATAAACAGAATTAAAACTTTCTGTGATTATATCTTTAAACAATTTTAGATTTTTTTAACAAAATAATTTATAGAGGAACATTATGATTTGGTTAATAGGATGTAAAGGTATGTTAGGTTCAGAAGTAGCTAAACAACTTACTGAAAACAAACTTCCCTTTATTGGAACTGACAAAGAAGTTGATATTACAAATTTTGAGGCTTTAGAAAAATTTATTGCTAATGTAGAAACTGAATCATATTATCATTCCGATAATTTTTCACGAGCACAAAGACAAATTAAATGGATTATAAATTGTGCTGCTTATACCAATGTTGATAAAGCAGAAGATGATGTTGAATTAGCAACACAATTAAATGAAATAGCGCCTCAAAATATTGCAAGAATTGCAAGAAAAATTAGTGCAAAATTAATTCACATTTCTACAGATTATGTTTTTGGTGGAGATGGAAATAAACCTTTTACAGAAAATGATAAATTAAATCCCCTTGGTGTTTACGGAAAAACTAAGGCGGCAGGTGAAATTGCAATTCAAAAAGAAATGACTCAATATTATATTTTGCGCACAGCATGGCTTTACGGTTTTGATGGCAAGAACTTTGTTTATACAATGATAAATTTAATGAATTCCAAAGATGAATTAAAAGTTGTAAATGACCAAAAAGGTACCCCTACTTGCGCTGTAGATTTAGCAGAAACAATTATTAAAATTATTTCAAAATCTGATAATGCAAAAGCCTTCTTTGGGAAAAATAGTGCACCTTCTTATGGAATTTATCATTTTTCGAATATTGGACAAATTACATGGTATGATTTTGCACAAAAAATTTATGAGCTTGGAAAGAAATATCAAAAAATTTCAAATGAATGTAAAGTTTTACCATGTACAAGTGATGAATTTCCTGCAAAAGTTACTCGCCCTTCTTATTCTGTTCTGGATAAATCAAAAATCAGTAAAGAACTAAAAATAAAAATTCCAGAATGGCAAATAAGTTTGGAAAAATTTATAAAAAATAGTAGGTTTGATAATTTAAATTTTTAGGGAGTAGAAAAGTTATGATAAGAATAAAACTTTAGTTATATTCTTATCTACTTTATAAAAAATGAACAATTCAAAAATTCAAAAATCAGACGTAATCACTTCTCTTTTATGGAAATTTCTGGAAAGTTTTAGTTCTCAAGGTATTCAGTTCATACTTTCAATTATTTTAGCAAGATTATTATCTCCAGATGATTATGGAATTTTAGCATTAATACTTGTTTTTATTCAACTTGCAAATGTTTTTATACAAAGTGGCTTTAATACCGCATTAATTCAAAAAAAAGATGCCGATGATATTGATTTTTCATCTATTTTTTATTTTAGTTTATTTGTTTCAATATTTTTTTATTTTCTTCTATTTACATTAGCACCATATATTTCAAAATTTTATAATCAAACTATACTCGTACCAATAATAAGAGTTTTGTCAATTACTTTATTCTTTGGGGCTATAAAAAGTGTGCAATGTGCCTATATTTCAAAAAAAATGCAATTTAAAAAATTATTTTATAATAACATAGGGGCAATGTTAGGGTCTGCAATTATAGGTATAATCTTAGCATATAAAGGTTTTGGTGTTTGGGCTTTAGTTGCACAACAACTTAGCCATAATATTATTTCATGTATAATATTATGGTATACAATAGAATGGCATCCTAAATTATTGTTTTCAATAAATAGAATAAAAGTACTTTTTAGTTTTAGTTGGAAATTACTTTGTTCAAGTCTATTAGATACTTTTTTTAGAAATATTTATAATTTAATCATTGGTAAAATTTATGACACCAATACTTTGGGATTTTTTAACAGGGGGCATCAGTTTCCACAAATTATAGCAACAAACTTAGATGGTTCAATTCAAAGTGTAATGTTCCCCACCCTTTCTGCAAATAATGATAATCCTTCTGAAGTAAAAAAAATAACTCGTCGTTCTATAAGTACCAGTGCTTTTGTTTTAATGCCATGTATGTTTGGGTTAGCAGCTGTTGCAAAGCCTTTAGTAATTGTATTGCTAAAAGAAAGATGGTTGCCTTGCGTTCCTTTTTTGCAATTAGCATGTATCAGTTATGCTTTATATCCAATTCATACAGCAAACTTAACAGGAATTAATGCATTAGGTAGAAGTGATATTTTCTTAAAACTTGAAATCATTAAAAAATGTGTAACGATATTGAATATATTGATTACTTTACCATTTGGTATTTATGCAATGGCAATAGGTCAAGTTGTAAGTGGATTTATTTCTACTTTTATAAACGCCTATCCTAACAAAAAACTTATGGGATATTCCTATTTTGAACAATGGAAAGATTTAATTCCCTCTTTTGTACTTTCTATTGTGATGGCAGGAATTGTTTGGACAATGAATTTTATTTCAATTGCACCTTTGTTGTTATTGATTATTCAAATTGTTGTTGGAATAATTGTTTATGTAGTTTTAGCTAAGTTGTTTAAGTTAGAAGTATATAATTATTTTGTAAATACATTAAAAGGATTTATAAAAAGATGAGTGAAGAAAAATTAATTACAGTAACTTCTCCGCTTTTGCCAGATTTAAAAGAATTTGAAAAAATGCTTGAAGATATTTGGGATAGAAAGTGGCTTACAAATAATGGATATTATCATAAAGAATT
>JAEIGA010009901.1_pt1 | contig 14439 bp, 5 predicted proteins | sample 9270691 | NCBI WGS metagenome assembly JAEIGA01 (sample SAMN17057246, study PRJNA624740) | gut metagenome | biome: biome; isolation source: fecal sample | host: Bos grunniens | place: China: Xizang | collected 2019 | reverse complement strand
GTCGAACAACATACCAGACTGGTAGTTCTGACCTGTAGTGTGAACGCCCATATCCAAACGCTTCATATCGAATAGGATAACGCCCTCACCCCAGAACTCAACAGACTTCTGGAAGATAATCTCCTCAACAACATCAACAGGATCAGCGCTTGTAGGAAGGATATAGTTATCCGAACGATTTGACATATATAACCAAAGATCCTCCTTAGCATCATCAATCTTATTTGTAAGAGCCTTTGCCTCCATAGCGATGAAGTACATCTCATCGATACGCATAATTGGCAAAGAGACTGCGTTAGCAAGCATATAGTCTACACGCTCACCCTGGTTAGGACGGAACTTGAAGTTTACGTATGGAGCACGATATGCAAGCTCCTCCCACTCATCCTTAGGCATTGTAGTATAGCGCTGGAACAAGTCGTATGTCTTATCCGGACCTGCGATAAGCTTCTTACGAATATCTGTATCGCTCAAACGGTCATACATGCTCTTTGATACACCGTGACCTGCGTGTGGGCCGTAACCGTATGAAGCCTCAGGGCTCATGTGTGCTACGAAAGCAAGCAAGTTGTTCAAAACGGTATCAGAAGACATTGTTGTAGCCCAAATCCAAGATGGAACAACTGTATTGAAACCAGTAGCAGTGTTTGACCACTCCTCACGGCTCATTACAGGAACGTTAGCCTTCTCGATAGCCTTCTCAGCATAGTACAAAGCCTTCTCGTAAGCAGCATCACCTGTAAGTACGTCTTCGTAACCCTTCTTGTTGCTATAAAGACCCTCCTCGAACTGACCAAGCCACATATAAGCACGTGCGTACAAACCATAGATAGCTGGCAACTCTGGATATACAGGAGTTGTAGACTCAAACTTAGCCAAACGTGCCTCAGCATCCTTCAAATCATCAAAGATGAACTGGAACATTCTCTCGCGAGTAGCACGGTGATTGGACTTAGCGCCCTGGTTACCATATTCATCCTCCTCCTCTGCATCCTCGGTAGTGTCCTCAGTCACGATAGGAACGATGCGACCCTTAACCTTATCCACAGCACCGTTGTAGTCGTTAAGAGCAGGAGCGTATGCATAAAGGTTATCGTAGTAACCTGTCAAATCGAGGTAGAACAAAGCGCGGAACGCCTTTGCAATACCAAGATACTGGCTCATAGTCTCATCCTCAATCTTAGGATAAGTCTCCTTATTAGCCTCCTTGATAACGCCGATTACGTCGTTAGCCTTCTTGATAAATGGGTAGTAGTTATACCATATATAATGCGTATAGCTACCGTTTGTGCTCATACCATAACCGTAAGCTGGTGTAGATGGCCAAGAGTAAAGTGGGTTACCACCACGGTCAACCTGAACACATGTAACAAGAGTCATAGCACTCGCATCCTTGTGAACACCAATTGAGTGGTATCCGAAATCTGAGTGACCATAACCGTACGCATATGTAGATGCCATAGCCGAAGGAATAGACTTCAACATTGACTCCACACCGACATCGCTTGCACCAAGCTGAGACTCTGTAATAGTACCCTCCTTAGGAAAAACCTCCTTGATACAGCCAGTGAATGCTGTAACAGCGAAAACTGCTGCTGCAGCCATCAATATCTTATTTAATTTCATAGTCATCTTCTTATATTAAATTAGAAGGTCAAAGTTACACCGCCTGAGATAGTACGGATTGGAGAGTAGTTAACATTGGTTGTACCACCGCTAAAGCTCTGACGTGGGTCAAGACCCTTACGACGTGACCAGTAGTAAACATTATCGCAAGCTACGTATAGACGAATAGCCTGAATCTTGTTGTTCCACCACTTAGCTGGAAGGGTATAACCAAGGTTAATGTTAGAGATGTTAAGATATGACGCATCTGTCAAGAAGCGGTCTGATGTAGCAGTTGTGTACTGATCATCATACTGGAAACGTGGAATCTGTGAATCCTCGTTTACGCCCTTAGTCCAAGCCTTCAACAAGTCAACGTGGTAGTTGTTACCCACAGATGAACCGCTTGGAGATGACATGTAAGTTGCATAACCGTTATCATATACCTGACCACCAATCTGGTAATCAAATGCGATAGAGAAGTCGAAACCGTATGCGTAGAATGATGTATTGAAACCACCATATACCCATGGTGTTGCATGACCCTTAAGCTTACGAGATGTCTGCTGTGTAGCCAAGTTGTAGTCTGTACTTACACCCGACTCATAACGTGGGTTACCATTAGAATCCAACAAAGTGTTACCCTCGCTATCAGTTACAGGGATATTGTAGTACCACTGTGACTCACCATCCTCGTTTACACCACGATACTCAGGAATCAAGAATGTGTACATTGGAAGACCCTCACCATAGAAGTATGCGCCGCTGATAAAGCCCTCGTAGCCATCAATTGTGAAGTCCTTGCGAACTTCTGGCAAGTCAAGAATCTTGTTGCGCACGTGTGTAGCGTTCATACCTACACTCCATGTTACGTTGCGTGAGCGTACGATGTCGAAGCTCAACTCAAGCTCGATACCACGGTTGACCATATCACCGATATTATCATAGTATGATGAGTAACCGAGTGATGGAGGAACTGGTACTGAGAACAACATATCAGTAGTCTCACGGTTGAACAAGTCAATGCTACCTGTCAAGCGATCGCGCCACAAACCGAACTCAACACCGACGTTAGTGTTAGTATTAGTCTCCCAAGTGATGTTAGGGTTACCCTTCTGGCTAAATGCAACAGCAATACCACCAGAACCATCATTGCTAACTGAGTAAAGGTCTGTATACTTGTAAGAACCGATACCGTCGTTACCCTGAGAACCGATAGATGCCTTAACCTTCAACATGCTGAGTGCTGATGAGTTAAACCATGCCTCACGGCTGACAATCCATGCAAGACCTACTGACCAGAAGTTACCCCAACGGTTATCTGGGTGGAAGTTTGTAGAAGCATCACGACGAATAGATGCAGAAGCGAAGATACGCTCGTCATAGTTGTACTGAGAACGGAAGAAGTAACCCTCGTTGATGTACTCTGTACGGTATGAAGATGCGTTACCCAAGTCAACAACAGCACCAGCCAACTCATTGTTATCAGTAGAGAAGATGTTAGACTTAGCACCACCTACATAGTAACCACGAATAGAGTAAGTCTCGTGACCGAGCAAGAAGTCGATGTTGTGCATATCATCAGCACCAAATGTAGTTGCGTAAGTCAACAACTGCTGGAAGTTGTGAGAGTATGTACGGTAGTGGCTCTTAGAAACGATACCACCGTTAGCTACATACTGACCATAGTATGGGTTCTGAAGTGAAGTACCACGAGTCTCATCAATATTGATAGCACCGTTGACAGTAAGCTTAAGACCCTCTGCCATGATGAAGTCAGCGAAACCGTTAACACCGAATGCGTTACCCTCGCTGTAAGACTCGTTCAAGCCGATAAGCTGCAATGGGTTAGCAAGGTTTGCATGAGGACCCAAAACGCCGTTATCACGACCATCACCGGTATCATACAAATCCCAACCATACTGGTCCTTCATAATCTCGCCATCGCCATCGCGAATGTATACAGGATAGATAGGAGCCAAGTTTGCAACAGATGAGAATACGTCGGCAGTAGAACCATCACCCTCATTTGCAGAAGAAGCACCGTTCCACTCGAAACGTGTGTAGTTCATGTTAGCACCAACCTTCAACCACTTCTTAGCCTGGTAGTCACCACGAAGACGTGCTGTCCAACGCTGCATATCAGAACCATCTGTAATACCTACGTTATCCAACAAACCAAGTGATGCAAAGAATGAAGACTTCTCAGTAGCACCAGAGATATTCAAGTTATACTCCTGACGCAATGATGGATCGTACAACTCGTCGTACCAATCATCTGGTTTAAGAGTATAGTAGCTACGCTCCTTAGTATCCTTATCCTCAACATACACAACGCGACCAAGTGTAGCGTTAGGGTTCAACTTTCCGTCTAGACCGATAAGGTTCTGACCCTCAGGTACTGTATAAACGTTGTAACCCAAACCACCAACCTCGTTAGAAGTCAAACGAGAAACAGCCTTCTCATACGCCACACCTGCATCAGAGCCCTGATCACGGAAGTAGTTGTACAATGCTGTGTAGTGCATCTCGTAGTACTGACCTGGATCCTTTACATAGTCGTAAAGCTTACGAGCAGGAGTGTTAACACCCCACTTAGCGTCGAAAGTTACACGAGCATCACCAGCCTTGGCACGCTTTGTAGTCACCATGATAACACCGTTAGCACCACGAGCACCATAAAGTGCGTTAGATGCAGCATCCTTCAAGACTGTCATAGTCTCGATATCAGCCATGTTGATGTTGTTCATATCGCCCTCGTAAGGCACACCGTCGATAACCCAAAGTGGGTTCTGACTTGCGTTGATAGAACCGAAACCACGGATACGAATTGTTGGCTCTGAACCGAGCGAACCAGAGCTTGATGAAGTCTGAAGACCCGCAACCTTACCCACAAGAGCACTTGCAGCAGAAGACGACTGAGTCTTAGCCAAATCCTCTGACTTAATAACCTTCGCAGAACCTGTGAAGGCCTCCTTCTTCGCAGTACCGAACGCCTGAACGATGACCTCCTCGATCTGCTCTGAATCAGCAACAAGGATTAGATCGATCTTCGAACGGCCTGCAACAGCAACAGTCTGAGTCTGCAAACCAAGGTACGAGAATACCAAAGAAGCATCAGACGGAGCTGCAATCTCATAATGACCGGACACATCGGTAGTAGTTCCTCGAGAGGTTCCCTCTACTACAACCGCCGCTCCGATGACTGGCAAGCCAGTCTCATCGGTCACTGTACCGGTGATACGCTGACCTTGTGCAAATGCGCCAAAGCATCCCAAGATCAGAGTTGCAACCATTGATAGTACAACTTTTCTAACCATAAGCATTAGTTTTAAGTAATTAAAGTTTTATAAAGTTTTTTTTGTAATTTCTTCCCACTTAACCTCCAAGACATCAGACACATATCACAACATCGGCGCTAACGGTGTGACAAATGGCCAATTTCTTAGCACAAAGTTAACGCACAAAGATAACCCATTTATCTTAAATAACAAGCAATCGATTCGATTTTTTTACAACATAGTTACATATTAAAATATAAATGCATTTTTACGCACTTTTACAGACAATCTCAAACAAGTTTTTTTCAGCCAAAATCTACAACCACATTTCATTGTATTTTAGCAATATTTATACGTGTATATTTTCGTTATTTTACACATATTTTATATTCATTTTCATACAACTATTACAATCCAAATCCACAATTTTATAAAGAGATTCATAAAGCCGCAGTTATATATATTTTGGTATGCAAAAAAAATTAAAATTTAGGAATCACATTTCAGATTTTTTCATATATTTGCATCCGCATTGCACCACGAGAGTGCAATATTAGTCTTTAACCTGACACATAAATAGTGTCCCTAAATCACAACCTATGAAGCGACTGCTTTTAACTGTCGCACTGTCTCTTGTCGTGGCAGTGGCGATGGCTCAGGTTACAACATCATCAGTGCGTGGTGTGGTAACTGCTAACGACAAACCTCTTTTGGGTGCTACAATCGTAGCTATTCACACTCCATCGGGCACCCGCTATGGCACCACAACCAACAATCAGGGTCTATACACTATCAACGCAATGCGTGTAGGTGGTCCGTATGAGATTACCATCTCCTACATTGGCTATAAAAGCGTGATATACAAAGACATCGTTCTCCAACTTGGTCAACCTACGACCATAAACGAAGCACTTGAAGAGTCGGCATTAGAGGTAGAAGATGTGGTTGTTATTGGCTCTATTGATGGCGGTTCGGGCAACACCTTTAACCGAGAACAGATGGAGACAGTCCCCTCTATTGACCGTTCTATATACGATCTTACAAATATACTATCATCTGCCGTATCACCAGCCGCAGGAGGTATTATCCTCGGCGGTCAGAGTAGCCGCTACAACTCATTCACCATCGACGGCACATCATCTGCCGACATCTACGGTCTTGGCACTACCGGAATGACAGGCTCGCTCACCGAGGCAAACCCTATTCCGCTGGACGCTCTTAACGCCGTAACCATCTCAACATCAAGCGTTGACGTTCGCGAGAGCGGTTTTACAGGCGGCGTTATCAAGGCGGTAACACGTTCGGGCGATAACGAGTTTAAGGGCTCGGCATATAGCTATTTCAACAACGAAACCTTCTGGGGCTCCACCCCTGGCAAGAACTATAAAGAGCGCAAAAACCTCACAGATCAGATTACGAACATCTTCGGTGCGACATTCGGTGGCCCACTTATTAAAGATAAGCTCTTTCTCTTTGTTGCGGGCGAGTTTAATCGCAACGTAACCCCATCGACAAACCACCCTGGCAGCGGAGCATCAGCACTAACACTCGACGATGCGGAGACCATTTCGGAGCGATACAAAGCTCTTACAGGCTACGATGGCGGAGGCTGGCACGAACATAAGGTTAAGGCTCTCACAGGCTCAGCCGTAGCGCGTCTCGACTGGAATATCAACCGCGACAACCACTTCTCCGTGCGCTACAATATGCTCTATGCCGATGCTGACGATTCGGCTAACTCGTTGCAGTCGTTTAAGTTCCGCGGCGCAGAGTACACCAATATCAACCGCACACACTCCATTGTAGCCGAGCTAAACAGCACAACGGATTGGGGCTCAAATAGTCTGCGCGTAGGCTACACGCGTCTCAAGGATGGTCGCACATCACCCAAGAGTCTCCCCGCTGTGATTATCAACGGCTTAGGAGAGAACCATAATGGCTCAGCGACAATAGGCACCGACCCATACTCGGGCCGCACGATGCTCGACCAGGATATTATCATCTTCGGCGACGATGTAAACATCACGCGCGGCAAGCACAATATTACAATTGGTACATCCAATGAGATATATCGTGCCGACAACCTCTACCTATCTAACGCGCGAGGCACATATACCTACGATTCGTTGGACAATTTCATCAACGACAAGGCCTCAAAATACCAATACGGATATTTTGCCGACGGCAAGCGCAACCCTCCGATGACAACGGGACAATTTGCTATATACGCCCAGGACGAGGTCATCCTAAGTGGTGTTGGTGTACTTACATACGGCTTGCGTGCCGACCTACCCGTAATGTTCGATATTCCACTATCGAACGAGGAGTTCAATAAAAGCTCATACGCTACAACGCACAACACAAAGACAGGTGACATCCCTCGCACACAGCTACTTATATCCCCACGTTTAGGCTTTGAGACCCAACTTGCACGCGGCTTAAAACTCCGCGCGAGCACGGGTATCTACACCGGTCGCATACCCTTTGTATGGCTATCAAACTGCTATCAGAACAACGGCCGACGCTCGATGAGCGTCACAAACAACACCAATCCTCCAGAATTCAGCGTTGAGTCCTCAAAAGAGGGCGTGCAGGGCAACCCATCTATCGACGTTGTAGACAAGGATTTCCGCTATCCGCAGGTATTCCGCACCACCATAGCTCTGGATTACACTTACAAGGGTCTAAAACTAGGTCTCGATGCAGACTACACCAAGGGTATCAACAATATCTTTATCGAGAACCTTATCGCTGAGAATCAAGGCTCTAAGCTCTATGTCGGCGGCGAGGACTCAACGACATCATCGACCTATTACAGCGCAACACAGAAGCCATATTCTGCCGTATACCGCCTTAGCAATACACAAAAGGGCTACTCGTGGTCTACAACCGCACGCTTAGAGTACGACTTCGTAGGCGCACTGCGTGGTCTACGCTTTACTGCCGCCTACACCTACTCGCAATCCAAGAGCGTCAACGATGGCTTCTCGGCACAATCCTCAACAAATTGGGGTCGTACCTATGCCGTAGACAGCAACAACCCAGCGCTTAGCAACTCCATCTATGAGTTCCCACATAAGGTTGTATCATCACTCTCATATTCACGCCGTTATGGTCGCTACGGCACTAATGTAATGTTGCTATACAATGGCCACTCTGGCGAGCACTACTCGCTTACATACTACAAGGGCGGCAAGGATGTAAATGGCGACTCATACAAGGGCAACTCACTGATTTACATACCGACAGAGGCTGAAATGGAATCAATGAGTTGGGCAGACGAGAGCTCAAAGGAGAGCTTCAACAACTATATTAAGGGTGATAAATACCTTAACTCACACCGCGGTAAGTTTGCCGAGCGCAACTCACACTCATTGCCATTCGAGCACCGTCTCGACCTACATATTGCGCAGGCATTCTACTTTGACAAGAGCAGCCAGCGCCGCGTGGAGCTAACGTGGGATGTTATCAACCTCACAAACCTACTTTCGCGCTCATGGGGAATGGTATACCGCACCTCGAATTGGACACTCACCCCAGTCACCGTAACCGAGCTACAAAGCGTTGATGGCGGCTACCGCCCAGTCTACAAGTTTACCGAGTCGAACTACACCACCGACGATGTTCTATCGCGTTGGCGTATGCAGATTGGTATCCGCGTGGTATTCTAAGCACAACCAACAAATATTAAGACGAGAGTGAAACAAAGATTATTTTGTCGTTCTTTGTATTCACTCTCTTCTTTTTGACTACAAATAACTATATAAATAGTTTGCAAATATCAGATTTTTTACTATCTTTGCATCATATAACAGACTGACAACCCACATATTAGACGTAATAGTTTGTAGTGAGAATGATATTTTCTCCGCCTACTATCGTGGCAATATTATGATTACCAACGTCTTAGCCATACAGCAATAGATAGTTATTGCTGTTGGTTTCGCGTTATAGGCGTATGCGCACACACGCACGTACGAGGACATAAACCGAGGGTGGGAGGAGAGACTAAGAGGGAAAAATTGATTAATAACAAATAACAACTTTACACAATGAAAAAATTATTTATGCTTGCAGCATTGGTGCTTGGAATGGCATCGTGCCAGACAGAGCCAGAAGGCTTGGACGTAGTGGTCGGAGGCGAGCAGGAGGTGATGCTTAACGTATCACTCCCAGAGTCTACACGTAGTAGTAGTTCTACTGGTTTCGATTTCACAAACTTCGAGAGCAACGGCAGCTATGATTTGCGCTTCATCCTCGAAATTAGGCACAATGACAATGTCGTAAGAACTGTCAAGGTTACTAACACAACATCTATGACATTCCCAGTACGTCTTGCTCCAAATCGTGACTACACATTCACCGTTTGGGCTGACCTTGTAGAGGAGGGTAAGGATGTTGACCTCTACTACAACACCGAGGATTTGTCGAACATCACATTTAAGAGCTGGACACCAAACATTGAGACTCGTGATGCATACACAAAGACCATGACCAAGACTTTTGTTGCTGGCACAGACCTCTCAATGGAGCTTACACGCCCATTCGCTAAGGTACGTGTGGTTGCAACCGACATCAAGAATGTACGCGATTTCGAGATCGAGCCTACAAATGCGATTGTGAAGTACAACACCGAGTTGTTCACATCATTCAATGCCGTTGAGGATTGCGTTAACAGCACCGAGACTGTGAAGAAGACCCACTCATTCAACTACGCAGATGTTGACACCTATACAGATGTTGAGGGTCAGTTTACAGCATTTGCAGACTATATCTTCGTTCCTGCAAGTGGCACCATTCAGTTCTCACTCGAAATCAAGCAGAACAACGACACTATCAAGGAGAGCAAGTTCAACACTGCTATTCCTGTTGAGGAGAATAAGATTACCTCTATCGTAGGTGATATTCTTACCGATGGTGGTAATGTGAGCATTACAGTGGATAGCGTACTTGGTGAGAAGGAGACTATCAACTTCGTAAACTCTGCTGCTTCATTGCAGAAGGCTATCAACGATATCACTGAGGGCAAGGGCGGCAACATCAAGCTTGGTGGCGACGTAGACCTTAACGATATGCTAAACGCTGGTATCTTGGCTACTACACGCACCGAGAAGCAGTATGGCGTTGAGATTCCAGCAGGCAAGAGCGTTGTTCTTGACCTTAACGGCAAGAAGATCTTCCAGACAAAGGAGTGCAGAGCAAACTACGCTATGATTGTGAACAAGGGTAACCTTACTATCGTGGATGGTAGCGAGACTCCTGGTAAGATTTCATTCAAGGATACAGGCGCAGGTGATCCAAATTATGGTTGGGGTTCTTACACTATCCGCAACGAGGGTACACTCGTAGTTGAGAATGGTACTATTGAGCACCTTGGCGAGCAGACAGCTCATATGATTTGCGCTATCTTCCAGTATAGCGGCTCTTCAACTATCTATGGTGGTACAATCTCTACACCTGCATACCGTTCAGCACGTTTGTGGGGTGGCGATATGACTATCAATGGTGGTAACTTCGAGGGTCAGCTATGGTTGCAGTCTGTAAATAATACTTCGTCTGATTTGACTATCAATGGCGGTACATTTGCACCACGCGGTGGTGATAACTCATCAGTATACGTAACTAACAACCAGGGCGACGTAACATTCGCTGTTACAGGTGGTCACTTCACTACTAAGATTGGTATGTATCAGCCATTTGGCTGCATCACAGGTGGTACATTCACCGAGGCAGCAAAGGCAAATACTAACGAGGCTCTTATCGCTGAGGGTTATCAGTTCGTTCAGGGTGAGGATAGCTGGAACGTAGCAAAAGCTTACAACGTAAATGACACAGTGGCAACACTATACTACGGTGACGGTTTGAAGAATCTTATCGACTCAAATAACACTTGCAACAAGGCTATCTTGGCTAATGATATTACAGTTAACGAGTTGCTCGCAGTAAACAAGGAGTTCACAATCGACCTAAATGGACACACCCTAACTGGTGTTAACGCTATTTCTGACAAGAACAACGACGGCAAGATTACATCTGCCGACAATGCATATTTGTTCGATGTTCGTGGCAACTTGACAGTAAAGAACGGTACTATAAAGTTCAAGCATACTGGCGATAACTTTGGTTGGAATGCTTGTTCAGATGCATTCTATGTTGCTGAGAATGGTACTTTGAATGTAATTGATGCTACAGTAGAGAATCTTGGCGGTACAGATATGGCATACGCTATCGACCTTGTAAACGCTAAGGAGAATCTTAATTTGAACATCACAAACTCTACTATCAAGTCATCGTACATCCCTGTTCGCGTATTTAATAACGCTGCTGGTGTTAACAATGTTAATATCGAAAACTCTACCATAGAGGGTGTTAGCCGCGCATTGTGGGTACACGTATACTCAAGCAAGGACAACGGTGGCAAGGGTTACAAGGATGCTACTTTGAACCTTAACATCTTTGGCAACGGCAATACATACAAGGCATCTAACGAGTATCGTCTTATCGAGTTCGGTTTCGACGATGTAATCAATTTCGATGGCGAGGGTAATCTTGTTGTTCGCGACGAGTCAGCATTGGAGTATGCCTTCACTAAGGGTATTGATGCTATCGTTGGCGCAGATGTAGTTACCGTTACTAAGCCTCTTTCGGTTGGCAAGGGCAAGAACGTAACACTCGACCTTAATGATAAGAGCGTTGTTGGTGAGTCTTCAACAACAGGTAAGAACTACGATATGATTGATGTTCGCGGTAACTTGACTGTTAAGAATGGTACTATAACTTGTGAGTTCAAGGGCGAGAATATGGGCTGGAGTGCTTCTACAAATGTCTTCAACATCACTGATGGTGGCGTTGTTGAGCTTGAGGGTGTTACAGCTAAGAACTTGGGTGGTTCAGATATGGCATTTGTTGCACACCTTAACAACTGGGGCGAGGCTACATTGAACGCTACAAATTCTACGTTTGAGTCAACATATATCGCTATCCGCGCATTCAATAGCGGCTATGATATGAACAATATTTCAATCCGCAACTCTACTTTGAAGGGTAAGTACTGCTTCTGGGTACACAACTATCAGGGTGCAGGCGATGCTGTAGGTACAGACGAAACTTTGAACCTTGACATCATCAACGGTACAAACATCTTTGAGTACAGCAGCAAAGCTCCTATTTTGTATGGCTTCAACGAGCCTCTATACTTCGATGCAAAGGGTTCTCCGATGATCTTTGATGCTGCTGGTTTGACTGCTGCTATTAAGGCTGGTGGCGAGTGTACGCTTGGCGCAGACATCGTAATGACCGAGTCTGTGGCTATCTCAGATGCGAACTTCACTCTTGACGGTAATGGCAAGACTATCACAATGGCAGAGGGAGCAACTAACACATACGCATTGTTCGACATCACACGTGGTAAGGCGGCTATTAAGAACATCACATTTGATGGCATCCGCTCAGGTGCTGTGGTACGTACAGTAGGTGTTGAGTTCACAGCAGAAAATGTAACAGCAAAGAATGGTCAGCACACTCAGCAGCAGGGCTTGTTCCGCCTTATTGGTAAGAGCACAATCAAGGACTGCGAGTTTACAAACAATACTTGCTCAATGGTAATCACTCTCAACTACGACGGTGCTAACAGCGACCCACAGGTTATAGAGAACTGCCTATTCGAGGGCAATACTTGCAACGGAACAGCAGCAGTGTACTATGTTAAGGGCGCAGGCGCTACTATCAATGGCAATAAGTTTATCGGCAATACCGTAAACTGCAGTAGCAATGGCGCAACAGTATATATGGGCTTTACAGAGGACAACGTTGTAACTAACAACCTCTTCCAGAACAACACTGTTAACGAGGCTGATACAAGTAGCCGCGTAGCTGGAGGCGTCTTCTTCGGCTATGAGGCCGAGTTCACAGGCAACGCATTCGTAGGCAACAGCGTTACTGGCTCAAACGCTAAGGCAAACGATGTCTGTGTTAGCACATACTACACTAATATCGACCTTTCAGGTAACTATTGGGGTGGCGATGCTCCTGTTGAGGATGTAAACTACTTTGTTCAGCACAAGAGCGACGTGCGTGTAGTTATCATCAACGACTACCTTACAGAAAACCCAATAAAGTAATTTGGAGATTGAATAAGCACTAATAAACTGCGCTCGGCTACGGTCGGGCGCAATTTATTATATATTAAGAAGTGTGCACAAATTGTCAAAGATGAATCACTTAGAACTTACATATTGAAAGAAAATTTGGTACACCATTTGCAAGTTATGAAAATATAACCTATCTTTGCATTATAAATAAATGAAGATATGCCTACATTACTAACAATTTTTGGATTAAGGTTCTTTTTCTATACCCGAGAGCACGAGCCGATACACGTACACGTGGAGCATGCCGACGGCATAGCTAAATATAATCTACTCGAGGACCGTGTTGAATTAGTAGAGAACAATGGATTAAAGCCTGCATCGCTAAGATTAGCCGAGTCAATTCTTGAGGAGAACAGAGAGAACTTTATTAAGGAATGGAACAAAACATTTAATCTGTAGTAGTTATGAAGGTGACGAAAGTGTGGTTTGCAGATGAGAGGATACACATCTGCACAGATGAGGGCAAGACCCTATGGCAGTCGTTGCTATGGTATCCACGCCTAAAAGAGGCTACTGACAAGGACCGAAACGACTATCGTATGACTGTAGATGGCATACGCTGGGACAGCATCGACGAAGATGTATCGTTCGAGAGTTTTATGTACGATGAGCCAGAACCTACGGGGTTGGCACGAATTTTTAGAGAGCATCCTGAGATTAAGCCCACGGCAATAGCTGCCCGCTTAGGCATTGCACAACCCCTATTCTCCGACTATCTAACATCAAAAAAAAGACCATCACAAGAGCGATTGGAGTTGATAAAGGCGGAAATACGAAAGGTTGGCATCGAGCTTAGCCAGATATAAGCCACAATATAAAAGTTTGCGTTCGACAGCGGTCGGGCGCAATTTTTATAAATAAAGGTAGATCCAACACCCCGAGTTCGTTCTTAAAAATATTTATGAATATATCATTGCTTTATCCGATAAGTTTTCGTAACTTTGCGACGATTTTTGCAAAAGGTTGAACAAAGCGATTTTATAATAACTAATTAAAAACTAATTGACTATGATTTACTCACACGAAGTGCAGCAGATGTGCTGCGTGAAGAAGGGTGCTAACCACGAGTCAGCTCCAATCCCAGAGGAGGGAAAATGGGTACGCGCAAAGGAGATTAAGGATATCTCTGGTCTTACTCACGGTATTGGCTGGTGCGCACCACAGCAGGGCGCTTGTAAGCTTACCCTAAACGTTAAGGATGGTATCATCGAGGAGGCTTTGGTTGAGACTATCGGTTGCTCTGGTATGACTCACTCAGCAGCTATGGCATCTGAGATTCTTCCAGGTAAGACTATCCTTGAGGCTTTGAACACCGACCTTGTTTGCGACGCTATCAACACCGCTATGCGCGAGTTGTTCAAGCAGATCGTTTACGGTCGTACTCAGTCTGCATTCTCTGAGGG
>JAEIGA010009900.1_pt1 | contig 14439 bp, 11 predicted proteins | sample 9270691 | NCBI WGS metagenome assembly JAEIGA01 (sample SAMN17057246, study PRJNA624740) | gut metagenome | biome: biome; isolation source: fecal sample | host: Bos grunniens | place: China: Xizang | collected 2019 | reverse complement strand
TGAGTGATTTGAGGGATAAATAAATTAAATTAGTGGGAAATTTTATTTATAATCTATATTTTATGAAAAAATCATTATTGTTTTTATTGTGCGTTGTATCTAGCGCATTGTGCATCAATTTGCATGCTGAAACACTTGAAGAGAAAGTGGCTCGTCTTGAAGCTCAAATCTCTGCTCTTGAGGCAAAAACTGCAGCAACTGATTCGGTAATTACTGCCGAAGTTATTGAACCAAAAAAGAAATTGCAACCTATTTCTGTGAAATTTGATGCTCGTTTCGACTGGCAGTCTTCTTTCACTCATAATGCTGATGCTAAACCTGGTTATGCATCTAATTTCAATGGTCGTTACCTCATGTTTATGCTCGATGGTAATATCAGCCCTAAATTTTCATACTCTTTGCGTTATCGTATGATTCACCCTAGTCACGAAAACTCTTGGCGTGGTGTATTCAATGCAACCGACTGGGCTAATCTTACTTATCGTCCTACTAAAAATTGGGAAATCACTGCTGGTAAAATGCTTGTGTTCTATGGTTCTTACGAATTTGATTATAACCCACTTGATGTTTATATGTGGTCAGGTTGGGGTGGTCGCGTAGGTTGTTTCCAATTTGGTGTGTTGGGTAAATATATCACTAATGATGGTCGTAACAACATCCTTTTCCAAATCAACAACTCGCCTTTTGCCGATCCTCTCTCTTTAGGTGCAATGTATAGCTATTCGGTTCAATGGAATGGTAATTTTGGTGTTTTCAATGCTCTCTATTCTGATAACTTAATTGAATATCAACCAGGCCGTTTCATCAACTATATCTCGCTTGGTAACCAATTTAATTTCGGTCCTGTCAAATTTGAACTTGACTATATGAATCGTTATGGTGGCCGTGGTACACACTTTCTCAAAGACTTTTCGCTCATCGGTAAAATCAATTACAACTACATGAATCGTCTTAATGTTTTTGTGAAAGGTGGTCTCGACTATAACATGGCTCAAGAAGAAGGCGAATCTGATGTAATAGATATGCTCATTCTTCCTGGCGAACGTAATGTTTATTATGGTGCAGGTCTCGAATTTTTCCCAATCAAAGACAGCAAAAATGTGCGTATTCATGCATTCTGGCAATCAGGCAGCAACAATCTTGACGGACAATCTTGGAACAATCACAATGTTGGTATTGGTTTCAAATGGCGCTTAGTTGCTTTTGAGCGTAAATAATTTTTGTGATGCGTTAAAAATTCAATAATTTATAAATCTATGAAAAAATTTAAAGAAATGAAATTCACAACAAAGCGTAATATCGAGGCTTTGATTTTCCTTGTGATTTTCTTTGCAATATTTGGATATATTGCAAATCGTATGGGTATGGCTAATATGCTCAATACCATTATGCAAACTTCGTATCGTCTTTTGATTGATACTTGTTTCTACCTTATGGGTATCACTGTGTTATCGGGTGCTTTAGGTAAATTGCTCACTGAGTTTGGTGTAGTTCGCCTCCTCGAAAATATCCTCAAACCTTTCATGAAACCGCTCTACAACCTTCCTGGCGTTGCGGCTCTTGGTGCAGTATTGACTTTCTTGTCTGATAATCCTGCTATCATTTCTTTGGCTAACGATAAAAATTTCAGCCAATACTTCAAAAAATACCAACTCATCTCACTGACTAACTTCGGTACTGCTTTTGGTATGGGTCTCGTGGTTATTGCCTTCATGACTGGTAAAGGTTTCGCTTTTGGTGCATTGATTGGTCTTCTCGGTGCTATTATTGGTAGTGTTGTTTCTACTCGCATCATGCAACGCTCTATCATCAAGGCCTACCCTAACTTCAAAGACGAGGGGGCTGCTGGTGGCGATGAGCAAGCTATTTCGTTTAAATCAAACGAAGGCGCATTCCTTCGTGGCCTCAATGCTATCCTCGATGGTGGTAAAACTGGTGTTGAACTCGGTCTTGCTATTATCCCAGGTGTATTGATTATCTCTACTTTCGTGATGATTCTCACTTTTGGTGCATCTGCTACAGGCGAATATACTGGTGCTGCTTACGAAGGTGTGAAAGTGTTGCCTTGGTTGGCTGGTAAAGTTGACTTTTTGTTCCAATGGTTGTTTGGTTTCGAACACCCTGAACTCGTAGCATATCCTATCACAGCTCTCGGTGCTGTAGGTGCTGCTCTTGGTCTTATCCCTACTTTCTTGGAACAAGGTTTTGTTGATAACAACGTAATCGCTGTATTTACAGCTATGGGTATGTGTTGGTCAGGTTTCCTTTCTACTCACACAGCTATGCTTGATTCACTTGGTTATCGCCAACTTACTTCAAAAGCTATTGTAGCTCATACAATTGGTGGTCTTTGTGCTGGTATTGCAGCTCACTGGTTGTTTGTTTTATTCGGCTTGATTTTCTAATTTATTTTATACTAAAAAAAAATGGGTGACTATCTTTTTAGTCTCCCATTTTTTTATTGGTGTGCGATAAAAATATAAATTATCTCAAATGGCCTTTGTTTATTGGGGGTTTGCATAATTGTTCTATTTTTATCGGACGCTAATAATTTTTATTAAAAATAGTTGTAGAATAAAAAACTTTTATTATCTTTGCAAGTTGAAGAGGACTGTGTGTTTGAATTGAAAATTAAGTATAGGATGTCGGTCGTTTTTGGAGAGGGTGCTTTTAATTTGATTTTTTATTTAGGTGTAGTGTATTAAATTGAATAATAAATATATAGAAATGAACAAAATTGTAAACAAGCAGCATTTTTCTGCAAATGTTGTGAAGTTGGAGATTGAAGCTCCTCTTATTGCAAAATCACGTAAGGCAGGTCACTTTGTTATCGTTCGAGTTGACAAAGAAGGAGAACGTATGCCTTTAACTATTGCTGATTCTGACGTTGTGCGTGGTACAATTACACTTGTAATTCAAAAAATGGGTGTGTCGTCAACAAAATTGTGTAACCTTAATGTTGGTGATGAGGTTCTTGATTTGGTTGGACCTCTCGGTAAGGCAACTCATATTGAGAAATTTGGTACAGTGGTATGTGCCGGTGGTGGTGTTGGTGTAGCTCCTATGCTCCCAATCATCAAGGCTATGAAAGAGGCTGGTAATCGTGTTGTTTCTATTCTTGCTGGTCGTACTAAAGATCTTATTATTCTTGAAGAACAAGTGCGTGAGTATAGCGACGAAGTTGTGATTATGACTGATGATGGTTCGTATGGCAATAAAGGTCTTATCACTCAAGGTGTTGAAGAAGTTATCAATCGTGAGAAGGTGGATATGTGTGTTACAATTGGTCCAGCTGTCATGATGAAATTCGTTAGCCTTCTTACTAAAAAATATGAAATCCCTACAGTTGCGTCATTGAATACTATTATGGTGGATGGTACAGGTATGTGTGGTGCTTGTCGTGTAACTGTTGGTGGACAAACTAAATTTGTTTGTGTCGATGGTCCTGAGTTTGATGCTCATCAAGTAGATTTTGATGAAATGATGATGCGTCTTTCGGCTTATAAAGATGCTGAAGTTGAATCGTTTGAAAAATTTAAACCAATGCACAATGCATAATTCACAATTCACAATTAGCCATTCGGTGTTAATTAAATTATGAATTATGAATTATGAATTATGAATTAATATAAATATGGAAAGAAGAAATGAAGCATGGCGTGAAGAATTGCGTACTGCCATGAAACCAAAAGAGCGTATGGCTATTGAGCGCGTGAAGATGAATGAGTTGGATGGTGAATATCGTAGCAAAAATTCTGAAGAGGTAAACCAAGGTCTTACAATGGAGCAAGCATTGTTGGAGGCAAAACGTTGTCTTGACTGCCCAAATCCATCATGTATGCAAGGTTGTCCTGTAAGCATTAATATTCCTACATTTATCAAAAATATTGAGCGTGGCGAAATTCTTGAAGCTGCAAAAGTGTTGAAACAAACATCGGCATTGCCAGCTGTTTGTGGTCGCGTTTGTCCTCAAGAGCGTCAATGTGAAAGCAAATGTATTCATACAAAAACAGGTAAACCAGCAGTTGCAATCGGTTATCTCGAACGCTTTGCTGCTGATTATGAACGTAATAGTGGTCAAATGGCTGTGCCTGAGGTAGCTTCTTCTAATGGTATTAAAATTGCTGTTGTGGGTTCAGGCCCTTGTGGTTTGTCGTTTGCTGGTGATATGGCTAAATTGGGCTATGATGTTACTGTATTTGAAGCATTGCACGAAATTGGTGGTGTGTTGAAATATGGTATTCCAGAATTCCGTTTGCCTAACAATATTGTTGATGTTGAAATTTGTAACCTCGAGAAAATGGGTGTTACATTCGTTAAAAACTGCATCGTAGGTAAAACAATTTCGTACGACCAATTGAAAGAAGAAGGTTTCCGTGCTATGTTTGTAGCTTCGGGTGCAGGTCTTCCTAACTTCATGAATATTCCTGGTGAAAACCTCATCGGTATTATGTCGTCTAACGAATATTTGACACGTGTGAACTTGATGGGTGCAGCTAAAGCTAACACAGATACTCCTGTATTGAAGGGTAAGAGCGTGGCAGTAATTGGTGGTGGTAACACTGCTATGGACTCAGTCCGTACTGCGAAACGTCTTGGTGCAGAGCGTGCAATGATTGTTTATCGTCGTTCGGAAGAAGAGATGCCTGCTCGTCTTGAAGAAGTGAAACACGCTAAAGAAGAAGGTGTTGAATTCTTGACACTTCATAACCCTATTGAATATAAAGGTAACGAAAAAGGTCGTGTGTCACAAATGTTGCTTCAAAAAATGGCACTTGGTGAACCTGATGCGTCAGGTCGTCGTAAACCAGAACCAATACCTGGAGCAATTGAAACTATCGATGTTGATGAAGTAATTGTCAGCGTTGGTGTATCTCCAAATCCATTGATTCCAAGCGCGATTGAAGGTTTGGCAGTTACTCGCAAAGGTACTATCGAAGTGGGTGATGATACATTGCAATCTTCTATTCCTACAATCTTTGCTGGTGGTGATATTGTTCGCGGTGGAGCAACAGTTATTCTTGCAATGGGTGATGGTCGTAAAGCTGCAGCAAGTATGCATGCTAAGATTCAAGCAGGAGAAATCTAAAAAAAGTATTAAGTAGAAAGTCGCAAGTCGCAAGACTTGTTTCGTGATATTTTTTAATGCAGATAGGATTCTTTTTACTTTTTACTTGTTACTTTGTACTATATGAATATTTGTGTATATTGTTCATCGTCAGATCAAGTGTGCGATGAGTTTAAGCAATTAGCTACTGAATTTGGCAAGTGGGTGGCATATGAGGGTCATACACTTGTCTATGGTGGTGCGACAGGTGGATTGATGAGTGCTGTGGCAGAAGGTGTTGCAGATGCCGAAGGAGATATAATAGGTATAATTCCAGATTGTATTATTGACAAAGGGCGCAAAAGCGATTTGCCTACCGAATTGTTTGTTGTAGGTGATATGGCAGAGCGCAAGTCGATGATGAAAGAGTATTCGGATGTTTTTGTTGTATTTCCTGGTGGATTTGGTACACTTGACGAGATGTTTGATACAATATCATCGTGTATGGTTGGAGAGCATGACAAGCCAACAATATTATTTAATCCTAATAATTTTTGGATGGGATTGTTATTGCAATTTGATAAAATATTAAAAGAAGGGTTGGGCTATAAATTTACTCGTAATGGTAATTTGAAAGTAGTTGATATTTTAGATGAGTTGAAAGAAGAAATAATTAAATGTAAAAACGAGTGAAATTAGTTTGCTTTGCTATAAAAATCTAAAATATTAACGTTGAATGGCAAATTCGCTATTCGTGTACAGACGCAATATATTGCGTCTCTACTGCTAAAAGTCTAATATATGAATCTCTATTGGAAAAATCTTTTTGGTGGATTGATGTCAACAGTTAAATATGAAGACAAACTTCATAAAGAGGCTGCTGATTATAAACGCTATCTTTTGGTTGCTGAATCAAAGGAATTAGAAGAGTATAAAGAACTCTATGAGCAAGTTAAATCTGCAAGTTTTAAAGAGTTGAAACGTACACTTCGTACTCGTAAATATAAAGATACTCAAGAGTATCGTGATATGTCGAAATTTAAAAAATTAGAAAAAAATTCTGATTTGAGAGTATATTTTAGTGTTTTAGAATCAAAAGAATTAGCAGATTATTTGGCATTTAAAGAAACACCTGAATTTGTTTCTTTGGCAAACCATGATTTGGTAAAACAATCGCCAGAACTTACACGATTAAAGAAATTTGAGAAATCTAAAGAATACAAAATCTATACTCGTTTTCATAACTCTTATATTGTAAAAGAGTTTTTGGAATTGAAAGAGAAAGTTACGCATACCGAGTTTCAAAAAAATAATGAATTTTGGGCAAATCCTAAACGTTGGGAAACTACAAAAGAATATCAATTAGAAGAGCGTTTTCATAAATTGGCTGATAATGACGATATTCGTTTCTACGTAAAGCATAAATTAGAAGATTTTGCGTCTGTGGCTGGTTATGAGTTGACTTTTGAAGATAATTTTGATTGGAATTCGCTTGATGCTTCTAAATGGGAAGTTGGTTTCCATTATAAAACACCTGCTTTTGTTGGAAAACACTCTTTTGTTAATGAACAACAATCAAATAATAATGGTGATAATGTACGTGTCATAGGAGGTAATTTGCATATTGTAACCAAAGAAAAGAAAAATGAAGCTTTGGCATGGCATCCAGAAAAAGGCTTCGTTCAAAAAGAGTTTGCTTATACAGCAGATGTCATTCATGGTTGTAATGCAGTTTGTCAAAAAGGTGGACTTTATCGTGCGAAAATGCGTTTTGCAGGAGCTAAAGGAGTTACACATGCTTTTTGGTTGAAGGGAGAAGAAAAAACACCACATATCAATATTTGTAAGTGTGAAAATGGAGAAATTGAGGTAGGTATATATTGGAGCTCTAAATTTGAAACAAAATATACATCTTCTCGTATTAAGGGTCTTAACCTCTCGAACTTCTTTGTTTATTCTTTTGAATGGAACGAAAAAGAGTTGATATGGTATATTAACGATTTTGAAATATTCCGTACATCTAATTTTATGCCTCAAGAGGCTATGTATCCTATGATTAATTCATTCATTGCAGAGGGTAAAAAAGGAGGAGAAGCAGATTTTGAAATAGATTATATTAGAGTTTATCGAAAAAAATAGGCTTTGCGTTTTTACTTTTATGTATTTTTGTAGTCTAATTAAATAAAAAACATAAATAAATAATTGATAACTTATGAAAAAAACATTTGCTTTAATTATGGTAGCAATGATGGCCGTAGGCTGTTTTGCTCAACTTCCATCTGTTACTTTAAAAAACATTGATGGTAAAACAGTGAATACTGCTAAATTGAATAATGATGGTAAACCATTTATTATTAGTTTCTTTGCTACTTGGTGTAAACCATGTCAACGTGAACTTGATGCAATCCACGAACAAATCGTAGATTGGGAAATAGAAACAGGTGTAAAACTTATTGCTGTTTCTATCGACCAAGGTCAAAATGTTGATAAAGTTAAACCTCTTGTTGATTCAAAAGGTTGGGAATATGAAGTGTTGCTCGACCCTAACTGCGACTTTAGCCGTGCAATGAACGTTGGTACTATGGTGCCTTATGTATTTATTGTTGACGGCAATGGTAAAATTGTTTACAGTCACCAAGGATATGTTGCTGGAGGAGAGGAAGAGTTGATAGAAAAAGTACGTGAACTTGTAAAGTAGTAACGAGTAACTAGTACCGGGTGGCAAGAGCCATTCGGTCATAAATAAACGGGCGAAGCGAGTAAAGTCTTCTTACTCGCTACTCGCTACTAATAATCTATAATAATGATTAAACAATTAAGAAGTATAATCGGCATAGTTTTTGTCGGATTATTAATGCTCCCTGCTATCGCAAAAGCTGATGGTGGGGGTGTTACATTGAAAGGTAACTTTCAAACAGATGCACTTGTAGGACAAGCTGATAGTGTTGTTAATTCAAGAGGTCAAGCTATTGATAAAGCTGAATATAATGGTCCTTTTGTAAGTAATTCATATCTTGATTTGTCGTTGGTAAGTCAATATGTAACAGCAGGTGCTCGTCTTGAGTTATTGCATTGTCCTCTACCTGGTTTTGAACAAGGTTTTGCTGGTGGTGGTTTGCCAAATATTTACGTAACAGGTAAATACAAATGGTTTGAAGCCACTGTTGGTAATATTTACGACCAATTTGGTATGGGATTTATTTTCCGTGCATACGAAGATCGTCCTCTTGGTGTAGATAATTCGTTGCGTGGCGCACGTTTTGTATTTACACCCTATAAGGGAATTCGCATTAAAGCGTTGGGTGGTATGCAACGTAGGTATTTCAATTACGGAATGGATAATGCATTTGGTTTCGACTATTCGCAAGGAGTTGTAATGGGTGCCGACCTCGAATTGAATATTAGTGAATGGTCAAAAGTTATGCAAGATGGAGGTTATAATCTTTTGTTTGGAGCTTCGTATGTTAGTAAATATGATCCAGATGAAGTTATTCAACCAAGTCCACTTTATAAATTGAATTTACCACAATTTGTTGGTGCAGGTGATGTGCGTCTTCGTTTTCAAAAAGGAGGATGGAATGCTTTGGTTGAGTATGCTTATAAGGCAAATGACCCATCTGCAGAAAATGAATATATCTATAAACCTGGTCAAGTTGCTATGTTGTCGTTGGCTTATTCTCAACGAGGAATGAGTTTTATCGTACAAGCAAAACGTTCGGAAAATATGTCGTTCCGTTCTGACCGTACTATCACAGGTTTAGCTGGTAATATCAACCACATGCCTGCATTCTCTATGACACATACATACGCACTTGCTGCTATGTATCCATACGCAACTCAATATGGTAGTCCTACAGCTCGTGGTGAGTGGGCGTTTCAGGCTGAAGCTCGTTATACTTTCAAACGTAAAACTCCAATGGGTGGTAAATATGGTACAAGTTTCCGTTTGAATGGTACTTATATTCGTGGCATTAAAGCCGATCCTGTTGCTGTAAATGAAACTGGTACTTTGCAGGGAACACAAGGTTATACATCACCTTTCTTTGGCTTTGGCGATGAAACATATTATCTTGATGCGCATTTGGAATTTTCAAAGAAAATAACAAAAAAATTCGCAATGACAGCTCTCTACATGTTCCAACAATATAATCAAGCTGTTGTAGAGAAACATGCTTGGGATGCAGAAGAAGAAGGTTTTGGATTTAAAGCCTCAAAACCTGGAAATATTGTAAATTCGCATATTGGTATAGTTGAGTTGAAATATAACCCATCGAAAAATATAGGTATGCGTGGTGAGTTGCAATATTTGTTTACTCGTCAAGATCGTGGTCAATGGATTTATGCATTGTATGAAATATCGTTGTTTAAACATGCAATGATTGAAGTTTCAGACCTTTATAATATTGATGCAACTAAGCAACACTATTATAAAATAGCAGCGGCTTATAGCTGGGGAGCTCATCGTATTTTATTGTCGTACGGACGTACACGTGCTGGTTATAATTGCTCAGGTGGTGTTTGTCGTTATGTGCCAACATCGAAAGGTTTGGCATTGTCTTATAGTGTAAGTTTCTAATCTCTAATTTTGTCTGATTTATGAAAATAAAAAGTTTGATATTTGCTGTTTTAGCGACAGTAGTTGCGTTTGTTGCTTGTGATGTAATTCCTGAAAATGACAGATTGGAGGTTGTTGAAATGGAACCATCAAAACGTAATGTTTTGTTACTTGAGTTTACAGGTTGGAAATGTGTTAACTGTCCGGGTGCAGCAGTTGTTGCTCATACTTTGGTTGAGGCTCTTAATGAGAATATTGTTGTGGTAGCAATGCATCCAGCAGGTCATGGTTTTACAACTCCAGAAAATGCAGTTAATGCTCTTAGTACAGAAGATGCAATGGCATATTTGTCGGCTTATGAAGGTTCTTCTACAACAGCATTCCCTACGGGTGTTGTAAATGGTCGTAAATTTGATAACGAATATCTTCAAGGAAAAGATGAGTGGATGGCTCAAGTTATGGAACAACGAGCTATTAATCCTGATTGTTTCGTTGATTTGAAATATTCAAAAGATGGTGGTCATAAAGTTGTTGCTACTGTTACACCTGATACTGTAATGAATTATAATGTATCATTGCAAATGTGGTTGGTAGAAAACAATATTGTTGCACCTCAAGCTTCACAAGGTAATAATTATGTTCATCAACATGTATTCCGCAAAACCTTGAATTCGTTGTGGGGTGATGAATTGGGTAACTTAACTGCTTCTGTAACGAAAGAGTATTCTTTTGAAATAGAATCTCGTTATGTTGCTGATAATTGTGCAGTTGTTGCTGTACTTATCAATACAGAAACAAAAGAGGTTGTTCAAGCAGCGCAAGTTGCTTTGGGTAATGCCTCTCATTAATTTGTATAAATTTATTATTAACCAAGAGGGGCTTTGCCTTTCGATAAAAAAAAGATTAAAAAATTATGAAATCATTGAAATTTTTATTCGTAGCAGTTTTGGCTGCATTTGCTCTTGTTAGTTGTGATAATGGTACAGAAAAACCAGAACAACCAACGGAACACACAGGTCCAGTAGTCCTTAATTGGGGTAATGCTGCTGATGTTAATGGTAAAACATTTGAAATCGGTATGAAAAGTTGGAGTGAAGAAACTTATGAACTTATTCTTCATGTAGAACTTAAAAATACTTCAAGTGAAGCAAAAGAATTTACAGTTAAAGAGGTTCGTAAATATGACCTTACAACTGCATTTGCTTCTTTGTGTACATCTGCTTGTATGCCTGGTGATGGAAAACCAGAACAAGTATGGGCTATAGGTGTAGTTCCTGCTGGTGAAATGCAAACAGTAGATTTGCACTTGGCTCCTATGACAGAAGTTGCTACTGTATTCCCTGCAGAATTTACATTCTCTGATGGTACAGATAATGTGACATTCTCAGTTAACTATAACTATACTCCTGCTGAATAATATTGTTTGGAGTAGAAAAATGCGGGGACTTATTGCGAGTTCTCCGCTTTTTTGGTAAAATATTAAAAAGTATTTATTTATGAAAAAAACTATTTTATTTATTGCATTATTGTGTGGAGTATTTTCGTTAACTGCGCAAAATGCTATTGATACAACAGAGCAGGCTGTATTGAAATATGCATCTGAGGATATTGTTTCGGCTTGTGGTGCTGCAGAAAACCAAGATGTAGTTGCACAATCAGCAGCAATTAAATTGACACAAAAACAACTTTTGACATATAAAGGTAATTATGTTATCAAAATGTCGGTTGGTTTGGCTGCACATGAAACTTGGACTCCAGATTCTGTGGCAAGCATGAAGTTTTGGATTCGTAGAACTTTGAAAGGTGAAAACCTTTGGGAACAAGACTTTGACACTGCAAAAATTGTATTTGGAGCATGGAATGAATTGGTTTTTGATAACTTCTATGCTGTGGATGCAGCTTCTGATTTGTTCTTTGGTTATACAATCGAATGTGGTGGTTTGCCTATCGGTGGTGATGGTAATAATTTTAATGCAGATCAAAATGCAACTTGGATTCTTGATGGCACTAAATGGGTCCAATATTCTAATTGTGGTAACTTCTCTATCAAAGTGGTTATTTCAGGTGATAAAATGCCTAAATATAACCTTGCTATGAATGCTGTGCGTACAGCTAATTTCGCTCGTACTGACTCTAAATTCGATGCTGTTGCTAACATTTCAAACACAGTAGATAAAGAGGTTAATTCTTTTGATTTTGTAGTTTATGCAAATGATAAAGAACTTTATCGTAAAAATGTAGGCTTGGATAAGGTAATGAATGGTGCTGAAAAGCCAAAACCAGTGAATGTTTTGAAAAATGGTGAATCTGCTAATGTTTTCTTCAAAGATATTCAATTTACCGAAGAAGGAGAATTTGATGTTGTTTATACTATTGAGAATATCAATGGAACAGAGAAAGATGATAACATAGAAGATAGCAAACAAGTTGTAAAAACATTAGTTTCTAATGAATTTGAGGATAAAGTTGTTATGCTTGAAATGTTCTCAGGTACATTGTGTTCAAACTGTCCAACAGGTCATAATCACTTGCATCATGCAATTGATGACTTGGGTGTTGAAAAATATATTTGGGCTATTCACCACGCAGGTTACAATGCATCAGAACTTACTGTAGATGAAAGTAGTGATGCTGTTGCTTTTTATGGCGCTCAAATGACTTATGCTCCTGGTGCTATGCTTGATCGTGTTAATCTTTTGAATGTAGGTGTGACTTCTTCTAATGGTGCTATAGGTCCTGTGTTTAGTGTAAACGAAGTTGGTTCTCGTGGCGTATTGGAAAATTACATGGAAATAATTCAAAAGAATATGTCGCCTATTGACTTGAATGTTTATTATGAATTAGACGAAGAAACTCGTGAACTTAATGTTACTGTTGATGCTAAATTGTTAGGTGATTTCGAAGCTCGTGACCTTAGAGTAGGTGTTGTTACTATTGAAGATAGTATTACTGGTACTCAAGCTGGTGTTGCTGGTAAGTATAAACATACTCATATTATTCGTTCTTTCTTGACTTCTGCTTTTGGTGATAAAGCAACTGTATCTGATGGAGCAATTTATAATGAATTTACTCAAACTTTAAAAGAGAAATTTGTTTTGGATAATATGCGTTTGGCTGTATGGGTAGGTAAGAATGGTAAAAATTCAGATGTAAATAGTTTTGAAATTTATCAAGCTTATGAAGTTAAATTGACTGATCGTCCTTATACTGCTGTAGAATATGTATCTGATAATTCACAACTTGTAATTTATCAAGAAGGAGATAAGTTGTTTGTTAATGGTATTGAAGCAGGTGATGTATTGTCGGTTTATTCAATGGAGGGTAAACTTGTGATGCAAGAAATTGCTAATTCTGAAAAAGCTGAACTTAATTTGAATGGTTTAGTAAAAGGAACTTATTTGTTGCAAACAAACGGTTCATACGTTAAATTTGTCAAATAATAATTAGATAGGTATATACAAAAAAAGGATGGATAGCCTTTATTGGTTATCCATCTTTTTTTGTACTCCCATGCAGAATCGAACTGCAACCAAAGGAACCGGAATCCTTCATTCTATCCATTAAACTATGGGAGCTTTTTTTAGTTAGTAGTTAGTAGTTAGTAGTTATTAGTTATTAGTTATTAGTGGGGAAAAATTAAAAAGGTGGTGTCAAGAATGACACCACCTTTTGTTATGAATTAGAATTCGATTGTTTCATCGTTTTGTGGTGCTGCAGGTTGTTCTGCTGGACGTTCGTCGTTGTGTTGTGGACGAGGACGACGTTCTCCACGTTCAGGACGTTCAGGGCGTGGACGGCGTTCAGGACGAGGACGACGCTCTGGCTCTGCATAACCTTCAGGTTTTTCTTTCAATACTTTTGCTGAGAGTTTGAATTTACCTGTTTTAGGGTCGATTTCGAGAAGTTTAACATCAATTGAATCGCCTTCTTTGATACCTGTTTCTTCCATTGTTTCGAAACGACGCCAGTCGATTTCAGAGATATGGAGGAGGCCTTCTTTGCCTGGCATGAATTCAACGAAACAGCCGTAAGCCATGATAGATTTTACTTTAGCTGTGTAAGTTTCGCCTACTTCAGGGATTGCTACGATTGCTTTGATTTGAGCTACAGCAGAATCGATTTGAGCTTTGTTAGTACCTGCGATTTCTACGCGGCCACCTTCTTCAACTTCTTCGATTGTAACAACTGCTCCAGATTCGGCTTGGATGCCTTGGATGATTTTACCGCCAGGGCCGATTACTGCACCGATGAGTTCTTTAGGAATCATCATAGTGACGATGCGTGGTGCGTGTGGTTTGAGGTCTGGTCGTGGTTCGGCAAGTGTTTCTTGGATTTTGTCGAGGATGTGCATACGTCCGTCACGAGCTTGTTTAAGAGCTTTTTCGAGGATTTCGTAGCTAAGACCATCAACTTTGATGTCCATTTGAGTTGCTGTGATACCATCGCGAGTACCTGTTACTTTGAAGTCCATATCGCCGAGGTGGTCTTCGTCGCCGAGGATATCGCTGAGAACAGCGTAGTTAGTACCTTTGTTTTCAGAGATAAGACCCATTGCGATACCAGAAACTGGTTTGTGGATAGGCACACCGGCATCCATAAGAGCGAGACAGCCTGCACAAACAGTTGCCATAGAAGATGAACCGTTAGATTCGAGAATATCTGATACTACGCGTACTACGTAAGGGTAGTCGGTAGGAATCATTGGTTTGAGAGCGCGGTAAGCGAGGTTACCGTGACCGATTTCGCGACGGCCGATACCACGAGATGCGCGAGCTTCGCCTGTTGAGAATGGAGGGAAGTTGTAGTGAAGGATGAAACGGTCGCGACCTACGATGAG
>JAEIGA010009899.1_pt1 | contig 14439 bp, 12 predicted proteins | sample 9270691 | NCBI WGS metagenome assembly JAEIGA01 (sample SAMN17057246, study PRJNA624740) | gut metagenome | biome: biome; isolation source: fecal sample | host: Bos grunniens | place: China: Xizang | collected 2019 | reverse complement strand
TCAATAGATTCTCACGTTGTGAAGAACGAAAACGGACTTTTCATTTTTTATTCAACCAACGTTTTTGATTCTGAAAGACCCGGCACGATAATCGTTGTTGACCGTTTGCTTGACCCGGTAACCCCTGAAGGTAAGCCTGTTGAAGTTGTTGTGCCTTCAATCGACGAAGAAATTTACCGCCGTGACAGATATAAAAAAGGCAGCCATTGGCATACTATTGAGGGCGCTTATTATTTCAAAGAAGGCGATTGGCAGTACGTTATGTACAGCGGCGCCTGCTACGAAAATGAGAAATATTTCATCGGCTACGCCAGAGCAAAAACGGATGAAACTGACCTTACAAAGATAAAGTTCGAAAAGTATCCCGATGATAAAACCTATGCACCCGTTCTTAACAGCAATGCATGGGAAGAGGGTACGGGTCACCATTCGATGATTAAGCATGACGGTCAGTGGTATGCAATCTACCACGCAAGGAACGTTGAAGAAGACGGCCTTGACGGCGACAGAAGAAACGCAAGAATCTGCAAGCTCAACGTTCATGACGGAATTATTACCGCTGACCGCAAGCAAAACGAAATCTGAGCGTTCTTTTTATATAAGTATTAAACTATGCGAAGGAAAAATCAGCGTTAAGAGCGTTGAAAATGAAGGCACAGATGTTACTGTTGTAATTTGACTGTTTTCGCCTTTTATGTTATATTATAAAAATAAGGATGTGATAACAATGAATAAGATTAAAAAACCTATCATGAAGCTCATTTCAAAGGTGGTTAACAGCGTTACGCAGGAGGTTACCGCAGGTGGCGATTCAGCGCCTTTTGAACCTGCCGATAACCTGAGGCTTATGTGCCGCAAAATGGGCGCAGAAGGCGTTGTAATGCTCAAAAACATCAACGGCGTTCTTCCGCTGACAAAGGATAACATTGTTTCCGTTTTCGGCAGAGTTCAGAATGATACGTTCTACGTCGGTTACGGTTCAGGCGGTGATGTCAAGGTGCCTTATAAAGTCAGCATTATGGATGGACTTCGTAACAATCATTTTATCAACATCAATGAAGAACTTGCCGCTGTATATGAAAAGTGGTGCAAAGAAAACCCTGTTGATGACGGATTCTGGGGTCACTGGCCGATGTGCTATGAAGAAATGTCGGTTTCCCGTGAACTCGCTGTCAGAGCCGCTTCAAAATCCGATACAGCTGTTGTAGTAATCGGCAGAGCAGCAGGCGAGGACCGTGAAAATAAACTCGAAGAAGGCAGTTATTATCTTACCGATAACGAAAAGCTGATGCTGACCGAAGTTACGGCGGCTTTTAAGAATGTTGTTGTTCTTCTTAATTGCGGCTCTGTTATCGATATGGCCGAACTTTATGCTTACGGTGACAAGATTTCTTCAATTCTTTATATCTGGCAAAACGGCATGGAAACAGGTAACTGCGTTGCGGACATTCTTACAGGTATCGAAACACCGAGCGGCAAGCTGACGGACACAATTGCCATTGATTATGCTGATTATCCTTCGTCGGATGATTTTGGCGGCAGACTATCAAATGATTATACAGAAGATATTTATGTCGGTTACAGATATTTCGAAACTTTTGCAAAGTCAAAGGTAATATATCCTTTCGGCTTCGGCTTGAGCTACACGACTTTTGAAATAAGTGATTCAAAGCTTGAGGTTGAAACGGACTGCGTAACCGTTACCGCAAAAGTTAAGAATACAGGTAGATTCAAGGGCAAAGAAGTTGTTCAGATTTATTGCTGCGCTCCTTGCGGAAGGCTCGGCAAACCTGCAAGAATTCTTGCAGGCTTTGCAAAAACCAAGTGCCTTGAACCTGCTGAAGAGGAAAATATCACAATCAGCTTTGCTCTTTCCTCACTTGCTTCATATGACGACGAAAAAGAGTTTTCTTATATCCTTGAAAAGGGTAAATATAAATTCTACATAGGCAGCGACGTCAGGAAAGCTGAGCGTTTCGGCGAATATGAGCTTGCCGAAGACGTTGTAACAGAAAAACTTGCCCAAACCGCTGCGGCAAGAAGTGAATTCAAGCGCCTTAAAGCTGATGAAAACTATAATAAAGTTTATTCACACGTGCCGACGGCACAATATTCGCTTAAACAGATTATACTTGATAATCTGCCTGAAGAGATTGAAAGAACCGATGAAAAGCTCAGCTTTTCCGACGTGCGTGATGGCAAAGTGACGCTTGATGCGTTCGTTGCAACTCTTAATAACGAAGAACTTGAAGCCATCAGCCGCGGTGACTACGTAATGAACAGCCCTCTCGGGACTCCGGGCAATGCGGCTGTTTTTGGCGGTGTTCTTCCTTCGCTTCGTGAAAAGGGAATCCCTGCAATCACAACAACCGACGGTCCGTCGGGCATCCGTCTTAAAGCAAAAGCATCGCTTATGCCTATCGGCACTGCCGTTGCAAGTTCATGGAATCTTGAGGGTGCTTATGAGCTTTACCGCGAGGTTGGGCTTGAGATGGTTCAGCTTGGCTCGGATGTTCTTCTTGCTCCGGGTATCAATATACACCGCAACCCTCTTTGTGGCAGAAATTTTGAATATTATTCGGAAGACCCGTATCTGACCGGTAAAATGGCGGCTGCAGTTGTCAAGGGCTTGCAGTCAGCAGGCGTGTCAGCTTGCCCGAAGCACTTTGCCTGCAACAATCAGGAGGTTAACCGTACCCATAATGATTCAAGATTATCGGAAAGGGCTTTGCGTGAAATTTATCTCAAAGGTTTTGAAATCTGCGTTAAGGAAGCTCAACCGTGGAACATTATGACATCATATAATAAGATTAACGGTGTCTGGGGTCATTATAATTATGAGCTCTGCGTGCGTATTCTCAGAGGAGAATGGGGCTTCAAGGGCAGTATCATGACTGACTGGTGGATGCGTTCATCCAAATCGCCCGAATTCCCGAAGCTTGCCGACCAGGCGTACAGAGTAAGAGCCGGTGTTAATGTTCTTATGCCGGGCGGCGGCAGGACGGGTAAACGTAAGCCTGACGGCACGTTGCTCAGAACTCTCGGAAAAGAGGGCGGAATAACCCTCGGCGAACTTCAGCAGAACGCAAAATACATTCTTAATTATGCACTTAACAGCAGCGCAATGAATAAAGAATAAAAACAAACGGCTCGTACCGAATCAATGGTGCGAGCCGTTTTATATATTTCGTTAAGTTTAAAAATCTGCTGAACCTGTTGTTCTCGGGAAGGGGAGGACGTCACGGATGTTAGAAATGCCGGTCAGATACATAACAAGCCTTTCAAATCCGAGGCCGAATCCGCTGTGCTTGACACCGCCGTATCTTCTAAGGTCAAGGTACCAGCTGTAGTCTTCAGGGTTAAGACCAAGTTCAGAGATTCTTGCTTCAAGAACGTCAAGACGCTCTTCTCTCTGGCTTCCGCCGATGATTTCGCCGATGCCCATAACAAGGCAGTCGCAGGCGGCAACGGTTTTGCCGTCATCATTAAGTCTCATATAAAAAGCTTTGATTTCTTTCGGATAATCGGTAACGAAAACAGGCTTTTTGAAAATTCTTTCCGTCAGGCAGCGTTCGTGCTCAGTCTGAAGGTCGCATCCCCAAGTTACCTTGTATTCGAATTCACTGTTATATTCTTCAAGCAGCTTGACCGCTTCTGTGTAAGTTACTCTGCCGAAATCGGAATTCGCAACCGCAGAGAGCCTTTCTATAAGCCCTTTATCAACGAATTTGTTGAGGAAGTCGAGCTCCATGGGGCAGTTTTCAAGAACATAATTGATAACGAATTTAATCATACCCTCTGCAACGTCCATATCATCGCTGAGCTCTGCAAACGCCATTTCAGGCTCGATCATCCAGAATTCGGCTGCGTGGCGCTGAGTGTATGATTTTTCCGCTCTGAAAGTCGGACCGAAAGTATAAACCTTACCGAAAGCAAGAGCCATTGTTTCTGCTTGAAGCTGACCCGAAACGGTAAGATAAGCAGGCTTCTGGAAGAAATCCTGCGAATAATCAACACTGCCGTCTTCATTTTTGGGAATGTTTTCAAGGTCAAGAGTAGTAACTTTGAACATTTCGCCCGCGCCCTCGCAGTCGCTGCAGGAAATAAGCGGCGTGTGAGCGTAAACAAAGCCTTGATCCACAAAGAATTTATGGATAGCGTATGCTGCAACTGAGCGGATTCTGAAAGCGGCATTAAATAGATTTGTTCTGGGGCGAAGATGAGCAATAGTTCTCAGAAATTCAACGGAATGTCTCTTTTTCTGCAGCGGATAATCGGGCGTTGAAAGAGCTTCAACATTGATTTCATCAGCGTTGATTTCAAAAGGCTGATTTGCCTGAGGTGTAAGCAGTAGCGTACCCGTTACTCTAACGGCAGAGCCGACGTTGAGCTTTGCAACATCTTTGTAATTTTCCAGCTTTTCAGCTTCAAAAACAACCTGAACGCCTTTGAAGCAACTGCCATCGTTGAGCTCGATAAAACCGATTGCTCTTGAATCTCTTAAAGTTTTAATCCATCCGCAGACGGTAACTTTTTGGTCTGCATAAGCGGCAGGGGATTCGTATATTTTTTTGATTTCTGTTCTTTGCATAAAGTTTCCTCCGAGAAAATGCTATTGGGCTATACTGTTATTTTGTCAAGGTTTTTAACCAGAATCTTTTCGTTGATACCTTCTATATCAAGCAATTCTTCAACGTTTCTGAATCTTCCGTTGCTTTCGCGGTATTCAATTATCGCAGCGGCCTTTGCTTTGCCGATTCCCTCAAGCGTTTCCAACTGCTCTGCGGTAGCGGTGTTGAGGTTGATTTTGCCTGACGAATCGGTCGGTTCGGCTTGCTCAGATGCGGTTGTTTGATAAACGGATAAAGCGGTGTAGTGCTTTGTTTCTTTCAAAGTTGCGGTTATCGAATTGTATTTCGGGGAATCGAACATTGAATAGAAAAAGAAGGCAGCACAAAAGACGCAAGCAAGTGAAAGCAGCAATAATTCGTGTTTCTTTTCCTGCATCAGAAATTACTTCCGTTCCAGCCCCAATGCGTTGATTCTTCATACTTGATATAAATATTTTCGCGTTTGATGCCGAGTTCTTCGTTGATGATTTCGGAAAGGGCTGCAGTAAGCCTGTCATATGCTGCGTCAGATGTTGTACCGAAGATGCTCACTTCAAGGTATGCATAATCTTCATCGTTTCTGCCCTTGAAGCTCATGCTGATGCTGTCGTCGAAAGCGAGCATGAGCCAGCTTTCGCTTTTTCCTGGGATAAGAGCGATAGCCTGACCAAGCTTTCTCTTGAGGTTTTCTTTTACCTGCGGTGTGATTTCCTTGCTTACTGTAGTTCTGATATAAGGCATATTATTGACTCCTTTTAATTTACTCTGAAGCAATTCTTCGCTTCAACAACGATACCGTTAACGGCACATTCGCTGTCTGTATAATTTACGTAAACCATTGTGCCCGTGTCATATTCCGTGCAGAATACGCCGTCATGCACTTCGTAATGATCGGTGATTCTGGCTTCTCTCAAGTCGAAAAGAATTTCGTTGGCTTTGCCATAAAATTCAGCGGCTGTGTTGATTGTGTTGTCATAGTAATATAAATCGGTTTTTGTTTCGCCGTTTGGCTCATAGCTCCACGCAAAATGTGGGCAGGCGCCGTATTCGATATATTTGAGAAGGGTTTCGTTTATATTCGGCTGGGTGTTTATCGGGTCTGCAGAATAATCCACAATTCCGTGAAGTATCAGCTGAACAAACGGAACGGAAATATATGAGCCGCTGGCTGCCGCATTGGCTTTCAACGGCAGGTTGACGATGCAGTCGATATTCTTCAGCATATAGAAATTGCCTTTTACTGCCATTGTCGTTTTTGAGGTTGAAAGCGGGCGAATTGCTTTGCTTACAGTTTCTGCTGATTCCTGACGGAGCAGACCTCCGTGGGAAAAATCGGAATAAAGTATATTGCCTGCATCGTTGATGCAAAAGCCAGAGAATGAATAGCTTTTGGTGCTTGTCAGAATATTTGTGATAATATTTTTGAGGTTATCAAGAGCGCGAAGGTTCCTCGTCTTTATTACTGAGTTCATGTAATCGTAAGAGGAGTCAGGGTAATAAGCTGAGCTATCCTTGAGTATATCAAGAGCCTTTGCTGAAGAAAAACCGCTTGATGAAGTTAAGACGTTTATATCAAGGAAAAGGTTCATTTTCTGGGTGGAAACATAATCGTAAAGCTCATCTAGGCCGCTTTTGCCGCCAAGACGGCTGAGAAGCGATGCAGCGTTTATGTCTTTGGAGTTGACTCCGCCCGAAAAAGCGCCTGTGTAGCGCAGATTGACGTTGTTGATGCCCTTGCTTTTCATTCGGCTGAGCATATCCTGCGCCTGCTCAAAGGTTGTTGCAGCAGCGGTATAATCAACGGGACCGAATGACTGAGTAACCGCGCCGTTTAGCGTGAGGAAAAATGGGAGATAATTCGTTTCCGTTACCGTTGAGGTAGAAAGGACGGCGTTGCGGATAAGCTGCTCTCTGCAAGCTGAAGCAAGGCCCGAATAGGTTGCATTGTTTCCGTTAAGGAATCGGTAGCAAAGGCTGATATTATCCGTGGTTATGGTTTTGGAGATATAGATCGTTTGGTTATCGTAAGTTATCGGCGTTACGGTAAATGTTGAATATACTTTGTTATATTCATTGAAAGACTTCGCTTTGTCTGCGCAGATTCTCGCAACAGCGTCGCCGTCTTCAATCAAAGCAACAAAAGCTCCGTTGCCGTGCTTGATTCCGAATGCGGGGACTATTGCATCGCCGTCAGATTCAGCTTCAAACGAAGGGTCTTCGCCGTAAACCGCAAATTCAAGCGATTCAAATGATTCGTCGAAAACGGAGGTTTTGATGATTGCGCCGCTGCCGTCGGGCACAAGCAGGAAATCTTCCTCTCCGCTGTTATTGTAGCATCCGAATGAATCCAGCAAGGTTATGCTTTCGATATAAGCGTCCGCATTGCCTGTAATATTTTCGTATGAACAGTCAACGTTCATACTTCCGTCAAGCAGAACGACTTTAATTTTAAGCCTGAATCCGATATCGTTTTTCTCGTATACTGATTTTTCTGCCGTTTTCTTGTCGGGGAAAATGTCGAATTTGAATTCTGCTCCGTTTTCAATAACGCTGTATGAAGCTTTGCCGTAATTCACCGAATTATCCTGTGTGTTGAGGTAATAAACGTCTGTACCGCCTGCGATTTTTAGTGAAGCGAAGCTTGCACCGTCGATAAGCGTCTGGCCGTGAACTGTTTCGTCAAGTAACGGCAGGGTTGTCCAATACTGATTAAGGCTTGTATCGAGCACACCGAACGTGTTGCTTTTCGGGTCGATATGAAGTTCGATAAGTCCCGATGAAGCTGCCTTTTCGGTGAATGAAGCTTTGCTTTCGGTGTAGTGAACAGTGGCGTTATCCGCAGGGTTGCTGATAGTGTTCCTTGTTTCAACGTTGCTGACGGTTTTAATGCCTGTTTCTTTGTTGTTTGTACAAGATGACAAGCAAAAAACAACCATGCAAATCAGCATAGCAACAAAGGGTAAAACTATTTTTTTGAAATTAATCTTTTTCATAATATTCAGCATCCTTGGGAACTTCAAAAATGAATTCTACGCCGCTTTCGGTGTTGTTGACCCCGTATTTGCAATTGTGATTAATCATAATGCTTTTAACAATAGAAAGACCGAGACCGAAGCGGTTTTCGCTTCGTGCATGCGATTTGTCTGCTCTGTAAAAACTGTCCCATAGTTCGGGTAAGTCATTCTGAGCAATATTTTCGCCCGTGTTGAAAATTGAAAACGCAATGCAATCGCCATTTTCTTTGCAGCTGATTTTGATTCTTTTTTCACCGCTGCAATGAGAAACGGCATTTGTGACATAGTTCTTTAAAACAATTTCGATTTTATCCGCCTGAGCGTAACACATCAGGCTTTCTGGAACGTTGTTGACAATATTAATGTTTTTCTGCTCAAATTGAAGCGAAAGGTGGTTGAGTAGTGATTTTACCAGCGCGCCGATATCGAAATAATCGGGCGTGAAAGGCTGAACCTTGCTTTCGAGCTTTGAGAGTTCAAGCAGTTCAACAACCAGCGCATTCATCTTACGGCTTTCTTCGTTGATAATCTGGCAATATTCTTTAATAACCTGCGGGTCATCGCTGATGCCTTCACAGACGCCTTCTGCATAACCCGAAATAATAGCAATCGGTGTTTTGAGTTCGTGCGAAACATTGTTGATAAAGGAAGTCCTCGCCTTGTCCAGCGCATGGCGGTTTTCGATATCTTTTTCAAGCTGCTCATTTTTATCTTTAAGGTCGATAAGCGTTGCGTCAAGAGTGTCGGATAATATGTTGATATTATTACCGAGTTCCGCAATTTCATCGTTGCCGTAATTGCCGCACTTCCTGCTGAAATTGAGAGCGGTCATGTCTTTTGTTATGTCGTTCATTTCAACCAGAGGTTTTGTCAGTCTGTGGATAAGGAAATAGAAAACGGCGGTGAAGAATATAAACGTCATTATAGAGATTGCTGAGAAAACCTGGCCTGCTACATAGACGATGCTTTCAACGTCCGCAACCGAGGAATAGATATAAAGCGTTTCACCTGTGTCAAGATTGCTTTCAAGAATATAGTAATAAGCGCTTGTTGCGGGCTTTTGCTTTATTGAAAAATTATCTCTTTTTATATTGTACCTGTAGACGTCGGTTTCAAGCATAGTTGAATATTCGGGCTGTATTCCTGCCGTAACATCGCTTTGGGAGATATGTTCAAGCGATGAAAAGGAAACGATGTTGTCTGCGTTTACGATTTCGAACGAAACATTGTTGTTGACCGATATCGTTTCAAGTTCGAAAAGATAGGTAATTGAGCCCGGCGACGTTGAATTGATTTTTTCGGCAACGCTGTTCAGAGTCTGATATGTTCTGAATGAGAAAGCGTAAAACAGAGCAGGGGAGCTGAAAATTGCAATCAGCACAAACAGTAACGCAAGCATGGCGCAGACCGTCGCAAAAACTTTGGCTCGGATTCTGCTGAGCTTTATTCTGAAACGTGTTTTTTTCAATTGTTTTCCACCTCAATTTTATATCCGACACCGTAAACCGTTTTGAGGTGACGTTCGCCCCAGCTGCTAAGCTTTGTTCTGAGCCTTGCTACGTGTGAATCAACCGTTCTCGGGTCGCCTGCAAAATCAAGCCCCCAGATATCGTCGAGAAGGGAGTCGCGCGAATAAATCCTGCCGGGATTTGATGAAAGCTTCATGAGAATGCTGAATTCTTTGTATGTAAGCTCGATGGCACTGCCGTCATATGTAACCGTATGCGCAGCAATGTCGATAACAAGATTATCAATTTTTATTACATCTTCTGTTTTGGGTTCGTTGGATTTTTGTGAGCGTTTAAGCAAAGCTTCAACTCTTTTAACAAGAATGGTGGGGCTGAAAGGTTTTGTAACAAAATCGTCTGCACCCGATTCAAACGAAACTATTTCATCGAATTCCTGGCTCCTTGCGGTGAGCATAAGGATGGGGACGCTGCTGCTTTCCCTTATGGTTTTGCAAACTTCCCAGCCATCAGCTTCGGGCATCATAATATCGCAGATAATAAGGTCGATTGCAGAGTCTGAACGAAAAATCTCTATTGCTTCTTTACCGTTGACTGCTTCTATTGTTTCGTAACCCGAATTTTTTAAAAAGTCGCTTACAAGCCTTCTGATGAGGGCTTCGTCATCGGCTATGAGTATTTTCTTCATTGAAACACGCATCCTTAAATAAATTTCTATATAATTCTAACATATTAACGTATGTTAAATCAAGATATATATTTTATATATAGTAAAATTCGGTGAAGTTTAAACGAAACTTATTGATTGGTTTTGTTCTGGTAGGGAAAATTTTGGATTTTTTAAAAAAATTTAAAAAAACTATTGTTTTGTCTTGCTGTTTTTAGTATAATGACTTGTATTTATCTTGGGTCTGTATGACCTTTCGAAAGGTGTGGTTTTATGCTCGGCAAGTATGTCAGAGTAAGGGTTACTAACCCTATCCGCTCCGTAAACAGGCAGTTCGGCTTTTGTTATCAGTTGAATTTCGGCGCAATTGAAGGCAAAAAGCGTTATGACAGTGCGTCACACGGTGCCTATATAATGGGTATTAATCACCCCGTCAGGACTTTTGACGGCAGAGTTATTGCCGCTATCAAGCGTTCGGACGGCAGCCCGACTGTTTACGTTGTAGCTCCCAAAAGCATGCGCTTTATATCTTATCAGATTGAAGATGCCGTTGCTTTTGCCGAAAAAGGCAGGGAATATAAGCTCGAATGTCTTTATGAGCGCTCGTGCGGCGCGGTTGTTTACAGAACAATAAACAACGAAATCAGATATCTTCTTATCAAAAACAGGCGCAGCACTCACTGGGGCTTTCCCAAAGGTCACGTTGAAAAGGGCGAAACCTTTGAGCAGACTGCCATGCGTGAAGTGCTCGAAGAAACGGGAATCCATATCCAGATTCTCCCTCAGTTTGCTTCAAAGTCCGAGTATACAATCCAGGGCCGCGTTGAAAAAAGCGTTACCATTTTCCTTGCGAAAACAAAGGATACTCAGACTACCATTCAGCGTGAAGAAATCGAAGATTATATGTGGCTCAGCTACGATAAGGCGCTTGATACCCTGCGCTTTATCAATGACAGGAACATTCTTCAGAGCGCTCACGATTTCCTTGTCAAGCAGAACATTATCAAAAGTGAGGATTAAAAATGGCCGAAACGATTGTTAATTATCTGGTTGAATTGTTTCAGAACACAATTCCGAAAGAATTGATAATTTTTATCATTTCCATGCTTCCCGTTGTTGAACTCAGAGGCGGCATGATTGCTGCAAAACTTCTTGACGTTGAACTGCTGAAGGCGTTCGTTATTTGTTATCTCGGCAACATCCTGCCGATTCCGTTCATACTTTTATTTATCAGAAAAATCTTTAAGTTCCTCAAGCGTTTCCCGAAGGTTGCTCCTTTGATTGAAAAGCTTGAAATCCGTTCTATGCGTAAGAGTGAAAAAGTCAAGCGCTGGCGCAACTGGGGGCTGCTTGTTTTTGTTGCCGTTCCTTTGCCGGGAACAGGAGGATGGACCGGCGCTCTGATTGCGGCGCTTATGGATATCAGAATCAAAACTTCATTCCCGATTATCGCTTTGGGTGTGCTTATAGCTAACCTGATTATGTCCGTTTTTTCATATGGTCTTCTCGGCGCAATAGGGTTATAAAAAATAAAACCGATGGTTGAACCATCGGTTTTTTCTTATTCATAATACTGTCTGCAAAGTGAGATGAGTGTTGTGAGCGAATCAACAACTTCATCGGTTGTGGCTTTGAATTCGCCCGAAAGCCAGGATTTGATTATATTTTTACTGCCGTTCATGATAAAAATCAAATATGCTTCAGCTTTATTTTTGTCCTTGGTGGGATCTGTTTCAAGAAGAAAAGCCATGATTCTCTCGGCATAAACGTTGTTCAGTCTTTCAAGGAAATCATTGAAAAGATGAGAGTTTGCTATCAGGTTGTAATATTCCGTGTTGGATGCAAGATATTCACAAATCGCTTTTATGAAAAGCTTGAAATCACCTGAAGTTTCGCCCTTCGGCTCAAAATAGAAGTCGTTAATAAGGTTTGAGAGGTTGCTGAGTTCTTCGGCAAGAATCTGCTCGATAACACTCTGGATGTCGGGGTAATGGGCATAAAATGTTCCGCGGCTTATGTCCGATTCCCTGATTACGTCCGAAACAGTAATTTTGTTCAGATCCTTATGGTGAATCAACGTAACGACTGCCTTTTTTATTAAATTTTTTGATCTGATTGAACTTCTGTATTCTGCTTTTGCCAAAGTAGTAACCTCCAAAATATGATATATTATTTTATTCGATTCTTTTATGAATGTCAACATTATTTAATGATTTGATACAAAAAATAATATTTTTGATTTGTTTTGCTTTTTAACAATTTTTTCTTTGATGTATTGTAGATTTTTATATAAAGTGATATAATTACATTATTATCTCCAGAAGGTTGGTGCATTAAATGAAACTTGTTACCGCAACAGAAGAATTAACCGCAAGATTCGGCGATGAAACCGCCGTTAAAATGCTTTGTGAAAGCGGATTTGACGGCATTGATTTTTCCATGTTCAAAATGCAGAATGATGAAGATATCCTGAATTCTGACGACTATAAAAACCATCTCAAAAAGGTTTTGAATGTTGCCGAAAGCTACGGCGTTACTTTTGAGCAGGCTCATTCGCCGTTCCCTTCCGCAAAAGAATCGGATGCTGTATATTCGGAGAAAATATTCGGGAAGCTCGTGCGTTCGCTTGAAATTGCAGGCATCCTTGATGCAAAAATCTGTGTTGTTCATCCTGTTCAGTTTTCACAGAATCAGAAAGAGCGCAATCTTGAGCTCTATCACCGCCTTGAGACTTATGCCAAGGATTTCGGCGTGAAAATTGCGCTTGAAAATATGTGGGGGTGGAGCGATGAACTGGACAGACCCGTTCCCAACGTTTGCTCGGTAGCAAGTGAATTCAATGAATATTATGATGCTCTTGACCCGTCGGTATTTACTTGCTGCCTCGACCTCGGTCATTGCGGCCTTGTCGGCGAATCGGCCGGTGCGATGATAAGAGCTATGGGTCATGACAGACTCGGCGCTCTCCATATCCACGATAATGATAATTACCATGATACGCACACGCTGCCTTATCTCGATGAAATGGATTGGGACGATATTCTCAGAGCTCTCGGCGAAATTAATTTTAAAGGCAACTTTACTTATGAAGCCGACCGTTTCCTCAGAGGATTCCCCGATGATCTCCTGCCCACAGCGGCAAGATTCATGCACGACGTCGGAAGAAGCATGATTAATAAAATTGAAGGATTCAAAGTGAAGTAATGATTAACGGTTTTGTTTGCCCGGTTTGCAGGAAGGAGCTTGAAGATAAAGGTGCTTTTTATTCCTGTGCTTCAAATCATTGTTTTGATAAATCAAAGTTCGGTTACGTCAATTTGCTTCAGTCGCAAAAGTCATCTGCTAAACGCCACGGCGACGACAGAACGATGGTCAGAGCAAGGCGCGATTTCCTTTCGGCAGGGTATTATTCGTTCCTTATGGAAAAGCTTTGTGAGCTTTGCCGTGACTTTCTTGCCGACGGCTCGCTTATTCTTGATGCAGGCTGCGGAGAATGCTATTATTCATCGGGCATCAAGGGTTTTTCGGGGAAGGATTTTGGTTTCCTCGGCGTTGATATTTCAAAGGATGCTCTCGAATTCGCATCTAAAAGAAAAAGCGGTATTCCGACTGCTGTCGCGAGTCTTTTCGATTTGCCGCTTGCCGATGAAACATGCGATGCGGTGCTGAATATCTTTTCGCCCGAGGCTGATGCGGAATTCTTCCGAGTACTTAAAAAAGGCGGATATCTTTTCAGGGTAATACCGCTTGAAAACCATCTTTTTGAACTGAAAAGCGCAATTTATGATAAGCCCTATAAAAACGAAGTCCCATCAGCGGATATCGGCGGTTTTGAATTGGTTGATGAGATTATGCTGTGGTGCGAACTCCTTATTATTGGCTCGGATAACATAGAAAATCTCTTTAAAATGACTCCCTATTATTATAAAACAGGTAGGGAAGATCAAAGTAAACTTTTGAAAATTAATTCTTTAAAAACGCAGGCAGAGTTCTGCATCAGGATATACAGAAAGGTTGATTGAAATGCATAAAAGAGTGGCTTTGACACCTCCCATGGGCTGGAACAGCTGGGATTGCTACGGCGCAGCCGTAAACGAGGAACAGCTTCTTGCCAATGCCGATTATATGGCAAAAAATCTTAAAGAATTCGGCTGGGAATATATTGTTTGCGATATCCAGTGGTCTGAACCGACAGCCGATTGCTATTATTACCATAATTTTGTTCCGCTTTATATGGATGAGTATTCGCGCCTGATTCCTGCTCCCGAAAGGTTCCCTTCTTCGGCAGGCGGAAAGGGTTTCAAACCCATTGCGGATTACGTTCATTCTCTTGGCCTCAAGTTCGGTATTCATATTATGAGAGGAATTCCGAGGCAGGCTGTTCATCAGAACACTCCTATCAAAGTTGATGGCATAACTGCCCGTGATATTGCGCAACAGTTTTCTGTCTGTCCCTGGAATGCCGATATGTACGGCGTAAATCCCGATGCAAAGGGAGCGCAGGAATACTATGATTCGCTTTTTGAACTTTACGCTTCATGGGGCGTTGACTACGTAAAGTGCGATGATATTGCTAACACTGAGTTCCTTAAAGACAATCCTTATTCTGCACGTCGTGAAATTGAAATGCTCCGCAAGGCCATTGATAATTGCGGCAGAGATATGGTGCTCAGTCTTTCTCC
>JAEIGA010009898.1_pt1 | contig 14439 bp, 8 predicted proteins | sample 9270691 | NCBI WGS metagenome assembly JAEIGA01 (sample SAMN17057246, study PRJNA624740) | gut metagenome | biome: biome; isolation source: fecal sample | host: Bos grunniens | place: China: Xizang | collected 2019 | reverse complement strand
TACGAGCCTGCGGAGGCTAACCCCGATAAATATCACGGCATACCTTCCAGTGAGAAGCCTTTGACGAAATCAAGCTATTCCTTGGAATTTGGAAACGCTCTTTGTGATATAGCCAAGGGTAATGATAAAATATGCGCTATAACCGCTGCGATGAGCTCGGGAACGGGACTTGACCGATTTGCTGGCGAGTATAAGGACAGATTTTTTGACGTAGGAATTGCGGAGGAGCACGCAGCTACGTTTGCCGCAGGTCTTTCGGCAAACGGAATGCGCCCTGTTGTAGCGGTCTATTCCACGTTTTTGCAGAGGAGCTATGATCAGATAATACACGACGTCGCACTTCAAAATCTTCCCGTGGTATTCTGCATAGACAGAGCAGGCTTCAATGACTCTGATGGAGCAACGCATCACGGTATATTTGACGTAGCGTTCCTTTCACAGATACCGAACGTCAAAATTTATACCCCAGTGACGTATCTTGGATTGAGAAGATGTCTTGAAACGGCGATTGGTGACGATATACCGTCTGCGATAAGATATCCAAGCGGCTGTGAGGACGAAGAGGTTGTAAATAGCTTTTATAATGGCGATGACGATAAAAAAATCGGCATAAGATGTGATTTTCCTGTTGACAATGTGCCGAAAAATATTATAATTACGCACGGAAGAATAGTAAAGGAGTGCCTCAAGGCAAAACGGTTGCTCGCAGAGCAGAATATAGACACAGGCATAATACTCTGTGAATACATAGCTCCTTATGAAAAGCTTTCAGACCAAATAGGTGAGTTATTGTCCAAATCCGATGTTTATAACGTGATTTTTGTGGAAGAGGAGATAAGATCGGGTGGATTCGGTATGCTTTTGGCGGACAAAATGCTTGATAAGGGTTATCTTGACGGCATAGCTTACGATATAATGGCAACTGACGATCCGTTCGCCGCTTGTCTTGAGGGACAAAAATACATAGAGGCGGCGAGCCTTGATTACAAACATATTTTTGATAAGATGTACATTTTTAATAAAGGAAAAAAGCCTTGATCTACAAGGAAGGAGGGGAACAAAATGAGCTTTGGTGAAAAAACACTTCACTCACTGGAATTCGATAAGATATGTGAAATGCTGGCAGGCTTTGCGCCTACCGAGGGCTCAAAGAGCATGGCTAGAATGCTGATGCCGTCGAGTGACATTGACACTGTTCTCCTTCGTCAGAGAAAGACTACCGATGCTAAAAGATTGTGCGATGCAAAGGGAATGCCGTCGTTTGGTTCGGTGCGTGACATATCTGAGGCGTGCGAGCGCGCCGACAAAGGAGCGATCCTCACACCCACGGAGCTTTTGGCTATTGCGGGTGTGCTACGCACGTCAAGAGGTCTTGTTGATTACTGTCATGGCAATCACCTTTTTGATACGGTTCTTGACGAAATATTTGATAGGCTTATGCCCAACAGAACTCTTGAGGATAAAATATCACGTTCTATAATATCCGAGGAGCTTATTGCGGACGAGGCATCACAGGAGCTCGCTAACATACGCAGACAAATAAGAATTACCAACAACAAGATAAAGGAGACCCTCCAGAAGTACGTTCAGGGAGGGACTCACGCAAAATATCTTCAGGAAAATATAGTTACAACAAGAAACGGAAGATACGTTATTCCTGTAAAGGCGGAATGCAAAAACGAGGTCAAGGGACTTGTGCACGATACTTCGTCGTCCGGAGCGACCATATTCGTGGAGCCCGCGGCGGTAGTTGAGGCAAACAACGAGCTTCGTGTGCTGGAATCAAAGGAAGAACACGAGATAGAAAAGATACTGTCTGCGCTTTCGGCACAGGTGTCCGAGTTCTCTGATGCGCTTTGGTTAAATTACAGGAACATAACAGAGCTTGCGTTTTGCTTTGCGTGCGCGCAGATGTCGTATGCTCTTAGCGCCTCGGCGGTAACGGTTACTGAGGAAAGATTTATAGACCTCAAGCGCGCAAGACATCCGCTTATAGATAAAAGCCGTGTGGTTCCAATCAACGTGGTATTGGGTGACGGATACGACACTATGATAATAACGGGACCCAATACGGGAGGAAAAACCGTTACTCTTAAGACTCTCGGACTGTTTTTGCTTATGGCACAGTCGGGATTGCATATTCCCGCGGATGAGGGAAGCGTCGTATCGGTATGCGAGAACATTCTCGTGGACATAGGCGACGAGCAGAGCATAGAACAATCACTCTCCACCTTTTCGTCGCATATGGTTAATATAGTATCATTTATGGACCTTGTGGGCGAGAGATCCCTTGTGCTTTTCGACGAGCTTGGAGTGGGAACAGACCCCGTAGAGGGAGCGGCACTTGCCGTGTCCATCATCGACTACGTAAGAAGCCGCGGAGCTATGTGTGCAGCTACGACACACTATGCGGAGCTTAAGGCGTACGCGCTTGACACCGACGGAGTGTGTAATGCGTCTTGTGAATTTGACGTCGAGACGCTTAAGCCCACTTACAAGCTTATAATCGGCACACCCGGCAAGTCCAATGCCTTTGCAATCTCGGAGAAATTGGGATTGCCAAAGCAGATAATAGAGAATGCCGAGAGTTACGTAAGCAGTGATAACAGAAAGTTTGAAGATATAATCGGTCAGCTTGAAAAAAGCCGTATAGAAATGGAGAAAAATCGGGAAGAAACCGAGTCCATGAGAGCGGATTACGAAAAATTCAAGGCAGAGGCTGAAAAGAGCATAAGAAAAAGACTTGAAGAATCCGAGCGAGAGCTTGAGAGATCAAGACAAAAGGCGGCATCAATGGTCGCCAGTGCGAAGGCGTCAAGCGATTTTATCCTTGAACAGATGGATAAGGTCAAAAAAGCAAAGGATTCTGAAAGACTTGGAGAGGAGCTCCAGAACGCGCGCCGTGCGGTCAGAGACCACTTGCGTGAAAATTCCTCAAAATACGATCCCGTAGAAAAGAAGCGTGATGAAAATTACGTTTTGCCGAGAAAGCTAAAAAAGGGAGATCAAGTGGTCATTATGACCTTGGGGAGCGAGGCTACAGTGCTTGATGAACCCGATAAGTCGGGAAATGTCAGGGTGCAAGCGGGTATTTTGCAGACTCGAGTAAATATAAAGGACCTTAAGCTTAAAGAGACCGAGGTTACCGTGGTAAGCGGCGAGAAAAAGATGAAGGTATCGTCTTATACGGTAAGCCGCTCCACGTCCTTTAAGGACGAGATAGACCTCAGAGGTATGACGGGTGACGAGGCTTGGCTTGCGGTGGATAAGTATTTTGATGAGGCAGGGATGGCGGGAATCAGAACAGTACGCCTTATCCACGGAAAAGGCACGGGAGCGCTCAAAGTCGCGCTTTGGAAATTCCTCAAGGGAGACAAACGCATCTCGTCGTTCAGAATAGGACAGTGGGGAGAAGGCGACGGTGGAGTTACTGTCGTTGAACTCAAGTAATAAACTTTTTATATAAAAGGAGATCAAAATTATGGCAAATACTAATATTAAAATTGCCGAGCTTTACGATCTGGATCACACTATTGCAAAAGAATATTTAACCTGCTACGAATACCCTTGGGAAGCCTTAGCAGGAATCAGCGACTTGATAATCTCCCTGGGAGAGCGGCTCGATGACGATCAGTATGATAAAATAGGGGAAAACATATGGGTCTCAAAGAGCGCAAAGATCGCCCCCACGGCATATATCGCAGGTCCTTGTATTATCGGACACAATACAGAAGTGCGCCACTGTGCGTTCATAAGAGGAAGTGCTCTTGTTGGGGAGGGCTGCGTAGTCGGAAACTCCACGGAGCTTAAGAATGTCATACTTTTCGATGGCGTTCAGGTACCTCATTACAATTACGTAGGAGATAGTATACTCGGATATAAATCTCATATGGGAGCTGGCTCTATCACTAGCAACGTCAAATCCGATAAGACCTTGGTAGTCATCAAGAGTCAGGACAAGAGCGAGAGCTTTGAGACGCAACGCAAAAAGGTAGGCGCGATGCTTGGAGATCTGGTTGAGGTGGGCTGTAGCTCTGTTCTCAATCCGGGTACTATTATAGGACGCAACTCGTCCGTGTATCCCCTTAGCAGTGTTCGCGGCATAGTTCCTGAGGGATCTATCTATAAAGCGAGCGGCAAAATAGTGAAAAGAGTTTAACCTTCAAATTTATAAATATTTATTGGAGAAAAACAATGGGAAAATATTTTGGAACAGACGGATTTCGCGGAGAAGCGAACGTTGACCTTACAGTAGACCACGCATATAAGATAGGTAGATTCCTCGGTTGGTATTACGGCGGGACTGAAACAACCATGGACAATAGCCCCAAAATACTCATAGGAAAGGATACCAGACGCTCGTCTTATATGTTTGAATACGCTCTTGCGGCAGGACTTACCGCATCGGGAGCGGATGCTTGCTTGCTCCACGTTACTACAACCCCCTCGGTCGCGTATATTACTAAGGTAGACTCATTTAATTGCGGAATTATGATATCCGCAAGCCATAATCCTTATTATGATAACGGTATCAAGCTCATCAATTCTCAGGGCGAGAAGATGAATGACGATGTCATCGAAAAGATAGAGGAATATCTCGATGGCAAGATAGGTGAGATACCTTACGCTAAAAAAGATCATATCGGACGCACGGTAGACTACGTGTCGGGAAGGAACAGATATATAGCGTATCTTATATCCCTCGGACTTTATTCCTTCAAGGGATACAAGGTCGCGCTTGACTGTGCGAACGGTGCATCCTGGAATATAGCAAAGTCTGTGTTTGACGCTCTCGGTGCTAAGACCTATGTCATAAATGCCGAGCCTAACGGAATAAATATCAACCGTGACGCAGGAAGCACACACATTGAAGGACTTCAGAAATACGTTGTGGAAAACGGTATGGATGTTGGCTTTGCCTACGACGGAGACGCCGACAGATGTCTCTGTGTCGATGAAAACGGTGAGCTTGTTGACGGCGACAAGATAATGTATATCTACGCACGTTATCTTAAAGAGCACGGTGATCTTATGAATAATACCGTTGTAGCCACTGTTATGTCAAACTGCGGACTTTTCAAGGCACTTGATGAGATAGGAGTCGAGTACGCCAAGACTGCGGTCGGAGACAAGAACGTTCACGACTATATGGCTGCTCATAGTAACTCTATCGGAGGAGAGCAGTCGGGACACATCATATTCAGCCAGTACGCATCTACGGGTGACGGTATTCTTACAAGCCTTAAGATGATGGAGGTAATGATAGCTAAAAAATCAAGCCTTGCAAAGCTTGCAGAGCCTGTTGTGATATTCCCGCAGGAGCTTGTAAACGTAAAGGTTCGCTCTGAGGATAAGGATAAGGTTATGGAGGACCCCTGCGTGCTTGAGGCATCTGCAAAGGCAGAGAAATCCCTTGGCGGAGTGGGAAGAATACTTCTTCGCAAATCGGGCACCGAGCCCCTCATCAGAGTAATGGCAGAGGCTGCGGATAGCGAGACTTGCTTTAAATGCATCAAGATGATAACCGACGTTATCGACGAGCTTGGATACTCAATAAAAGAATAACAAACAGCAAAGGGACTGTCTCAATTTGATACAGAAGGCGTTTTTAGCCGACGTCACCTAAAAAGTGTACGCAGAGCGGCTTAAAACGACTAAAAAGTCACGTAAAATAAAGAAATCCGCCAAAAAGGCGGATTTCTTTATTTGAAAATTCAAAATATTGTTTTTTGATTATTCAGTGGTTTTTGTCCTGTGTTAAGGGAGACGCCCCTTTGGATCATAGATAATGTGTATCTAAAACGTGAGATGGGCTTTGTTTAACAAGATTTAAGCTCTCTTGGAGAGAACCTCTGCCTCGTATTTTTCTATCTCGTCAAACCAGCAAGAGCAACCGCAAACACCGTTTCTCTCGCAGAATTCCATCCAAACGTCGCCCATGGGGAGAGTTTTGATTTCTTCCTGAAGTAGGAGCATTTTTGTGAAGTCTCCCGCGTCCTGATATCCCTTGATCTCTGCGTTAGGAGTGAGAAGCGCGTTAAGAATAGCCTTTTGAACGTTTCTCATGCCTATAACAAGAGCTGCTACACGGTTGATGGAAGCATCGAAGTAGTCGGTCGCGAGGAATACTCTGTCAAGAGCATCACAGCGAACGACCTCCTTCATCATCTCACGGGTCTCGTCGTCGTAAGCTACAACGTGGTCAGAGTCCCAACGGATAGGACGGGTGATGTGAAGCGCGATCTTGTCGGAGAACACGAGGAGCGCAGGGATCTTATCCGAAACTACTTCGGTAGGATGGTAGTGACCGTTATCCATAAGAGGGGTAATGCCACGGGTAAGAGCATACGCAAGAGAGAACTCAGCGCTACCTACTGTGTAAGCCTCAACTCCGATACCGAACACCTTGGATTCAACGGTAACGTAGACTTGACTCTTGTCGTATCCGCAAGCAAGTATCTGGTCAATTGAGTCAGCGTATCTCTGACGGGGACCGAGACGGTCGCCGGGAATGTCCTTTGTTCCGTCGCCTGTCCAGATGTTCATAACGCACGGATAGCCTGTTTCCTTTGCGAAATATTCAGAGATCTTAACACAAGCGATACCGTGTCTGATCCAAAAGTTTCTGATCTCATCGTCGGGGCTGGAAAGAGTAAGACCGTTAGCCTTGGGGTGAGAGAAGAATGTGGGATTGAAATCAAGACCGCAGTTATGCTTTTTTGCGAATTCTACCCATCTCTTGAAGTGACGGGGCTCAATAGTGTCACGGTCGACGACCTCTCCATCCTCGGCTATAGCGTAGTTGGCGTGAACGTTGATCTTGTGAGTTCCGGGGATAAGGGAAAGAGCCTTGTCAAGATCTGCGAAAAGCTCGTCGGGGTTTCTTGCGCCTCCGGGATAATTTCCCGTTGTCTGAATACCACCCGAAAGCTCACCTGTGCCCTCAAATCCCTTTACGTCGTCTGCCTGCCAGCAATGCATAGAGATGCGAATGTCTGAAAGCTTCGCGATAGCCGCCTCGGTATCAATGCCGTATTTTGCATAAATTTCTTTAGCGGACTCGTATCTTGCGTTTGCCATAATGACCTCCTGTATATTGAAGTTTTTATTTTACAAGAAAAATTTGGTAGATATGATCTGCCGACTACATTATACAACACACTTGAATATTTTTCAAGTGCCTTATAGAAAATAATTGTAAATTTCTATTGAAAAATGTTGTGTCAGATGCTATAATTGAATCAGAGATCAACTTTTATATTTTGAAAGGATTTCAGTTCAAGCTATGAAAAAAGTTATCATTACCGGTGGTTCACGTGGAATAGGACGCGCGTGCGTGGAGTTGTTTGCAAAAAATGGCTACGCTGTGGTGTTCATTTACTGCTCAAACGACGATGCGGCAGAGGAGTGCGCTGATGAAACGGGAGCATATCCCATAAGGGCAGACCTTTCTGATCCCGAGGAGGCGGAATGGGCGTATAATAAGGCCGTGGAGTACCTTGGCGGAGTTGATATACTTGTAAACAATGCGGGAATCAGTGAGTCAGGATTGGTTACGGATATGACCGACGAGCAGTGGAGTCGAGTAATAAATACAAATCTCTCAAGTGTGTTCTATATGAGTCGAGCGGCAACCAGAAATATGGTCAGACAACAGAGCGGATCAATAGTGAACGTGGGATCGGTATGGGGAAGATGCGGAGCATCGTGCGAGGCGGCATATTCAGCGTCAAAGGCCGGAATAAGAGGCTTGACCTTATCAATGGCAAAGGAGCTCGGCCCTTCTGGAATAAGGGTTAATTGCGTTGAACCCGGTGTTATAGATACTGATATGAACGCATCGTATGATGACGATGATATCGCACAGCTCTGTGAGCAAACACCGCTTTACCGTATAGGAGATCCCGCCGAGGTTGCCGAGCTTGTGTATTTTCTCGCAAGTGAAAAGGCATCGTTTATAACTGCTCAGGTCATAGGTGTTGACGGGGGATTTGGTATATAATGAAACACATTCTTTTGATCACAACAGGCGGAACCATTGCGTCTGCCGAGAGCGAAAACGGCCTTGTGCCTGCCTTGGCATCCGAGCAGCTGCTTTCGCACGTTCCAGAGGTTGAAAAAATCTGTCGCGTATCCACAGTGCAGCTTTACAATCTCGACAGTACGAATATGCGTCCTGAGTATTGGCTTGAGATATCACGTTATATTCGCCAAGTGTACAATGACTACGATGGATTTGTTATAACGCATGGAACGGACACTATGGCGTATGCGGCGGCTATGCTGCATTATCTTATACAGAACAGCAGGAAACCTATCGTTCTCACGGGTGCGCAGATTCCCATAGAAAAGCGGGACACGGATGCTCGCGAAAATCTCACTGATGCGTTCATGTATGCCGCAGACGACGGAGCGTGCGGAGTTCATATAGTGTTCGGAGACAAAATACTTGCCGCCACTCGTGCCAGAAAGACCAGAACAAAAAGTTTTAATGCTTTCTCAAGCATAGATTATCCCGAAATAGGCTTTATTCGCGGATCTGTGAAATACTATATTCGCGAGAGAGTTGAGGGTGAGCCGATCTTTACCGATGAAATAGATTCCTCAGTTATAGTTATCAAGCTGATACCCGGTATGAGCGCAGATATTTTTGATTTTATTGCCGACAGATACCACGCGGTTATAATTGAGAGCTTTGGTGTGGGAGGTCTGCCTTATTACGATAACGACGAGTTTGTTGAGAAGATCGAAACGCTTATAAAAAAAGGCGTTCGCATAGTTATAACCACACAGGTGCCGCACGAGGGAAGTGATATGGGAGTTTATCAGGTAGGGCTTCGTATAAAGCAGAAATACGAGCTCCCAGAGGCATATGACATGACTACCGAAACAGTTGTCGCCAAGGTTATGTGGGCTCTCCCCAAGAGCAAGACCGCCTCTGAGTTTTCAAGGCTTTTCTATACTCCCGTGGGAAATGATATGATCTGACAAATGAAAGGACTCCTTGCGAAAATTATAATAAAAACGCACCGGGGCTTTATGCACCGATGCGTTTTAATTTTTTATCAGGAATTTTCGGAAAGGAACTTTTCGTACCAGAACATTCCGTAGTTGAATGCCTCGAACATACCTTCCTTGTCGCCCTGCTTGAGAATAGCTCCGCTCTCGGAGTCGAGGACCTGGATAAATACCTTGCCGGGAACCTTGACGCCCTCGGACTCAACGTAGGACATTATTTCAAATATAAGGACACACTTTTCGGAAAAGTCGCCGTAGCAGATAGTATCCTTTTCTCTGACCAACGGTTTGTTTTTATAGTACAGATAAGAGCCTTTTACCTGATCGCGTGTTTCAGCAGCCATATATATCACCTGTTTTGATAACTCAAAACTATCCTTTCATAAAACTCGATATCAATAACATTACATTTCATTATATCACACAAAATTACTTAAGTCAACATTAAATCACTAATATTTTCTATGATTTTTTGATTAAAGGGCTTCAACCACTTATATAAGGGTGTATTTTTGTGAAATAATCAAAGCTTGCGTCGCAGGGCATACACGTTGCGTAAAGTGAGTCCGCGAGTTCCGAGATCTGCTTGAGCGGTGCGTCCTCGGGGGCGTCTGCGGGCTTGGTGACGATCTGTATGCCCTCCAATTTGCGCGCAGAGGATAAGAATTCACGTCCTATTTGACTTGCCGCCAACAAAACGGTGTACGGAGGTAGGGAATGAGTCATACAGTCGGAAACTCCGAGCACCGAGAACAGCGCTACGCGGTTAATGCGCGCGCGAGTATATTTTGCCGTGCACGAGAGCTGGATAAGCTCCTCAAAGGTCGATGCGGTCTTGGCATAACGGCATAATCGCTCGCATATTCCGCATCCGTCCTCGGCTATGCACGTACCGCCGCCAGAGCGCCTGATCGCGCGAGCAGATATATCTTCAGGGGATAAAAGCTTAAAAAATGATAGAACTGAGTCTCCGAATTTTTGCATTGAAGGGGGCATAAGAGCGCTCTTTTTTGCTCCTGAGAGCATCTCAAGAGCTTCCATCGGAATATATTCTCGCATTTCCTTACTTAAGTCAAGGTCGCGCTCCGTAATAGCCTTGCGTATGGCGGTTGCGCTTGGGAGAGACGATGGATCTAACAAATTTTCGTTATATGCCGCCCCTTGTCTCTTTATAGGAACGATGTCCATTTCGAGTACAAGCTTTTTTATAGCGCAGATGTAGGATATCGCGAGAATATCGTTTGACAGAGGAGAGATGTCCTTGCCCGTAATGCTTGCGAGTGCCTTGAAATAAGCGGCAGTAGAGCCGATATTTCCCGAGCGCATAATATCGGAGTAGACCTTTGAAAAGCCCTCTGACGTTACCGCCTCTGCGGCGTCCTTTAACAGAGAAATATCCACGCTCTCACTGCCAAAGCTTAAGTTTTTTATTCCAAGTGAGCCTATAATATGAACTCCCGACAAAGCAAATCCTTCGGCAGAAAATGAGGAATACGGAAAGGGAAGCTCAAATATAAGGTCCGCGCCGCCCTTTATTGCGGTTTTGGCACGTGTGTACTTGTCGGCTATCGCGGACTCTCCGCGCTGGGTGTAATTGCCGCTCATAACGCCGACTATGCAATCAAATCCTTGCGCGCGCAAGGCATCTATCTGTGTCTTGTGTCCGTTATGAAACGGATTGTATTCGCATACTATCCCGACAGCCCTCATATCCCGTCTCCTTTCCTTGTTCTGTGAGTTTTCACATTGATAATAAAAGTATATCATTTTTGCCTCGGTGTGTCAAGGGAAAACTTTTTTCAAGCATTGACAAATTATTACTATGGTGCTATAATGAGTGTGATATATGCCTAATTTATTAAGTAGATATTTTTATTTTTCATGGAGGAAAAGCAAATGAAAAAGATTGCTTTGGCAATCCTGTTGGTGATATGTTTTGTTCTACCTACCTTAACGGCATGCGATATTGTGAGAGAAACTGAAACTTCTACATCAGCTGACAGACAAACCGAGGTGCTCACACAAAGTGAGACTGAGGTTTCAACACAAAGTGAGACTGAGACTCCAACACAAAGTGATACTGAGACTCCAACACAAAGTGATACTGAGACTCCAACACAAAGTGATACTGAGACTCCAACACAAAGTGAGACTGAGGAATCCACACAAAATGAGACTGAGTTTATAAATGATACAGAAACCCCAACCGAGCAAGAGACAGAATCAGATGCTATATTTAGTGACGGTTTGAGGTTCAGCTCAAATGGCGATGGTACATGCTATGTTAGTGGAATAGGCACCTGTACTGATACCAACATAGTGATTCCTTCCATCTCTCCTTATGGAGATATAGTGACGGGGATTGGAAGTGATTATTATGTCTGCGGTTTTGCAAATTGTTATGACATTGCAAGTATTGTAATACCTAATAGCGTAACAAGTATTGGTAAGGGCGCGTTCTCGAACTGTTCAAATCTTACGGGTATAATCATCCCCAATAGTATTGTGAGTATTGATGAGGAAGCATTTTACGACTGTTACAATCTTGCTTATAATGAGTATGACAACGCATATTATCTCGGAAATGACACCAATCCTTACGTTGTGCTTGTGAAGGCAAAGGATACGTCTATCACATCGTGCGAGATAAGCGGAGAAACCAATGTGATTTATTACGAGGCATTCCGAGGTTGTTCAAGCCTTGCGAGTATTACTGTGCCTGATGGTGTTAAGAGCATAGGATCTTCTGTGTTTTTGGATTGCTCAAATCTTACAAGTATTACATTGCCTTTCATAGGTGCCAGCGCAAATGACAAAACTGGCGGGGGCATAGGATATAAGTCACATTTTGGATATATATTCGGATACAATTCATGGCAAAACACCTATCATGATACAAGAACGTGCCAATATAACGAAGGTTCTCGTTTTTATAACTATAATATTCCGTATAGCCTGCAGACCGTAGTCATCAGTGGCAAGGATACCATTGATCCAATGGTATTTCGAAATTGCAATTACTTAGAAAATATAACCTTATCGGGTGGTACGACAGACATAGGTTATGACGCATTTTACGGATGCTTAAGTCTTGAAAATATCACCATCCCTGATAGCGTTACGTGTATTAATGGATCTGCATTTGAGAATTGTTCCAGTCTGAAAAGCATTACGATACCTGACAGTGTTACGTATATCGGTGCAAACGTATTCATGGGTTGTTCCAGTCTGGAAAGCATTAGCTTGCCATTTGTTGGAAAATCTATTAACGCCACGGATAGAGATGCAGACTTTGGAAGTATATTTGGAGCATCAACTACGACGACATATAGTCCATCGTTACATTATCATTACCGCACTTATGTCTCCAATGGTGGTTATTATGTATATTGGACATATCAGATCCCGTACAGTTTGAAACATGTTGTTATTACGGGTGGCGGAAGTATTGGTGAACTCGCGTTCTATAATTGCGATAGTCTTGAAAGCGTAACGATCACCCAAGGTGTGACAAGCATTGGTAGTTTTGCGTTCGACAATTGCAAAAGTCTTACGAATATTGTGGTCCCTAACAGTGTGACGAGTATTGGACTTTCTGCATTCTCGGGTTGTACAAGTCTTACTAGTGTTACAGTACCGTTTGTTGGGGCTACAAAGGAGAGTACAGAAAATACACATTTTGGATATATATTTGGTGGATCAAACGTGTATGTTCCTGAATCCATTAAGACTGTAGTAATCACAGGAGGGGAGTTTATTAGTGATTCTGCGTTTTCTGATTGCTCAAGCCTTACGAGCGTTGTGATCCCCGACAGTGTGACGAGTATTGGTGCTTCTGCATTCTATAATTGCTCAGGTCTGACGAGTGCTGTGATCCCCGACAGTGTCACGTACATCGGTGTTTCTGCATTCGAGAAATGCACGAATCTTACGAGTATTACATTGCCGTTTATTGGTGATACTAAGGACGGAACAATCTATACGCACCTTGGATACATATTTGGAGCATTATCTTATACTGAACATCCAAGTAATGTACCCAAAAGCTTGCAGACTGTAGTTGTTACAGGTGGTGCAAGTATCAAATCAAATGCATTTCGTAATTGTGCGACAATTAAAGATGTCTCAATACCTATGAGTGTTGATAGGATCTACACCTCCGCGTTTGAAGGGTGTGTAGGCCTCGTGTCTGTGACGTTTGAGGAAAACAGTACCCTTAAATATATTGAATCACGTGCATTTTATAATTGCGCTAGGCTTAATAGCATAGTTTTGCCTAATAGCGTTACGAGTATAGGTATTTCTGCATTCGAGCAATGCACTAGTCTGCAAGCTATAACTCTTCCTTTTATCGGCAACACCATTAACAATACATACAACTCACACTTTGGATATATTTTCGGTGCATCGAGTTATTCTGAAAACTGGTACGTGCCTCCAATCTTGAGAACAGTTGTTATAACAAATGAAGTGAAGATAGATGATTATGCGTTCTGTGGTTGCGGTAGTCTTGAGAGTGTAACTATCCCAGAGGGCGTGATAAGTATAGGTGATTATGCATTCGAGTATTGTACACGCCTTGCGAGCGTGACCATACCTGATAGCATAACAAGCATTGGCGAGGCTGCATTTATGGGCTGCACAAGCCTTACAAGTATTGTGATCCCTACCAGTGTAACGAGCATTGGTAATTATGTGTTCTCGGGATGCTCCAGTCTTACGTATAATGAATATGACAACGCATTCTATCTTGGAAATGAGAGCAATCCTTGTGCTGTGCTTGTAAAGGCAAGTGATACACTGATCACTTCGTGCGAGATAAATGCTGAGACTAAGTTTATACATTCTAATGCATTTTCCGGTTGTACGAGCCTTGCAAGCGTGACAATCCCCGACGGAGTTGCTGAAATTGGTCATTCTGCGTTTCGGTATTGCTCAAGCCTTACCAGCGTTGTGATCCCCCACAGTGTGGAGAGCATAGGTTCTTATGCGTTCGATAGTTGCACAAATCTTACGAGCGTTGTGATCTCTGATAGCGTGATGAGCATTGGTGATATGGCGTTCAATTTTTGTTCAGGACTTGCAAGTATAGAGGTTGATGAGAGTAATGCAAATTACAAGTCAGTTGAAGGGAATCTGTATAGCAAGGATGGTAAAATACTTATACAATATGCCGTTGGAAAAACTGAGGCAGACTTTACGATACCTGAAGATGTGACGTGTGTTGGTGATTTTGCGTTCTATGATAGTTCGAGCCTTACGAGCATCGTGATCCCCGACAGCGTGGAGAGCATTGGTTCTTATGCATTTGAGAATTGCTATGCTCTAACAACTGTTAATTATACCGGAAACCAAGATGATTGGGATATGATTTCTATTGATTATTGGTATAACTCGTGTCTTGCAAATGTGACGATAAAT
>JAEIGA010009897.1_pt1 | contig 14440 bp, 13 predicted proteins | sample 9270691 | NCBI WGS metagenome assembly JAEIGA01 (sample SAMN17057246, study PRJNA624740) | gut metagenome | biome: biome; isolation source: fecal sample | host: Bos grunniens | place: China: Xizang | collected 2019 | reverse complement strand
GGTATTGAAGAAAGAGCGTATGCAAATTACCATATTTCCGGAAGGGCAAAGAGCTTATCGAAGTCCAGAATGATTTTGGAATTGGTGAACGAGAGCCTTACGGTATTAAAAAAGAAACCCAAGAACGGAGAGTTGCTGTATCGTATCATTTATTTAAGCTATATTGCGGATGAAGATTCGGATGCGAAAACAATTTCGTATAGTTTGGATTTATCGGAACGTCATTTTTATAGGCTGAAAAACGAGGCGATACGAGCAATTTCTTTGTATTTATGGGCGGCGCCGACAAGAGAAATGGAAAGATGGTTGGATGCGCTTATAGAGATGGGAGATAAATTAAAAGGTTGTTAATTGGCAGTCTTTTAAATTTATAAAAGATTATTTTCAATACGTATTTTTTCTTTGCTCAATGAAAAGAATTGAAAAATTTAATTAAGTGTGATATAATTAAAATGTTAAATTGATAGGAGAGATAAATGGAATTAGATATTTTTGTGAATGATATCTTGAATCTATTTCAAGACTACAAAATAGAAAAACATACGGATGATGAAAAAGGGTATGAGTTTTTAGACGTAGGACATTATTTTTTAACGATTAAAAACCCAGAAGGCGCGACTGACCTTTCTATAAAGCTTGGTAAAGAGTTTGTGTTGTTCTTTGGTGGGTGTCAAAAGGAATATCCCGCAGATGACGAAGGTTACAAGATGTTAATTGCTGGAATCAGAAGCATTTTGGATTGTACAAGCTGTGTTTACAGTCTTCGTTTTGATCATAAATCAATCTTTGCGTTCGGTAAAGTAGTTATTGAAAGTACCAGCGGAGGGAAAGCCCCTAAAAACATTTTAAACGGGATAAACGAATTCAAGAAGATTAAATTGAAAGGTGCAAAGTTAAGGCTCATTGCTTGGCAAACGGAATACAATCGCGAATTTGTGTTCTAACTTGAAGAATACTGTCAAAAGATGTCTAAAAAAATTGGCAGTGAATTGGCATAAAGTCGGCTTGAAAAAGCCTTTACAAACGCAAGTCAAGTATGCTATAATGGTATCATGAAATAATTGTAATTGGTTGACGGAAAAAACGTCGTTTCAGTTTTTGATTGAAACGGCGTTTTCTTTTTACCAAAAAACTTAAAAGGAGGAACACGATATGGAGAAAGAGAAAAAACGAGCCAGTAAAACATCCATTATATATTGGACGATTGTTGCGGTTTGTATGGCTTTGATGGTATCTATGCAATTCGTATTTGCAGCGGAAGAAGTAACGCTGTGGAGCCGATTCAAAGATATTATGGAAGATTTCTATTTGAAACTACTCGGTATCAGTACAATCGTGGCTGTAACAATGGCGGCTGTTGCATTGGTAATTCGAATGGTTTCTCGAAACCAAAAAGCGGTAGACGAAGCGTCGGCTTGGCTGAAACGAATCGTTATTACGTGGATTATTCTTAACTCGCTCGGTTTGATTGTTGCATATCTTCAACCGTTGATTGCAGGCGGTGCATATACGGCGTGAACCCAAACGGCATAAGGGAGGTGATGGAAATTGCTGGATTGGATTTTTGAAGGTATAGTAGATTGGGTGGCAAGAACTGTCACAAGACTTATGGATTCGGTGTCAGGAATTTTCCTTGATTCATTAGGCGCTGATATGACGGTTATGGAATCATATTTCCCGTTTGTAGGTGTTGCGTTCACGGTAATGCAATATATGGCTTGGGCGATATTGTTCCTTATAACAGTATGGCAACTCTTTAAGTCGTTTGGTGGACCGATTGCTGAAGCGGAAAATCCTTGGACGCTCTTAGCAAGAAGTGCGATTTTTGCCGTTCTTATTTGGTTTGCAAAACCTATATTCTTATATATATTAGATATCGCGCGAGCCCCTTACAAAGCTCTAATGGATTTAGAGATTTCAAAGGAGGCTTTTTCTTTTGCTGGAATACAATCTGTATTAAAGAATGGATTGACAAACTTTATTTCGACGGTAAGCGTTGTCGGTGAAATCTTGGTTCTCATCCTTATGATTTGTCTTGGCTGGAACTATTTCAAATTACTGCTTGAAGTAGTGGAACGCTACGTTGTAGTCGGAATTCTTTGTTATACATCTCCGCTTGCATATTCTATGGGTGGATCCAAAGCAACGAATCAAGTATTTAAGTCTTGGTGCAGAATGGTCGGTTCTCAGCTTTTACTGCTTATAATGAACGTATGGTTCTTACGAGCGTTTAACAGTTCAGTTGGACAGTACGTTGCGGGCGGTGGAGCAATAGCGAACGGAAAAGGAAACGTGTTCTTGTGGCTGTTCTGTGCGATAGCGTTTTTGAAGACGGCGCAGCGCTTCGATTCGTACCTTGCAGCGATGGGCTTAAACGTGGCTCAGACCGGCTCTGGTATGGGTATGGAAATTCTGTTGGCGGCACGAGTTATTACCGGAATGGGTTCTGGCTTTACAAGAGCAGGGAATGCGTTTGCAGGTGCTACTGGCGGTGCGGCAGCTGGTGGATTTATGGCTGGATTTGCTAATAAATTCAATGGAAATTCCTATGTGCGAGACGCTGTAACGCAAGGCGGACAAAAGATGGGTATGGGAGGAACTGTTGGTTTTGTAGGGCGAATGTTCGGCGGTATAGCTGCAAGGAACGGTGCAACGCTAAGTGGAAATTCCATATCGTCGGTTGCAAGCAGGACACCTGACGTATCAGGAAAGATAGGAGGGGACATTGCAAATCGAAGTTTGGGGAATTATATGCCACATTTACAGGGTAAAAACCTGACGGGGACAGAGATTTCGGGTGGTAAAATTACAACGACTTCGATTGGCGCGGACGGGAAGGAAACTTCTCTTGGTTTGTTCAATACAGGTCAGTTTGAGAAACCGCAAGGTCCGCACTCAGTAGTCAATGCGTCGGATGGAACGTCTTGGTATCAAATGGCGCAAGGTGGTGATGCTGGTTCTTTCTACGGAACGCCTAACTTTACGGGCAATCCTGGAGAGATAGCGGATATGCAAGCAACGTTCCCGGATATGCAAGACGGCACAATTCTAAGAACGGTAGGCGACGGCAGTATTGCAGCGAGTACGCCAAATGGCGAAACTATGTGGTATAACAGTGCGTACTACGATGAGCCTGAAGCTCCACACTCCATTATCCAAACGTCGGATGGCGTTGATTGGTATGCAATGGAACCTCGTGGTGACGTTCCGAGTTTTGAAGGCGGAAGCGAAGCGACAGAGTATAATTCTTCTTTGTTCCATTCGTATATGCCCGGATACGATCAGGCTATCAGTTCTGTGGACAGTAGCGGTATTGACAATGGTCACTTTGAGGTTAGACATGCGGACGGTTCGGGAACAGCGTTCTACGACTCCTCGCAATATGCTGAGCCGAGAGGGGATTATCAAGTATATGAAGACGCAAACGGACATTCGTGGTACGGAATTCACGGCGAATCTGCTGTGGAAAGACGTCCTGTTTATGAAGACGGTCAACCTGTTTATGACGGGGATAACGTTAGAACGGTTGCGACGGAAACGGTAAGATATCACGGTACGCCTTCGAGATACCACGAACCGCAAGCAAGAGATTTAAGTAGTTCTCGTGCGCCGAGCAGGAAACGTGATTAAGGAGGTGGAATGATATGGCAGAACCTATGAAGCAACAGATGGGCGACGGGCAAGACAATTACGGGCAAGCAGCCAAGGAAATGGCAAAAGCTGGTAAACAATTTGGAAAAGAAGCGGGGAAAACCGTAGCCAAAGAAGCAGCACGTCAAGGCGCAGAAGCGACCGCCAATGCTGCTGCTTCAACGGTGAAAGCAGGGGTTGAAACTGGAAAAGCGGTATCGGAAATAGCAGCCGGCACCGCGTCCGGTGGACCTTGGGGCGCAATTATTTCAGCGGCGTGGGCAATGCGACATACGTTGTTTAAGATTTTGGTTTCAATAACCATTTTCTTACTGATTATCATTATTGCGATATTGTCGATTCCAAGTATCATTTTTGACACGATATTTGGAAGAAAATTTACGGGTAATGAAAATCAAACGGCGATTGTGCAAGCGTATGACGCTTTATCAAGTACGGTGGATACCGTTATCGATTTGGCTTTTGAACTGACACTTGGAAGAGTGGACGATATTATCACTGGCGGAGGATATAATTATTCGATGTCAATGAACCATTTAACTTACAAACGCCCGACGAGCGCGGATTATGATACCTATTATATAATAGCGGCGTATTCTGCATCAATGGGGCAGACAGGTACGAGTCCAGAGCATTTTGAAAGCCTGTTAAAGAGTGCAAGTAGCCTTATGTTTCCTATATCTTATACGGTAAAGAAAGCGGAAAGGATTATCGAAACTCTATTAGGGCCGATAACGGAAATTTTCGAGTACGTCGTTTGTAAGATATTGCCGTTTGATATAGACGCTATCCTAAACGTGTTTGGGTTAGATCTTGACGCGCAGTACGGTGAGTTTAATATTACTTACGGAGAAGCAATCGATTATATGGCAGGCGCGCTCCAAATGACCTTGGAGAAAGGAGTGTAAAATGGAAAATTTTAATGAAAACGTGCATCAGATACCTGCAAATTACACGGATTCGGGAAAGATGCTTGGCGGATTAGTTTCGCCGAGAAATTTAATCGAAGCAATTCTTATCGCGTTGGCGCTGGGATATGTAGAAATAGCCCTGATTCCGATGACGTTAATGGTGCGAGTAATCGTGATGGTTATAACGATTTTACCGATAGCGGTCGTTGCAATGATAGGGCTGGACGGTGAATCGCTGGTCCAGTATATAGGACGAATGCTTCGGTTTCTTTTTCGACGTAGGAAACTGCATTTTGTAATGAATAAGGAGGAAATGAATGGCAAAACGAAAAAGTGATACGGTGGAAGAATTTCTTTCCGTGAAAGATATCCGTTACGGGATTATAGAAACGACGGATGGACGGTACGTAAAGATTTTGGAGATAGAACCGATTAACTTTATGCTCCGTTCGGAAGACGAGCAATATAATATCGTAATGACTTTTGCGAGCTGGCTCAAGATTTGTCCTGTGAATTTACAATTTAAATGCATTACCAGAAAAGCGGATTCGAATAAGCACGTGGAGAACTTGCGAAAAGAGCTGGAAACGGAAGAGAATAAACGTTGTAAAGAACTTGGGGAAGGATATATCGAACTCATCAAAGACGTAGGAAATAAAGAAGCGTTAACAAGACGCTTTTTTCTTATCTTTGAATACGAATCACCGCAACGCTACGATGACGATTTTACGAAAGTATTCGCAACGTTGCAAGCGGTTGAGCAAACGGCAAGAACGTATTTTATGCAGTGCGGAAATAACATCTTACAACCAAAGGACGTCAACGAGGCGACGGCAGAAATCTTATATACTTACTTCAATAGACGTTCGTGTGTAGACGAGCCGTTCCCTGAAAGAGTTGAGAAAATCGTAATGGACACCATGCGCCAAGAAGGTAAGATTTTTGGTGTTGAATCCATACCTGCTATCCCCATTTGGAAGTTTATAGCTCCCCGTGGTATTGATTTATCGCATAGCAGGTACAGTATTATGGACGGAATGTACTATTCGGTTTTGGCGATTCGCGGTAACGGTTATCCAAGCGCAATTCGTTCGGGCTGGCTTTCAATGATTATCAATGCCGGCGACGGAATCGACGTGGACGTACATTTGAGTAGAGAGAATAGAAGTAGAACGGTGGATAAAGTTGCGCAAAGAATTCGTTTGAACAGAACGAAAATCAAAGAGATGCAAGACACCTCAACCGACTACGAAGAACTCTCTAATTCTATAAATGCTGGGTATTATATCAAGCACGGATTATCGAACAACGAAGATTTATTCTATATGAGTATCTTTATTACCGTATCGGCAAGAACGTTGGACGCACTTAACTGGCGAAAACAACAGATTTCGGATATGCTTAAATCAATGGACATATTTGTATCCGATTGTAGATTTAGGCAAGAAGAAGCACTACGTTCGGTGATGCCGTTCTTGTGGATATCGCCAACGCTCAAAAAGATAATGCAACGCAACGTTTTAACGAACGGCGCAGCAGCACTGTATATGTTCACGAGTTTTGAAATGTCGGATGACGCCGGGGTACTTCTCGGTGTAAACAAGCATAATAACTCACTTTGTATTCTTGACTTATTTAATACGAAGAAAAACAAGAATGCGAACCTGAATATTATAGGGACAAGCGGTGCAGGGAAAACGTTCACGATGCAATTACTTGCTCTTCGAATGCGTATGCGCGGAATACAAAACTTTATCATCGCGCCGATAAAAGGACACGAATTTATAAGGGCTTGTAAACGGATCGGGGGGGCGTATATCAAAATCGCTCCCGGTTCGCCCAACTGCATTAACGTAATGGAGATACGGCATACGATATCCCCGGAAATGGAACTTATCGACGGTACGGATTATCGTAAAACCGGTTCCGTATTAGCAGGGAAAATACAACAACTAATGATTTTCTTTTCCTTGCTCATACCAGATTTAACGAATGAAGAAGAACAGTTATTAGACGAAGCGCTTATCATCACGTACAAGAAATTTGGTATCACGCATAAGAATTCGTCGCTGTACGAAAATAAGCACGAAAATCCGCCCAAAATGAAGCGAATGCCGATTTTAGGGGATTTACACGAAGTCTTGCGTAATAATCCGAAAACGGAGCGAATAGCGGTTATTTTAAGCCGTTTCGTGACCGGTTCGGCGCAATCGTTCAACAGACAGACCAACGTGGATTTATCTAATAAATACGTCGTGTTAGATTTGTCTGAACTTACGGGCAAGCTTTTGCCGGTAGGGATGATGATCGCTTTGGATTACGTATGGGATAATATAAAGTCAGACCGCACGAAAAAGAAAGCGGTTTTCATAGATGAAATCTGGCAATTAGTCGGTGCGTCAAGTAATAAATTGGCCGCCGATTTTTGTTTGACGATATTTAAGACCATACGCGGTTACGGCGGTGCAGCGATTGCAGCGACGCAAGATTTGTCCGACTTCTTTGGACTGGAAGAAGGTAGATTCGGGCGAGCAATTATCAACAACAGTCAAAACAAAATCATCCTAAATCTTGAACCTGATGAAGCAAAATACGTACAAGAAGTTCTTAAACTTACACGATTAGAAGTGAGTTCAGTAACAAGATTTGAGCGGGGTGAAGGGCTCATTTGTTCGTCCGCGAACAAGGTCCCCGTAAATATCATAGCGTCGGCGACGGAGCAAGAAATGATAACCACGGACAGGGCAGAGCTTGAAAAAATTCTTTCCGAGAAAAGGAGGAAAACAGAATGAAATAGAAGGAGAAAAGTAGATGTTATTGGAAGAAGAGCAACACATAATTCAATGGCTATCTCAATATGGGGCACTACCTAAAATGCAGGTTGCCAAGTTAATCAAGAAATCGGATAGGGTAGCAAAACGAATTATCAACTATCTTTTGAAAACAAGGCAGATATCGTTAATCAACAACTATTACATCGGGTTGGACCCCTTGCAGAAACCCGATGATAGAATGGTGGATGCCTTATGGGTGTTGTTGCAGTTTATCAACAATATCGCACTGTCGGCGCATTACGTTGCGGAATCGCCCGCACAGCTTTATTTCTTGAAAGAGAATAAGAGCTATGAAGTAATCGTTCTGAAAGAAGGCGATGAAGAACTGCTAAAAATCAAACGCATCCAAGAAGGGGTCAAATATATTATAGTCGTACCAGATGAGTCTTGGATTTCCAAAGTGCATAAATTAAACGCGCCTTGCGTATATGCAACGATTGCAAAAGAAGAAAAACAAGAGCCTATGGTTACGTTCTATTCGGAGGATTAATATGAAACAAGAAAAAGATTATTTCTTACTTACTTTAGATGAAACGGAAGAGATTGCAAAGGAAGTGATTCGGCTTGCGAAGAACGTGAAGACGATGCACCTGGCAAATCCCGATAATCCTGACATCGTAGAGAAGGCTTCCGAGCTTCAAGGGAAAGCGGAAAAGCTTACCTTAAGAGCGCGTGTTTTGGTGATGTATTCGCAAGCGCCGGACGGTAAAGCCTTGTCGTTTAAGAACACGGAAAACGTTATTCCCGTGGAACTTGCCATCAGTGAAGACGGATGGTTTTGCATGCGACTTCCTATGCTGGCGTCCAAGAAAATGAAAGGCAACAGCGACTATATAAGAGAGTTTTTATACGACGTTTTGACGGAGTATTTTAACACGTTCCAGTTCAAGAAATTGGATAAAGCTGCACTCATTTTTAAGCACGTTTATAAGCACGGAACACCCGAGTCTTGGTATAGAGACCATGACAATATCGAGACAAAACAAGTGGCTGACGTCGTAGCTTTATTTACGATGGTGGACGATTCTCCCAAACACTGTTTCCATCTTTCGGAAGGCTCGGAAGGGGATGAAAATCAAACGGAAATTTACGTTGTTCCCGATAAGAGTTTTTTGAATTGGATAACACTTGAAAAGAAGCTTCGCGGTAAGCAAAGTATGTTTGATTATATCATCGAAAAGCGATAAAAAAGGCAGTACAAAAATGTGTTTTTTTCAGCTAAGTTTTTGTACGGGGAAAAGCGTGGTAAAAATCCCTTATAAAATAAGGGATTCTCCACGCAAAATTACGCAAAATTACGGTCCAAATAGCAGTCAACGGTCCGTAATTTCAGGAGAGACAATACATGATAACGTTATTTGACGGCAACCGCATAGATATGCTTATTTCCGTGTTGTCCGTATCAATGGAATATCCTATGCAGTCCCTGAAATTACTTGGACCAGAACAGACTTATCGCAACTTGGTATACGATTCTCTTTCCCCTGGGCAGTCATATTGCAATGCGGAAACCGGAGAGGTTTACGAAGGCAAACTTTTCACTGTTTCAGGAAGGGTTCCCAACCGCACCATTCGATTCTATAAAAAGGGATTGGAAGTGCTGAAATGGAACGATAGTTTTGAGGCGTATTTGCAAACCAGTTCCGGACACAAAATATCCGGTAATCTGAGCAAGGTTAAACGAAACCACGCTGTTGCAGAAGTGCTTGCGGTAATGGTGAGATGCGCAGTCGAGTTTAGACCGCAGGCATTGCCCAACCTACGAATGGACGAGTGGGGAAATCGTTTGCCAAACTTACCTTTGTTTTACACTTCAAGACAACTCAAACGGTTTGCTGATAACGATAGCAAAGAATCTGTTTACACAAGATTGATCGGCGGATTGTTTATTGGTTCTGAATACTATTCCGTTTACAATGCGAGAAAGGAAGTATTGAGATGGGATAACAACTCAGAGTCGAAAGCGAACGTGATGTTGATGAAGCTTGCGAAGATGAACACGATGGCGAGCGAACAAAGGTCGGCTATTGTATTCGGGGAATCAATGGAAACGATGAAAAGAACGCTTGAGGAAATGAGTGAGGATAAGAGAACCAAAAAGCAAACGGCGCCAGTTGTGGATAAGTCGTATCGCGATTTGTATTATATCCCGCTTACCGAAAAAGGAATGAGAATGTTTAGGATGTTCTTGGTTCCTGATTGGCGAGAGAAAATTCTAAGTGGGTTATACAAGCCAAGCGAGCGAAGCTATAACAAAGGACATTTTGAGTACGACGCTCTTGTAGACGGCGTTTACAGTTTTTCTTTTTTGGACGGTAACATTGCAAGACTGATAAGATTTAAAAACGTAACCGATAGAAAAACGCGGGAAACAGAAGTTCTTTGTTTTGATTTCCAAGAAGAATTCTTACGGAATTTTTTGGACGAGCGCGTAATGATTTATCCGGTATCTATGGAAGACGTAGAAAAAACATTAAAACTTAAGGAGTGAGAAGAAATGGAAGATAACCAAAAAGAGCAACAGCGACGAACGCTGCTAATAATTATCATTTCCATTATCGGCGTGCTTGCCGTTCTTTACGTGGTTGGAATCGTAACGCAAGTTTACACGAACTATTTAGACTGGTTAGACCACGACGGGTTTTCCGGTGCGTATAAGATTAAAAGTGTGGATTGGAATCCGCTATACTGTATCGGATGTGTGGCATCGGCCGAGGGGTTGAAGACGCTTGGACTTTTCTTGATTATCGGCGGGGTTATATTTTGTATCTTTAAGCTGTATAACCGATTTGGTGGTAAAAAGAAAGATCCGAGAGGATTCACTAAAAACGATAGCGGTGTTTACGGTACGGCAACCATGATGGAAGAAAAAGAAGCGAAGAAACTCTTGGAAATGAGTACTATAGAAAATACGGAAGGCGTTATCCTTGGTGAGATGCAAGGCAAGATTGTAAGTATGCCGAAAGACACGAGGCTCAACAAGCACATCGCAATTTTCGGTGCATCAGGGACAATGAAATCCAGAGCAATCATCCGCAACGCTTTATTCCAAGCGCTTAAGAACCAAGAGTCGGTAGTCGTTACTGATCCAAAGGGTGAGTTGTACGGCGATATGGCGGAGCTTTATAGGGCAAACGGATATACGGTAAAAGTACTCAATCTTGTGAAACCTGAACATAGCGATTCGTGGAACTGTATGTCTGACTTGAACGGCGATCCGATGTTGGCACAATTGCTAACAACGGTAATCATTGGCAATACGAGCCAAGGCAAGGGCGACCATTTCTGGGATAACGGTGAAGCAAATCTATTAAGGGGTTTGATTCTACTTGTTGACCATTATAAGACGAATGCCGGTACGGAAAAACACTTGGGTACGGTGTATAGGCAACTTGCAAGATTCGGAAGTGAAGAAGTTATGAATGATATCTCGTCTTTGCCGAAGGATAGCCCGGCGATAGAATCTTTTAATTTGTTTGCGCAGGCAAGTGAAACGGTAAGAACGGGTATCATAACAGGGCTTGGCGCAAGACTCCAAATCCTACAAACTCCAGCGGTAAGACGCATGATCAGTACTTCTGATATTGATTTAACGTTACCGGGCAGAGAGAAGTGTGCGTATTTCATTGTGCTTAGCGAGTCGAATAAGTCTATGGCGTTTTTGTCGTCGCTATTCTTCTCGTGTCTATTTATTAAGTTAATGGATTATGCTGATTCAAATCCTAATGGCAAATGCGTCGTTCCCGTCAATATGATACTGGATGAGTTTAACAACATCGGTAAACTCGGAGGAGCAGAAGACGGTTCGGACTTTGCTGCAATACTCAGTACTTGTCGTTCCCGTGAACTAAGAGTAATGATGGCTATCCAAAGTTTAGGTCAGTTGAAGAACAGGTACCCGAACGAGCTATGGTCGGAAATCGTCGGTAACTGCGACATACAATTGATGTTGGGTTGTACGGATAAGTTAACGGCCGATTATTTTTCGGAACGAAGCGGGGATATGACAGTGGACGTCAATAACGTGATGACGAACAGGAGAACGTTAGCGATCGCGCAAATTATTCCCGAGTACAGGCAAATGGATGGCGTAGGGAGAAGAAAGGTAATGCTACCTGATGAGATTTTACGATTACCGCAAAAAGAGCTCTTATGCGTAGTTCGTGGATGCAACGTGTTACGCTTGGAAAAAGTGGATTATACAAGGCATCCTTTCGCGGGCAAGATTATCAAAACGTCAGTTAGAGATTACAAGCCTAAACTACCGGAGATACCGGTGGAAATACCTATTGAAAAACCGAAGGAAGAAGAACCGAGTATCGGAGTAAAACGCACGAAACCGATCAGAATAGACGGAACTAAAATTTAGCGGTTGCAAAGAGCGACCGTTTTTTCTTTAAGGAGTCAGTTATGAAAAGAAAATCAAACAAAATACGCGACGAACCCGAAAGGGTAAGAAAAGAAAAAATCATAAAACGGAGGTAAATTATCATGAAACAAAACGGCAAGAAGTATAACTTCAACAATTCAACCGTAGAACTGGAGCGGTTGAAGGATATGCAGGGGTATGATTGGATGTGGGCGGCGGAACAAAAGGACGGTGTAACGATTGCCGCCGAGTGCGATTACCCCGAGCAAGGCAAAAAACAAAAAGGAGTGGGCTTAAAGATGCTCACGGTCAAAAATCTCAACGCAGTCGTGTTTAGTAACAACGAAGCGGGGAGCAGGACTTGTTTCCTGCATCAAAATATTGCAACGCTTGGAAAAAGCTCTACCAAACCGAATCTGTTAATTTTCGATAATTCCCATGAGCTTTACGAGGCGCACGCCGAAACCTTAAAGTCGAAAGGTTATAAAGTGTATCTTCTTGATTTTAAGGATGAAGTAGCGTCGGATAAGTGGAATCCTTTATCCGCATTGGTGTGGAGGGTTAAACTCATTAGGGAGCTTGAAAACGAACTGGAGAACCGAGACGGTAAGTATTACGCGCTCGATGAAGTTTTCACGACGTATAAACAGGTTCGGGAACGAGCGACAGAGCTTCGTCATTCGTTATATGAGAACGTATACGAAATTACGGAATTGCTCTTTGGCGGCACTACAACTGAGAATGCCGACACATCTAAGAAACTCTTATCGGCGTTTATTATTGCAATGTGTGAAGATTGTATCGCAAGTAAACTTTGCACGTCGCAATTACTTTTGACGAACGTATATCAAAACCTTTTGAAGTACGGCGTTGAAGGGGATGACGTCTTGAAACGATATCTTATGAAAATGCGAAATCGCTATTCCAAAGCAAAAGAGCTAATGAATGAGATATTTAGTTCTCAAGGCGGAGATGGTTTCAAAAAAGCAGTAGGCGGAGCGATATATTTGCTCTCGCACGCGTTCGATGATAAAATCGGACTTATCACTTCAGAGCCGTTGATTGACTTGTACTGTGAAGACGAGCATCAAACGGCCATTTTCATTGTTGGTGACAAAACGGGGTGTTATCAACATAGATACATTGAACTATTCTTTACGCAGGCATATAAAGCCAGAACGGAACTGGAACAGATGCAGTCAAGACGTATGGATTACGAAATACCGGCATTTAGACGAAGTTCGTATTTCCTAATCAACGACTATAAATGTTTGTTAAGAGTTCCGTTTAGTAAAGGAATTTTCACAACCGACGATATGCGTCGCAAGCTGATTTTAGTTTCTCAAAGCTATAGCCAACTTCTTGAAAAATATGGAAGCGGATTTGAGGACTGGATTAAAAGTAGCGGTGTATTGAAGATGTTTTTGAGTGCCGACGACGTAGAAAGCAAGAAAGAATATTGTGAACTTTGTTGCAACAGAGAAGGCACTGAAAGCAAACCTGAACAAAAGCGTGTTGAAATTGAAATTTTCGATAACGCAAAAGGAGTAGGGAACGCAGTGGTTGCGGTCGGGGATAATCCGCCGGCGTCCACAAGGTTCACTCCTGCTTATAAGTTGTTTGGGTTATATTGTCCCGAAGGCGAAGTCAAGCAAGTGGAAAAGCAACGTAAAGCGTTAGATAAATCTGCATTGTTTGACGTTGGAAAGTTGGAACAAACAGACGATTCTTTGGGCGAGAAAAAGGAGGTGAGTCCGATGAAATGACGAGATGATTTATAAACCGTTCATAAAATAGCTTCGACAAAAGCCGGTGAGGGAGTCTTACCGGCTTTTCATTTAGTCCTTTTATCGTTCTAAGGTAAAAACGGTAAAAAATAAAAAATTTAAATTTTAAGGAGAACTTTTATTATGACCAATTTATTGGCAGCAGCAACTTTAAATGAAAGCTTGGCAGGGATTGTAGCCAAGCTCAGTGAACTCATGGATTCTTTCTGGATCTACATCGTATTGGCAATGGCGGCAGTGGTAGTCGTTTGGGGCGCTTACATCGGTATCAAGGTAGCGATTGCGCATCGTAACGAAGACAAGATTAACGCACGCGGCATGGTAAAGAGCCTTATCATCGGCATCATTATTATGTTCGTAATCGCTATGGGCGCACCTCTTCTCATCGAAGGTCTCAGCGCTTGGGTAGGCATTGATACCGCAAGTGCAGCGGCAGCTGCATTGGCAGTGTAAGCGTGGAGGTGAACGAGTATGAATCAATTACTTGCAGCAACTACGCTTGACGGTAGCTTAGCTCAAATCGTAGCAAATCTTCAAACCCTTATGGATTCTTTTTGGATCTATATCGTATTGGCAATGGCGGCGGTTGTCGTCGTTTGGGGCGCATACATCGGTATCAAAGTAGCGATCGCGCATCGTAACGAAGACAAAATCAATGCACGTGGTATGGTAAAGAGTCTTATCATCGGTATCATTATCATGTTCGTAATCGCCATGGGCGCACCTTTACTTATCAACGGTCTCAGCGCTTGGGTAGGTTAAGAGTAAAAGAATTTAATCAACAGCGAGGCGGCGGGACGATTCTCGTCGCCTCATTATTTTTTCGGAGGTATAAAAAATGGAGAGAACACAAAAAAAGAAATCGTTTTTGCTGGTTTTGATTTTGTC
>JAEIGA010009896.1_pt1 | contig 14441 bp, 11 predicted proteins | sample 9270691 | NCBI WGS metagenome assembly JAEIGA01 (sample SAMN17057246, study PRJNA624740) | gut metagenome | biome: biome; isolation source: fecal sample | host: Bos grunniens | place: China: Xizang | collected 2019 | reverse complement strand
CTCGCTTTGTAACTTGCAAGTAAACTTGCGTTACGCTCGTTTGCACAAACCTTCGCACTTAATCCGAAAAACAGACGGCCTCTCGGCTGTGATGCTTACGGTGCCGGTTGAGTTTTAAGTTACCAATGCTATGGATGGAACTGCATAAATACTGCGGATTGAGACACACTTTTATACCCTTTTAAACTTTTAGCGGACACCAATAATATTAATTGTATTATTCCGATGTTACTTCGCAAAAGTCACCTCACCGAAAAATTCGGGCAGATGGAAATTGGGACGTTCAAATTCAATGCTGTTCCATGAAAGGAAGTGAGGGTTGGGCAGATTATCGCCACATTTGTAGAAATTTGCACGCATTCTCTTTCCATCCCAACTCTCTATTTTGTGGTTGAAGAGTGTTGCAACGGGTATTACCTCTATCATGCTCCAAGTTGTTTCGCCCTCGCGCAACGCGAAATTATCATTACCCAGACTGGGGTAGCGTTCAATGGTGGCAAGTGTTTCCAACGACATTCTTTCTGTCGCTGTGTCGGTGCGATGGCATGCAGCAAGCATGCGCCCAACGCAGGTACATTCATAGTTATAGTAGCATCCCTCTTCGGGTGAAATGAACATTTCAACACAGGGGTCTGTCCACACTTCTCCGAAATTCTCAGTGATAACCGAATGTATATCCTTTTCGGTTACGCAGAATTGCAGGAATAGCTTCTCGCCATTGTGAAATGCCTTGAATGATGCTTTGGGGATGTAGGGGAATTGTTCCGGCCAGTTGCAGCATTCAATCTTTTGTGCTTCCAGTGTAGCGAATGTTTCGTTAAGCTTTTCTGCGTCGTAGTTGCCAATGGCAATCTTGGGTATTTCTAATTTTTTCATGGCTTTTACAGTTTGTGTTCTTCAGACTGATGGCAAATGTATGCTTTTTTATTCTTTTTCTTTCATTTTCAGACCGCTTTTTCTCAACTGCTACAATTTATGTGTCTTTTGCAAACTCCTGCCGCTATATATAACAAGTGCGGCTGACCCAAATTCGGGCCAACCGCACTCTCGTTGGTTTTATCGTTCTGGTATTAGTAAGCAAAGAGAGGATATTCGCTCATGTATTCGTTTACTCTTCTGCGAACGGTTGCAATTACCTTTTCATCCTCGGGAGCATTGAGAACTGTTTCAATCATCTCAGCAATTACAGGCATGAAGTCCTCTTTTACACCACGTGTGGTGATGGCGGGAGTTCCCAAACGGATACCTGATGTCTGGAATGCGCTGCGTGAGTCGAAGGGAACCATGTTCTTGTTTGCAGTGATGTCTGCTGCAACCAATGCCTTCTCGGCAACTTTACCTGTCAGCTCGGGATATTTGCAACGGAGGTCAACAAGCATAGAGTGGTTGTCTGTACCACCTGATACAATGCCGAAGCCGCGCTCGATGAGAGCTGCTGCCAACGCTGCCGCGTTTTTCTGAACCTGTGTCTGGTACTCTTTGAATGAGGGCTGCAGAGCCTCGCCGAAGGCAACAGCCTTAGCTGCGATAACATGCTCCAGAGGACCACCCTGAATTCCGGGGAATACAGCAGAGTCGAGAAGCTGTGACATCATCTTAATCTCGCCCTTGGGAGTTGTCTTGCCCCAGGGGTTGGGGAAGTCTTTGCCCATAAGGATAACACCGCCACGAGGACCGCGCAGGGTCTTGTGTGTGGTAGATGTAACGATGTGTGCGTACTCAAGAGGGTTGTTCAGCAAGCCTGCAGCGATAAGTCCGGCAGGGTGTGCCATGTCTATCATCAGCAGAGCACCTACGCTGTCAGCAATTTCACGCATGCGTTTGTAGTCCCAGTCGCGTGAGTATGCCGAGCCACCACCGATGATGAGCTTGGGACGCTCGCGCTCTGCAACCTCTGCCATCTGCTCGTAGTCTACACGTCCGGTCTCTTTGTTGAGGTTATATTCGCAGGGAGTATAAATCAAACCCGATGTGTTAACTGCTGAACCGTGTGAAAGGTGACCTCCGTGTGCAAGGTTCAATCCCATGAACTTGTCACCGGGGTTCAGCACTGCAAGGAATACAGCAGCGTTTGCCTGTGCACCTGAGTGGGGCTGTACGTTTACCCATTCAGCGTTGAAAAGTTTTTTCAGACGTTCGCGAGCCAAGTCCTCTACAACGTCCACTACCTCGCAACCGCCATAGTAGCGCTTGCCGGGGTAACCTTCGGCATATTTGTTGGTCAGGAATGAACCCATTGCCTGCATAACTTCGTTACTTACGAAGTTCTCCGAAGCGATAAGCTCAATGCCTTTCAATTGGCGTCTATGTTCTTTCTCTATAAGTTCAAATACTTTGTTATCTCTTTCCATAAATCTTATGTTAGTTGTTATCTTAGGATTGATTTGTAAAATGTTAGTATGTGCTGAGTTTTTGTTCAGACCTTAGATTACTGCAATGACTTCCACCTCAACGAGCACATCCTTGGGGAGAGTCTTTGCAGCTACGCATGAGCGTGCAGGCTTGCTTGTGAATACTTCGCCGTAGATTTTGTTGAAGGCTGCAAAATCGCCCATGTCTTTCAGAAAGCATGTGGTCTTTACAACTTTGTCGAATGATGTTCCGGCCTCGGCAAGCACTGCTGCAAGGTTTTTCATTACCTGCTGTGTCTGTCCTTCAATGTCTGTAGCTTCAACTTCGCCGCTTGCGGGGTTGATTGCTATCTGTCCCGAGGTGTAGAGCATGTTACCACAGATTACCGCCTGTGAATAGGGGCCTATCGCCTGGGGTGCGTTGTCTGTATGTACTTTTTTAAGCATGATGTTTATTTTTTTTGTTTATTATTCGCAAATATGAAAGCCTGCGTCAAGCAGTGCTTTTTTTATCTCTTCAATCTGTTCGAAATTACGTGTCTCCATGTTTATGCGCAGGAAACAGCCGTTGACTGCCATTGTGGCATTGGCGCGTTCGTGGTGTACGCCTATTACGTTTCCGCCCTTTTCGGCTATTATTCTTGAAATGTTCAGCAGCTGTCCGGGTTTGTCGATAAGCTCGACTGTGAGCATGCACGAGCGTCCCGATGTGAGCAGACCGCGCTTGATTACTCTGTCGAGGATGTTAACGTCGATGTTGCCACCCGAAACAAGGCAGATGACATTCTTACCCTTGATGGGTACTTTGTTGAACATGGCTGCTGCAACCGATACGGCTCCTGCTCCTTCGGCAATCAGCTTGTGCTGCTCTATGAGGGTGAGGATGGCCGATGAAACTTCGTCGTCAGTCACGGTCACAATGTCGTCGACATACTGACGGCAAATATCAAATGTGTTTACTCCTGGCTCTTTTACCGAAATACCGTCTGCAATGGTTGATACATCGCTGAGTCGCTCTATTCGGCCATGCTGCAAAGAGTTATACATGCTGGGTGCGCCACTCGACTGCACTCCATATATTTTAATGTTGGGGTTCAGTGTCTTTATTGCATATGCAACACCCGAAATAAGTCCGCCGCCACCTACGGGAACTATCACCGCGTCAAGTTCTTTCAACTGGTTGATAAGCTCAAGACCGATTGTGCCCTGACCGGCAATCACCGCTTCGTCGTCGAACGGGTGGATGAATGTGTATCCCATCTCCTCTTTCAGACGGAGTGCCTGTTGGTAGGCATCGTCGTACACACCCTCTACCATGCAGATTTCTGCTCCGTAGTTTCTTGTAGCCTCAACTTTGGAGATTGGTGCGCAGTCGGGCAGGCAGATGATACTTTTTATATTATTCTTTGTAGCGCCGAGCGCAACGCCCTGTGCGTGGTTGCCGGCTGAGCATGCTACCACTCCTTTTGCCTTTTCTGCATCCGACAACTGTGATATTTTATAGTATGAACCTCTGATTTTGAACGAACCTGTCAACTGCAGGTTTTCGGGCTTCAGATATATGTTGCTCTCAGGGTTTATCTTGGGAGCGCTTATAAGGTCAGTGCGACGTATTACATTCTGCAGAACGTATGCCGCATGGTATATTTTGTCAAGTGTAAGCATTTGCAGTTCTTTGTGTGTATGTGGTTGTGTTTGCTCTTTTTACGGGTCGTGCCCGCAAAGAAGTGCAAAAGTAGTAATATTTCTTGGAAGCTGTTTTACTTTTTGCGAAAAATATTCATGCAGAATGCTTTTTGACTCTTTTTTCGTGTTTCAGTACCTTACAATTGTGCGCAACTTCCTTTTTATGAACCTTTTTACCCTTTTCTTTATGCGAAAATACAGAATCATGAAAAGTGAAGCCTCCATGTCCAGTTCCTGGCGCGTGGTATATTCTTTCAAGGCATTATATAGATGTTCGGCAGGTATTCCCAACTGCTCGAACGAGTACATGGTATCCTTGTAGCGCGATATTTTCCCGAATTTAGCCCTGTTTATGTCGGTCAGTGCAAATTTGTATCTGTTCTCAGCTGTGTCTCTGTAATAGAAGATGTTTTTAGGATTGTAGTCAAGTGGCAGTATCCCTTTTTGGTGCAGCGAAATGGTGAACTCTGTAAAGTCGAGTTTCAGTTGCAGCAGCATATCTCTGTCGGGATTCTCCACAACGAAATTTTCCAGTGTCGGCAGATTAAGATATTCCGACACAAAGTAGCCTGTGTGAAACAGCTTGCCCTTTTTTATCTCGATGTATGCCACGGGGAAAGGTGTGCATACACCGCACCTTAGTATTTTAAGTGCGTTGTCGTATGCACGCTGTGCCTTGCTCCTTCTGAAAAACGTATATGCTATACGGTTGGCAAAGTTAGGCACTTTGTATTTCTTGATAACGAATGTCTGTGTTGATATTTCTGCAAGTTCAACGGTGTTGCGCATGTTGCAGAATGTGTGCAGTACCTTGTACTTTTCGTTGGGGATTTTTTTAAATTCTTCTGTCAGTGATTGGTATTTCTTGTGTATATGTATCTTCATGTAAACAGCTTTAGGTTATTTTTTTGCAAAGTTATGGTAAATGTTATCCCAAATGCGTTAAATTTTTCATTATAACTGCTCGGTTTGAGTTAAATAAAGTTTATTTATGCGCTTGTTTTTCAAAATCACCACACATTATTCCATATATGTATGTTGCATTGTTGCTGTTTGCCGGGTTTTTGTGCAAGAAAGTAGCCATCCTCTGCGGTACTCAAAATGCAGGATGACAAATAACAATTGCCCTAATTCTTTTGTTTGTTGGAAACATTTGCTACCTTTGTTACATACATAGTTCAGAATTATTAATCACGGAATTTAAAGGTTAAAATTTATGGAAGTAAAGAAATATATTCAAGAGAATGAACAGCGTTTCCTTGACGAACTTTTTTCGTTGATACGTATCCCCAGCATCAGTGCGCAGAGCAGCCACAAGGATGATATATGGGCATGTGCCGAGCGATGGAAAGAGCTGTTGCTCGAGGCCGGTGTCGACAAAGCCGAAGTGATGCCCTCTACAGGTAATCCGCTGGTGTATGCCGAAAAGATTGTTTCGCCCGATGCTCCCACAGTGCTTGTCTATTCACACTACGATGTGATGCCTGTGGAGCCTCTGGATTTGTGGAATTCCGACCCCTTTGAACCGGTAGTTAAAGATGGCAGAATATGGGCGCGTGGTGCCGACGACGATAAAGGTCAGGCAATGATTCAGGTAAAGGCATTTGAATATGTTGTGCGCAATGGATTGTTGTCGCACAATATGAAATTTATCTTCGAGGGCGAAGAGGAGATTGGCTCTCCCAGCCTCAATGCCTTCCTTGCCGAACATAAAGAGCTGCTGAAGTCTGATATAATTCTTGTGTCGGACACAAGTATGCTTGCTGCCGAACTTCCTTCGCTCACCACCGGTCTGCGTGGTCTTGCATACTGGCAGGTTGAGGTTACCGGTCCCAACCGCGACCTTCACTCGGGACATTTTGGCGGTGCAGTAGCCAATCCCATAAACGTTCTGTGCGAAATGATTGCGAAGATGACCGATGAGAATGGCCGTATTACCATCCCCGGCTTCTACGACGATGTTGAGGAACTCTCTGCCGAGGAGCGCAGCATGATAGCCTCAATTCCCTTCGACGAGGAGGCATACAAAAAAGCAATCGGTGTAGATGCTCTTCGTGGTGAAAAGGGTTACGCCACTCTCGAACGTAACAGCTGCCGTCCATCGTTCGACGTGTGCGGCATCTGGGGAGGATACACAGGCGAGGGTTCAAAAACGGTTCTTCCCTCTAAGGCGTATGCCAAACTGTCGTGTCGACTTGTGGCTCATCAGAACCATGAGAAAATTTCACGTATGTTTGCCGAATACTTTGCCTCTATTGCTCCCGACTGCGTAAAGGTGAACATCACTCCTATGCATGGTGGCGAGGGTTATGTGTGTCCCATCACTTTGCCTGCATACAAAGCTGCCGAGAAGGGCTTCGAAAAGGCATTTGGCAAAAAGCCTCTTGCTGTGCGCCGTGGCGGAAGCATCCCCATCATCAGCGATTTTGAGAAAATTCTTGGTGTAAAGACTGTGCTTATGGGATTCGGCCTTGAAAGCAATGCCATCCATTCGCCCAACGAGAATTTCCAGCTCGATATCTTCCGCAAAGGAATAGAGGCTGTTGTGGAATTCCACAAGAACTATAAAGGATGATTCTGAATAACCAATCAGTTTGATTCCATCCGACTATATCATAGGCACCGTAAACAGTTACGGTGCCTATGCTGTTTCCGGTATTAGTGTTATATGTCTTTTCTGCTTGGCTTATTCGAAGAAGTCCAGCATCAGATACTCATTCTTGCAATTTTCTATATATGCGTTGTTGTATTTCTTTGCGTGCGACTTAGGCAACGGCAGCTTTTCGACCCACGAACCTGCGAATTTGTCGGCCCACGACTTTGTCCAGTAGTGCTCCTCGATGCTTAGTTTCTGTTCTGTCTTATGGGGGTATTTGTCGGTGCCCTCTATCCATGCCATATGCATTATGAAGTCGGGCGAGCAGTAGTTCTTTTTCACCTCTTCCACCAGTTTTATAAACTCCTCTTCGTCCTGTCCTACAAAGAAATTGTCGTCCAGGTACAACTGAATGACAATACCTTTGTACTGCTTCAGCTGGTCCAGAATGTCGAACAACTTCTCTTTGTAGATGCATAATCCGTGTGATATGTGCCACTCTTCGTTGTACCTGCACACCTGAAGGTTGAAGAGTCTTACTCCGCCTTCCAGCTGTTCTTCGATGCTCTTGTTCTGGCAGCGCGATGTGATGTCCAGCAGCCATTCAAAAGGGCGTTGCCACCATACGGTTGCTCCGCTGGTGGCGCTGTTGTGTGTTCCCAATATCACCTTTTTGCCACTTGCCGACTGTGGCACGTTGGCTGTGTCAGACTTCTGCATGCTTGGTTCGTCGACCGGCAATGACAGTGACATTCCATTCACACAGAATGGAAAAACCAATTGCAGACAACATATAACTGCTATTATTTTTGTTGCTTTCATCTTCTTTGATTATAGAAACTTCAGACAAATATACGAATAAGCGAGCGAAAAACATAAAGCTTGCTTTAATGTTTTTCAATGCGAGCGAAAGTATATTCGCGGTTTACCGCAAATCTAAAATATGAAACTTGTTTCTTTAAATTGTGATAACTTTCTACGGGGGTGCCATACGGTTGTCTGTTAAAAACAGTATCTTTGTGATATGTTACTAAATCTCTCCTGTATGAAAAAAAGAATCTTTTCGGCTGTTTTAATACTGTTTATGAGCTTGGCTGTTGCTTCGGCGCAACGTATGAATGTGATTTTCGAAACAGATATGGGAAACGATGTGGACGACGCATTGGCGATAGATATGTTGTACAAATATCATCGTTCCAGGAAAATAGATTTTATGGCGGTAATGCTGAACAAAGAGGGGGAATATCCGCAACGCTTCATCGATCTGCTCAACAGATGGTACGGATGCAAGCGAATCCCCATCGGTGTGCTTTCCCGTAAAAACAATACTTCCAAGGCAGGTGTAAAGTATTTTACCGAGTATGTATGCAGTTTGAAAGACGAAAAAGGTCGTCCGTTGTACAAACAATTGCCACAAGGGTATGATGATTGGAAGGATGCTGTAAAACTCTATCGCGAACTTCTGTCCAAGGCTAAGGACAGCAGTGTGACGATTATCTCAGTGGGATTCAGTACAAATCTGGCGGCTTTGATGGAGTCTGCCGGCGACGAATTTTCTTCTTTGAACGGTCGCGAACTTGTTGCTAAGAAGGTGAACCGTCTGGTGGTGATGGCTGGTCACATGGAGAACCCCAACTACCGGGAGTTCAACGTGAAGGAAGATGTATCTTCGTGTCAGAAAGTTTATAACGAATGGCCCACTCCTATCTATACCTCTCCCTTCGAACTGGGCCTGCGCATCCTTTATCCAGCACGCAGCATAAAGGAGGATTTTTCGTGGACAAAGCATCATCCGGTTGTAGATGCCTATAAATACTATCTGCCAAATATGGATGATCGTCCCACCTGGGATCTCACTGCCGTGCTTTACGCCATAGACCCAGGACAGATGTTCAACATTTCCCCTGCAGGACGCATACAAGTGAAGGAGAAGGGGGAAACTGTTTTTACTCCCGATGCATCCGGCTCGCATTTTTATATATATACAACACCTGAGCAGCGTAAGCAGATTCTGGACTATTTCGTGAATATGATAACAAAGAAGCCTTAGAAATAACTCCGACACATACCGCAAATAATAAGATTTGTTGATAGAAGTGATGACGCCCGAAAGTCAGAAAAGACTTTCGGGCGTCATGTTGAAAATGAATCAATATTTTATTTCTCGGTGAATGCTTTTGCAACTCTTTCGTAACCATCGTTGTTGGGGTGCAGTCCATCAACGAAGAGCGACGCATCTATTTTGCCATCTTCCAGAAGCATATTTACACCCGGGTCGCGGAATTCCACACCCAAACGACGTGCAACGTTTGCAATGCCGACATTCAGACGTTTCACTCTGGCCTCCAGATTGGCGCGTGGGAATATACCAATGAGGGTAAGTTTTGCTTCGGGGCGACGTACACGAATGGCATTTACCAGATGTTCGATGCCTCCGATTATCTCTTCGTCACTTGAAATGCCTATGTTGTTTGTGCCAATCATCATGTAGATGTTGTCTGCTGTGAATCCTTCAAGTTCATCGTGGTAAATGCGCCATAGAACATTCTCTATGCGGTCCCATCCGTATCCCATGTTGAATGCTCCTTTCAGGTGCTTTTCCCATGACTTTTCGCCACGGTTGATGAATCCTTCGACACCACCCCAATGGTGCATGATTGAGTTTCCTATAATCACGCTCTTGAAGTGTTTCGCCTCGCGTCCCTCTTTAATTATTTTATTGTGGCGCTCCATCCAGTTGTATGAGTCGCGTGACTGTTGGATGGGCTTTGTTGTGCGGTATTCTCCGACAGGCTCGTTCAGTATCTCGAGCATCTTCTTTTCATAGGCATTGGCGTAAAGCACCATTCCATAGTCCGACGGGTGAACGCCCTCGACGGTAGCATCCAGTGTCATTCCGAAATCCTTATATGTTATGTGGTAAACCTCTTCGACACCATCGGCAACCAGTTGCTCGTAGGCAGCCTTCATTGTTTCGTTAGAGTATGTCTCCTCGCCTCTCCAGAATTTTACCGTGCCACTGTGGGGGTAGCCATAGTGGTCGGCAAGCAGAATGGGGGTGACGGGGTGTTTTTCGCGCAACAGCTTGACTGCCTTCATTATAGTGTCTTTCAGGACCTCGGCAGGCTTAATCATGTGCGAGTTGGGCAGTGCATCGATGATGTATGCTTTTGCATCAATTTCGCTGAGAAGTTCAATGACTCCTCTCTCGAAAAGTGCGTTGCCCGAAAAACCGAAGTTGAACACAGGGCGGTCGAGTCGGCGCTGAAGGATGTTGCACCATGCCATTCCGGGACGCGATGCACACGCACCGTGAGCAATGGATGTTCCGTAAACAACTACCGGACGTTCGGCACGCAGTCCCTCAAAGGTGAATTTGTCACCTTCGGGTACACCAATCTCCATCCATTTTACTTCGTTGTAAAGTGGCAGAAAGAGTGTGTAGGTGTGAGGGTGGCTCTGGTTGGAGTCAAAGTCGATGCGTCTGGTGCCCTGAGAGCCGAATCTGTACTTGACTGTGTCTCCCATAGAGTAGTGTGCTGCTGCCACCCACATCTCTTCGCCGTTGCGGCTTTTTGTGTAAAGGTCGACACCGGTAACTCCTGTTGCAGGCATGTGGTTCATATATTTGCCGCCGCCAACAGTGTAGCGTACCTGTATCTCTTTGGCGTTGGTGGTAAAGACGATGCACTCTCCGGCAGAGTGGTGCGACAGTGACCACACTGCTTTACGAACCTTATCCTTTGCACGCAGGGGGAAACGGTTGTATGGGTTCTCGCGCTCTTCGCCCACCCATGCCTGGCTCTGTATTACGGGGAAACCGGCCTCCATGGGGTTGTACCATTTGATTTGTGCTGCGGCGTTCAGCGCGAACAGTGCCGCAATCAACAGTAATAGATTCTTTTTCATTTATAAGTGTGTTATTTGGTTGTTGTTTCGATGTTTGTGCTTGCTTTGCTCGGCAAAAGGTCGTTTATAGCATTGCGCAGTGTCTCCTTGGGCAGAAAACCGGTGCCTGCCGATGGTGTTCCCTGCATTGGGATGAATACAATGGTCGGCAGCGATGTTATTCCAAAGGCCTGTGCAATCTCCTTCTGGTCGTCGACGTTCACTTTGTAAATGTAGACTCTGCCCTCGTATTCGGCTGCAAGTTCATCGAGCAGTGGGGCAAGGCGACGGCAGGGACCGCACCAGTCGGCGTAGAAATCTATCACAGCAGGCTTGTCGCCCAGGTATTTCCATACAGTGGGTGACTCTTCGTAGTTGGCAACTCTCTTTAAGAAACTCTTTTTGTCCAGTTTTATTGTCTTTGAACGGCCGTGGTCGCGACTGTTTTGAGCAACGATGGCATTTGTCGCAAACATCAGCAGAAATGCTACTATCCAAAAAATTGATTTTTTCATAATTGCTATGTTGTTTTTCTTTTTATCAACGTACAAATGTAATATATGTTTGTCAACATTACAAGATTGCGATGTAGTCTATTTTATTTAATTTATTTAAATGTGACAAAAGTTGCCGTTTATTCATCTTTTTTTCTTAAATTTGCTCTTTAATAATTGGAAACTCATTCGGGTAGAATAAAAGTTTAAAAATACTATAATTATGAATTTGAGAAAATGTTTTTGTTTTGCGGCTGCCGCCGCAGGTCTGATGCTCGCTTCATGTGGCAGTCAGATTGCTCAGCAAGAGGTCTCCGTTGAAAAGTTCGGAGCAGTTCCCAATGATGGAAAGAACGATTTCGAGGCATTGCGCAAGGCTACTGCCTATTGCCGCGAGAATCCCGGTACAACACTCTTCTTCCCTCCCGGAAAGTATGATATCGACAACGAAAAGGCACGTAAAATAGAGTTTGAAGCTATCAGTGGTGCCTATGGCGAAAATGTACAGGGTGTGTTGTTCCGTCCCGACGGCCCCTATGTCACAGCACTCGATCTCAGAGATTGTGACAACACAACAGTTAAGGCGCATGGCGCGACACTCTTCCTGCATGGTTGGTACGAGGTTATCACAATGCAGGGTGCCGAGAATATAACAGTAGAGGGTATCTCTATCCTTTACAACCGTCCCCCCTCAACAATTGGTCGCATCGTAGAGAGCAACGAAGAGTGGTTTGAGGCAGAGTTCGACACAGAGCGCTACCGTTTCATTGACGAGAAGGTGACAGGCCGTCTGCACTTCTTCGACAACGTTCGCAACAGACTCTACACAGGCTGGGCTTCAAAGAAAGAGCTTGTAGCTCCCGGAAAGATACGTTTCACCTCAAAGTCAAATCCCGCAGTGGGCGACAACTTCGTGCTTCGTCACGGTGGTCACTACCGTCCCGCCATCATGGTCAAGGAGTGTGAGAATGTGACATTCCGCGATGTCAAGATTCACAGCCAGCCGGGTATGGGTATCGTGGGTCACCTGACAAAGGATATTATGATTGACAACCTTCAGGTTGTTCCCGAGGTTGGCAGCGTAATCTCTTCTAACACTGACGCTACTCACTTCACATCTTGTTCGGGTACCATCACCATCCAGAACTCAAAGTTCAAGGGACAGGGTGACGACTGTACCAATATCCACGGATACTACTACCGCATGTATCCCGAGGCTGACGGCAAGGTTGAGATTAAAATCGAGGGTGCCGATCTTCACGCTCTTTCACTCGACTATCCTCAGGTTGGTGACACAATGGTTATCATCGACAACAAGAATATGTCCGAGCAGGGACGCTACACCGTGCAGAGCGTAGATACATCATCGGTAGACTGGAAAGTTGTTATTGCACTTAACGAGGCGATAGCTCCCGAACTCATGGAGAAATGTTATATGTGGAACCACACACGCTTCCCCAAAGTGCGTATTTACAACAACTCGGTACACAGCCACCTTGCACGTTCGTTCCTCATCAAGAGCCGCGACGTCATCATCGCAAAGAACTGCATCCTGAACAGTACCATCACAGCTATCAAACTTGGTGCAGAACTTGGCTGGCGAGAGAGTGGCCCTGCCGAAAATGTTCTTGTCGAGGAAAACTATATCACAGGTTGCGGTTATGCAGCAGGCCCCAATACCCCCTCATGTATAACATTGAGCACCGAGGCTCGTGAGCTTCCTCCATATCTCAACAAGAATATCGTAATCCGTAATAACGTATTCGACACAGACAAGAATGTTGCAATTCTCCTGAAGGATGCCGAGAATATCGTGGTTGAGAATAATATGGCAAACAAGCAGGATTATGTAAAGGTTGAGAACTGTCAGAATATCAACATTAAGTAATCTGTACCGTAATTGATGATTTAAATGTTTTAAAATTAAGGATATTATGCAGAAGAAAAAGTTTTTGTCGACCTTCCTTGCCGCTATGTTTGTTGCGGGAGGTTTGTGTGCGCAAGGCCTTGCAGGATTCGCATACGGAGACGTTGCCGCTCCCGCAGGCAATGAATGGGAATCGCCTCAGCAGCTCTCTCTGAATAAGGAGCAGCCCAAGGCATGGTTCTTTAATTTTGCAACTGTCGAGAATGCACGTAAGGTGCTTCCCGATGCAAGTGAGTACTATCAGTCGCTTGATGGCACATGGCGCTTCAACTGGGTGCCTACACCCGCTGAACGTCCCGCCGATTTCTACAAGACAGATTTTGACGATACAAAGTGGGACAATGTGGAGGTTCCCATGAACTGGAATGTTTACGGAATACAGAAGGATGGCAGTCAGAAGTATGGTACTCCCATCTATGTGAACCAGCCTGTGATTTTCAAGCATCAGGTGGCTGTGGGCGACTGGAAGCATGGCGTCATGCGTGAGCCTGCTCCCCACCACACAACCTACAAGCACCGCAACGAGGTAGGTTCATACCGCCGCACATTTACAATCCCCGAAGAGTGGAAAGGACGTGAAATCTATATCAATTTCGATGGTGTCGATTCATTCTTCTATTTGTGGATTAACGGACAGTATGTAGGTTTTTCAAAGAATTCTCGCAACCTTGCAGCCTTCAACATCACAAAGTATCTTGCAAAGAAGGGCGAGAATATTGTCGCAGTTGAGGTTTACCGTAACTCCGATGCTTCGTTCCTCGAGGCACAGGATATGTTCCGCTTGCCGGGTATCTTCCGTACAGTGTCGTTGACTGCAACTTCGCCTGTCGAACTTCGCGACATTCGTGTACGCACTGATCTTGATGCAAACTACTGTGATGGTACAGCCAACATCGAAGTTGATGTACGCAACCTCTCAAAGAAAGAGATAAAGAACTATACAGTGGAGGCTACACTTTATGCCAACAAACTGTTCAGCGACGATAATGAGTTTGTAAGCGGTTCTGCAACAAGTGCAGCTGTTGCTGCAACAGCAGTGGGTGCTACAAATACATCAAAAATGTCAATCACCGTGAAGGCTCCCAATAAATGGTCGGGCGAGGCTCCCTATCGCTATACTCTCGTTGTTCAGTTGAAGAACAAGAAGGGTAAGGTGCTGGAGACTGCATCTACCTATTTCGGATTCCGCGAGGTTGAAATTAAGGATACTCCTGCCGAAAAGGATGAGTTCGGACTTGCAGGTCGCTATTTCTATGTGAACGGTCAGCCTGTGAAACTCAAAGGTGTCAACCGTCACGAGAGCAATCTTGAGCGCGGACATGCCATTACACGCGAACAGATGTACAACGAAGTGATGCTGATGCTTCGCGGCAACATCAACCATGTACGTTGCGCCCACTATCCCGATGCTCCCTTCTGGTACTATCTGTGCGACAAGTACGGTATCTACCTTGAGGACGAGGCCAACATCGAGAGCCACCAGTATTATTATGGCAAGG
>JAEIGA010009895.1_pt1 | contig 14442 bp, 13 predicted proteins | sample 9270691 | NCBI WGS metagenome assembly JAEIGA01 (sample SAMN17057246, study PRJNA624740) | gut metagenome | biome: biome; isolation source: fecal sample | host: Bos grunniens | place: China: Xizang | collected 2019 | reverse complement strand
TTACTTGCCTTGTTCATCTCCCTTGTGTCTGTACTATGGCAGATCATAAGTGCAGCCAAGACCAATCCGGCAAGGGCGTTGAAGAAAGAATAACCGCTAACCACCTGACTCTCAGCGATTTACCAACCTCTCCATACTCCCCTTTTACAGCACGGAGAACACAGAAAAACATTGAAACACAGGCGTTTGAGCGCCACTATGAAATATGAAAAGTTACCTGAGATTCCTATCAAGAAACAAGCTGTATACCGCGATCGAGGTCGTGGGCTTCAGCCTTGCATTGGCATTCGTCGTACCTATGATCAACCTGTTCACCGACAAGAGCGAAAGGTCGCATTCCCACTACAGATATGAAGACATCTATGCTGTAGCTTATATGGGAAACCTATGGACGGATATAAACTTCGGGGAGTTTGTGCAAGAGCGTATTCCGGAAGTGGAAAGAATCAGTTCGGCAATAATCAACCCAGTCAGGACATTGATTGACAAGGACTTCTTTTATTTCTTCCCATTCGAGTTCATCGAGGGTAACGAGTCATTTTTGGATTCAAGGGAAAATATTGCCGTATCGGAGAAATATGCAGACATCATTGCTGATGGTTCTGCAATAGGTAAAATTGTAAAGATCGAGGGTAAGGAATATACGGTTGCCGCTGTCTATAAGAACCATAGAAATGATATTCTGAAGGAATGCGACATACTGCAGAGCATAGCAGAAATGAAGGAACTGAGTCTGTCAGGAGGTATTTCCAACGGACAGACCTTTGTTTCATTCAGCCAGGGACATAACAGGAAAGCGATGGAGGTTAGGATCCTGGAAATTGCAGACGAGTTCAAAAAAGGAGATGAGACATATAACCAGATAAAGGAAAGCGGTGCATTCAGAGGACTGATAAGATATGACGAACTTCCGGAAAATATCGTCAACTACGGGCATTTTATGAAATGGGAGAGCATATCAATGACATTCGTAGCTATACTTCTGGGCCTGATTTTACTGGTAGCAATATTGAACTACATCAATCTCAATATAGCCCTCTCGACAACCAGAGCCAGAGAGAACGCCACCCGCAAACTGGTCGGAGCCTCACGCAGACAAATCATTGCCAAGAGCCTTGTCGAGTCATTTGCATTTACGGCAATATGCTTTATATTAGGCTATCTATTAAGCAGTCACAGCAGTTCATTCATCAAAGGTCTTCTTGCAATGACGGAATTCACAGACTTCTCAGTCGAGCCTATATGGAATTTTAAAACCATAACCGCATCAGTGGTAATAATACTCATCACTTCGGTTGCAGCTGGGCTGTCTCCTGCTCTCATAGGTTCCAGATTCAGTCCTCTCGATGTAACCAAGGGTAATTTCAGGCTGCACAGCAAAAGGAGTCTGTCAAGATTCTTCATCTGTTTCCAGACCATTCTTTCTGTGGTTCTTCTTTCCGTGGTGCTTATGATGTACAAATGTTACAAAGGTACAATGGAAATAGATTTCAATTGCGATATTGAAGATGTAGTATTTGTCCGCACATCACCGGAAAACGCTGCTATAATGGTAGCCAAAGCATCTGAAAATCCTGAAATCATATCAGCCGGTCTGGCTTCACAAGTACCGGCAGAGGGACTAAGCGGAATTTTCAGCACTGCTAATGAACCTCAATATATCTTCAGCCATATTAAATGTGACCTGGGCGGTTTCCAGACATTCGGGTTCGAAATATTACAGCAATATGAAGAAGACTTTCAGGGCCTGTGGCTGACACCGTACACCCAGTCATACATCCAGCGTGACTCACTGATTCTGGACAATCTCTACAAGTTATCTGACTCAGACCGTATAGCAGGAATCATCAACGACTTCCCTGGGACGGCCCCTTTGAACAACTCCAGCATAACTCTTACTTTCGCATCTGTGAAAGACGGAGCTAGGGTCAGCGGAGCCGTATTCAAAACCACATCTGACCATAAAAGAGGATACGATATCATCGAATCAATTCATAATGAATCAATTGCAGACGAAGTCATAGACGAGGCATCTATTCGGGTCACGCCTAGATATGTACCGGAGATTGTCAAAGAAGTCACATCACATTTCAAGATGGTAATAGAAATGATCGGCCTCGTAATGATTCTGGTAGTAATTTTGTCAATGATGGGCCTTACCGGAATGAGCATACATTTCACCAACGAACGAAGAAATGAAATTGCCGTCAGAAAGATATTCGGTGCGACAGAGAACGCTGAACTTCTCAGAAACCTCCGCTTTTATCTGATCATCACCGGAGTGGCATCTGTCATTGGAATCTGCGTAGCGGAACTGACCCGTAACCTCTTCGGACAGTTTGGCATCCAAGTCCGTAATGTATGGTGGATCTATATTGTCTCTATATGCCTTTCATTTGCCATCTCCCTGATATCCGTCTTCTGGCAGACCCTCCTCGCAGCCCGCACTAACCCCGCCGAGACGCTTAAGAAGGAATGATGCGTAAGCGACAACCTATTAAATAGCAGACAATTAGCATATCACGGGTCGGTATTTTAGACGACCAGAGAAGATGTAAAACACTGACGGATAAGTACATAGACATCACGTTATTCTATACATTATCACTGGAACAAGCATAATTCCGATATATAATTAGATCTTAATCTTTGTAAAAAGAAAGAAATGAAAAGCTACCAGAGATTCCTGAGCTAAAACAGACTGTACAGCGCGAAAGAAATTGTGTGAGTGAGTCTTGGACTGTCGTTCGATATAGTACTTTGCTCGTATGTGCTGGAAGATCTGTACTCGACAAGAACATCGTGGATGCTGAGGATGTGATTTTTAATATTTTTAGTACCTTGTATTGCAAGGTATTCAAAAAATTATATATCTTTGTGGTACAATTAAAGTGGAACATTTGAGCGAAGCGATAGAAAGTCCTCACGGCCTGGAAAATCGCTTGCAGTTAAGATAAGTTGAAACAAAGTAACGAGATCGAAAATTTGAGCGAAGCGATAGAAAGTCCTCTCTCCGAGAGAGAGGATTTAGGAGAGAGGTAACGTAGATATATTTTCATATCAGGCACGACCTGGAAAATCGCTTGCAGTTAAGATAAGTTGAAACAAAGTAACGAGATCGAAAATATGAAAAAGACAATCAATGTAGCCATCGGAGGTTGCAGCTTCACAATAGATGAAGATGCATACATCACACTGAGCAATTATCTAGAGCGTTTCAAAGCATCCCTTGACAACACAAGTGGAAGCAATGACGTAATGGATGAACTTGAGGTACGGATCGCAGATCTTCTGAAAGGCAAACTCGGAGGAAGACAAGTTGTGGATAATGCAATGACACAGGCTGTCATCGGCCAGCTAGGCTATCCTGAAGGATATAAGGAAGTGGACGACCAGCCTTTCAGACAAGAAGAAGCGAAAGAAGAATATCATTACAGCGGCACAGATGGAGAAAGACCGGCAAGAAAACTTTTCAGGGATCCTGACGGAAAGAAGATCGGTGGTGTATGCTCGGGAATCGCCCTTTTTCTGAATGTGGACGTAGTCCTGATCAGAATCATTTTCCTGATTGCACTCATCTGCGGATCTGCCGGTTTCTGGATCTATCTGATAATATTGATCGCAGCTCCTGAAGCGAGGACAGCTGTCGAAAAATGCGAACTGAGAGGTATTCCAGCTACTGCTGAAAACATTAAACGATTCACCAGAGGATTCTAAAAATTATGGATACAGGCATAATCGAAAACAACAAGACCCAGATGCGGCGAGGAGTGCTGGAATACAGCATTCTCCTCATCCTCGCCGGAGGGGACGGATATGCCTCGTCGATAATCCAGAAACTTAAGGAAGTCAACATCATCGTTGCAGAAGGCACGATATATCCCCTGTTGATACGCCTTAAGAAGCTTGATCTACTGACATATCGTTGGGAAGAATCGACGCAGGGACCTCCGCGTAAATATTATATGATCACAGAACTGGGAAGACAGCAGCTCGCAGGGCTGGATGCAGCCTGGGACGAACTTGCAAAAGGCATAGAAACCATAAGAAACGGATTTTAACCTATCGATATGAAAAATACAGAAAACATAAGCCTCGGAGGATATGCATTCACGATAGAAACTGATGCATACGTCGAGCTCGAAACATATATCAACGAGATCAGAAGCGGATTCAGCTGCGATCCAAGTGCAGAGGAAATCATTGCAGACATCGAGGAGCGCATCGCGGAACTTATCAAGGAACAGACAGTTCCGGGAATGGTAGTCAGTCTTCCTTTGATTCAGGAAATCAAAAGACGCATCGGAAATCCGAAGGAACTTGCCCAAGATGATCCAGATGAAGAAGAGAACACTGCAGAAGAATCTCAAAGCCCCAAGGCCGAAAAGAAAACCTGGAAAAACAGACGGCTCTACAGAGACATTGACAGTAGGGTCTTTGGAGGTGTATGTTCAGGATTCGGAGTATATTTCGGAATTGACAGTGTCATCATACGATTGATCTTCATCATACTCTTTATCGGAGGATCGCTTGGATTGGGAGAAGGACCGTATATCTTTATATCCATCATTGCATACATCTGCCTTTGGATAGCAATGCCGGCAGCCAGAACAAGCGAGCAGAAGCGCGAAATGAGAGGCCGTCCGACAGATCTCAGAGACTATAAAGGTAAGGACTTCGATTTCGATAAAGAGATGAAAGAAGTGTCCCAATCACCTGGAGGACGTACTGTCAAACGCATCTTCAGCGTATTTTTCGGCATCATTTTCCTAACGATCGGATTAGGAGGACTGTTAGGAGGAATATTCATACCTTCTGTACCGGAAATCATAAGCAATGATATGGCAGACCATATTATGAGATGGGGACCGCTTGATGCAGAGGACCAGTTCGTTGCCGACGTATTCGGAGGAACTACCTTCTGGGGACTGGTTCTTGTAATACTTGGAATAGGATGCATCGGAATCATCTACGGAGCGATAATGCTTCTGTTCGACCTTAAGTCACCGAGCTGGAGACCGGGACTCATCCTCTTTATCGCTTGGCTGATCAGCGTATTTGTAATGATCGGCTGGCTGGCAGTCCAAGTGGCTGATGCTCTACCGGAACTTATCGCATCATAAAAAAGGTGCGCGCACTATACATCCAGAGCACTGACAAACACTTACAAAAACTGCACAACACGCAAAACCATAACCGGCATATCAGCACCTGGCCATTTAAGGACATTCCGGGCTAAGAAGTCGGAAGCGGCATTCTTCTGAGACTCGCACGCGGTACCGACAGTGAAGAATTATGATAAAGGCTGTATAAAGCAGCAGCAAAGATGGAATAAGAAACCGACAGTTCTCCTGAAGTTAATACAGGCAGAATTCATTGGAACTGGCCAAAAACCATTATATTTGTAAGACAATAAAAACGACAATGGCAAAAAGCAAAGGGAAAATACTCGTTGTGGATGACAACAGCGGTATCAGGGCAGCATTGAAACTGCTGCTGCCGATGCATTTCGCTCAGGTGGAACTGATTTTATCTCCGAACGAACTGGTCAGCAGGATAGCTGAATTCAGGCCTGATGTAGTGCTGCTGGATATGAATTTCCATACCGACATCAACACCGGTAACGAGGGACTTTTCTGGCTCTCAGAAATCAAGAAACGCTGCTCCGACATCGAAGTCGTGCTCTTTACCGCTTATGCTGACATACAGCTTGCAGTGGAGGGAATGAAACGCGGGGCCTTCGATTTCATCGTCAAGCCCTGGGACAATGAGAAACTTGTGGAGACACTCAAGGCCGCATATACCCACAGGATTAAGGAGACCGGTCATTCAGAGCAGGACAATCCTGCTTCATCACTAAAGATGCATTGGGGAAAAGGTCTGGCAATGAGCACAATACGCAGGACAGTTGAAAAGATCGCACCTACAGATGCTACTGTATTGATAACAGGAGAGAACGGTACAGGAAAAGACGTATTGGCCGGTGAGATCCACCGTATGTCGGACAGATCATTGAAGCAGATGGTAAGCGTAGACGCCGGAGCATTGACAGAGACCCTATTCGAAAGCGAACTCTTCGGCCACGTCAAGGGAGCATTCACGGATGCTCATAGTGACCATACAGGTAAATTCGAGCAGGCCAATGGCGGCACGCTTTTCCTGGATGAAATCGGCAATATTCCCCTGCACCTTCAGGCGAAGCTTCTGCGCGTTCTGCAGAACAGAGCCGTCACAAGAGTCGGTGACACAAAGTCCATCCCGATTGACATCAGGCTTATCTGCGCGACAAACAAGGATCTGGAAAAGATGGTCCGCGACGGGGAGTTCCGGGAAGACCTCTATTACAGAATCAATACGATGCATCTGCACCTCCCTGCCCTACGCGAAAGAACGGACGAGATCCTACCATTGGCAGAAATGTTCATCGGAAAATATTCCGAGCGTTATCGCAGGGAAGTTACCGGAATTTCACCGGAAGCCAAGGAAAAGCTCCTGACGCACAGATGGAGCGGAAATATACGCGAATTGCAGAACTGTATAGAAAAGGCGGTTATCCTATCCGAGGGAAACACATTAACCGTCAATGACATACAACCGGCACCCCCACAAGCGGCAGCCGAGTCTGAATCAATGAGCGGAGAAGACACACTGGAGATGACAGAGGAAAAGGCAATACGAGCTGCAATGAACCGTTTCGGAGGAAATCTCTCGATGGTAGCCAAGGCTCTGGACATCAGCAGGCCGACATTGTATGCTAAATTGAAGAAGTACAATATATGAGATAGCTTTCGCAAGCCGCAGAAACATCGGATTAATGACAAATTGAACTTGCGCCTATGACAGATATCCTGGCAATATCAGCCATCGCAGCATCAGTCGTCACGACCGCTGTCATCACCGCCTTGATCACATCAGGAAAGACAAGGCGAAAGGTGGCTTATATGCTTGATGCACTGGAAGATAAGGAACTGAATTTCAGATTCGACGAAAAACGCGTTTTCGGGAGGAAGTTCAATAAGACATTGAATCGTCTAAGGAATATCTTCGACAAGGAAAGACACGAGATCATAGAGCAGGAGAAATATTTCGGCCTTATGCTGGACCACGTAAGGACAGGAGTCGTAGTAGTGGAAGAAAACGGACAGATCGGATATTGCAACAGCACTGCCCTAGCCCTGCTTGGAATAGCCACATTCGGTCATATCCGCCAGCTCAGGCCAGTCAGCGAATCGCTTTTCGCAGCTTTCCAGACAGTCAATGAAGGGTCACAGGAAGAAAGAGCGAGCTATTACAACGAAAGCGGAAAAATCACAATCGCCCTCACTGCTTCCAAAGCAAAGATCGGAAGGAACGAAGTCAAGGTCATTGCCTTCAACGACATCAGCAGCGAAATTGCCCAGAACGAGCAGGAGTCCTGGTCAAAGCTGATCAGGGTAATGACTCACGAAATAATGAACACAGTGACTCCGATCGCATCTCTAAGCGAGACATTGCTGGATTTCGGAAACGTGAACGACGAAGTACGCAGTGGCCTGGACACGATTTCTCAGTCATCCAGAGGACTTATCAAATTCGTAGAAAGCTACAGGAATCTGACAAGAGTAGCAGCACCGGTCAAGAAAGCATTCTACCTTAAGGAACTCGTGGAGAGGGTCATCAATCTGACTAAGGAACAAGCTGTGATATCAGGAGCAGTATGCACCTATACAGAGAAATCCGACGACGTCCTGCTATATGCTGACGAAGGACAGATTACACAGATTATGATCAATCTTGTAAAAAATGCCATTCAGGCAGACGCAAGGACAATCAAAATCACGGCTGAAATCAATCTTTCCGAGCATATAATAATAAATGTATCAAATGACGGCCGTCCCATCAGCAAGGAAAGCCGGGAAGAAATATTCATCCCGTTCTATACCACAAAGCAGGAGGGTACCGGCATAGGCCTCAGCCTCTCACGCCAGATAATGCGTATGCACAACGGCACATTAAACCTTACAGGCAGCGATGAAAAAGAAACGATATTCACATTGATTTTCAGATAACCATTAAATTATAAAATTATGATACTTACCACTACTCCATCTATCGAAGGAAAGACAATCATCGAATACAAGGGAATCGTATTCGGAGAAGTAATCAGCGGAGTCAATTTTTTCAAGGACTTCGGAGCAAGCATCAGAAACCTCATCGGTGGTCGTTCGTCATCATATGAGAACGAGCTGGTCGGAGCACGTCAGAAAGCATTGGAGGAACTTGCCCAAAGAGCCAGGGAACGCGGTGCAGATGCCGTTGTAGGCATTGACATTGACTATGAAGTGCTGGGCCAGAACGGTGGAATGCTTATGGTGACCGCATCCGGCACTGCAGTAAAGCTTGGATAGAGAAAAACAGTCTGACTTACTACTTTGGCACGGAATATGCAATTCAACGAATCGCAATCAAGTTAGTTAGACATAAATATTGAACGAACTGAACAAGCAGCCCGTCGAAGTGATTTCGACGGGCTGCACACTTTTATATTCAGCAAATACTGTAAGTTGGAATAAGAAGCAGTAATATTTTGCCATTGAATTGCTATATTTGCATTTATGACTAATGAAACTGCACCAATCGAGAAACATCCGCTGCAGCCCTTCCTTCCGGAAGGTGCGAGGATCCTTATGCTCGGAAGCTTTCCGCCAGCAAGGAAACGCTGGTCAATGGAATTCTTCTATCCTAACTGGATAAACGATATGTGGAGAATCTGGGGATGGATCTTCTTCGGATACAAGGAGCATTTCGTAGCGGAAACAGCCGATGGGAAGAAGCTGAAGGCCTTCGACAGGGATAGATGTGCCGGTTTTGCGGCAGAAAAAGGCATCGCAATGTATGACACTGCCTGTGAGGTCAGGAGACTCAAGGACAATGCATCGGATAAGTTCCTGGAAGTGGTCAAGGCGACAGACCTGCGGGCATTACTGGAAGAGATTCCTGAATGCGGAGCGGTTGTAACCACCGGCCAGAAAGCTACAGATGTGATCGTACAGTTGTTCGGATGCAAAGAACCTCAGGTGGGCGAATGGACCGAGTGCAGGTTGGAATACGGGTCATCCGTACGATCGATCAGATTCTGGAGGATGCCATCCTCATCACGAGCCTACCCTCTCCCTCTGGAAAAGAAGGCAGGGTTTTACAGAAAAATGTTTGAAATAGAGAATATATTATGAGAAAAACCTTGATTTTCGTTATCACCCTGATGACTGCGATGACGACTCGCGCTGACGAAGGAATGTGGCTGCCGTCTCTGATTTCACAGCGCATAGCCGATATGCAGGAAAAAGGATTCAGACTCGAAGCTGAAGACATCTACAGTATCAACCAGGCATCACTAAAGGATGCGGTAGTGCTTTTCGGACGTGGCTGCACAGGTGAACTTATTTCTCCGGAAGGACTCCTTCTGACCAATCATCACTGCGGCTATGGCCAGATCCAGCAGCATAGCAGTGTAGAACACGACTACCTGAAAGACGGTTTCTGGGCAATGAACCGCTCGGAGGAACTGCCTAACAAAGGCTTGACAGTAAGTTTTCTGGAAAGAATGGATGACGTCACCGCTCAGGTATTGAAGGGATACACTCCGGATATGACCGAAGAACAAAGGGTCGAACTGGTCAAAAAGAACAGCCAGGCGCTTATCGACGAAGCTGTAAAGGATGGCAAAGGTCTGAGAGCCACCGTTGAAGCCCTGTACTACGGCAATCAGTATTTCCTTTTCCTCTATCGTGAATATGCCGATGTACGTCTGGTGGGAGCACCGCCTTCATCGATCGGTAAATTCGGAGGCGACACCGACAACTGGATGTGGCCGCGCCATACCGGCGACTTCTCTATGTTCCGTATTTACGCTGATAAGGATAACAATCCTGCCCCATATTCAAAGGACAATGTCCCTTATCGTCCGAAGAAATATTTCCATATTTCGACCAAGGGCGTGCAGGAAGGAGATTTCACCTTCATCTACGGTTTCCCGGGCCGTACTCAGGAATATATTCATTCTGAGGGTGTACGATATATCGAAGAAATCGGAGATCCTCATAAGATACACCTCAGAACCCTCAGACTGGACATTATGAACAAGCATCAGGCTGAAAGCCAGAAGGTCCGCATCCAGTATTCTTCTAAGAACGCAAACGTATCAAATGCCTGGAAGAAATGGCAGGGAGAAGTCAAGGGAATCAAGAAGATGAAGACCGTGCAGACAAAGAAGGAGTTCGAAAAGGCTTTCGCCAAATGGGCGGAAGGCGGAGAATTCGACGGGGTCATTTCCAAGATCGAAGCAATCTATGCAGAACTTGAGCCTTATCAGTTTGCAACAGACTATTATTCTGAAACAGTCCGCACTATAGAAGTAGCCAATTTCGCTATGAGTACCGCAAGGCTTTTCAGAGAAGACGGCTTTGACAAGGCAAAGGCGACAGAACTTGCCGAGACCTTCTACAAAGACTGGTATCTCCCTATCGACAAGGAATCATTCATCGCCGTTATGAACGAATATGAGAAGAATGTACCTGCAGACTTCAAGCCTATATATTATAAGGAGAAACTTGCATCATATGGTTCTATCGAGACCTGGGCAGAAGATATATTCACAAACTCCATATTCGTAGATCCGGCTAAGGTGAATGCGCTCAAAGACGAAGACAAGGAAAGGGTGATGGCAGATCCAGCTGTAGAATTCTTCAACGAATTCCTGAAATGGTATACATATGAAATCCAGCCAGTTACCACTCGTCTGAATCAGGATCTCCAGCTCGCATATCGAGACTATATGAGAGGACAGATGGTCTATTGCCGTACCCGGAGAGTACCTAAGGCATTCTATCCTGATGCCAATCTCACCCTCCGTGTAGCATACGGACATATCAAGGGATACACCCCTGCCGACGGCACATATTACCTCCCTTCATCGACCATCAAGGGAATTATGGAAAAGGATAATCCTGACATTTTCGACTACAATATCCCTCAACGTCTCCGCGATATCTATGCCACCAAGGACTACGGCCGCTGGGCTGATGCCTCAGGCGAGGTTCCGGTATGTTTCATAGCCACCAATCACACCACAGGAGGTAATTCCGGCAGCCCTGTGATCAATGCAGACGGAGATCTTATCGGTCTGAATTTCGACCGTGTATGGGAAGGCACAATGAGCGATATTGTCTTCGACCCGGAGATATGCAGAAACATTGCCCTGGATGTACGCTACGTACTTTTCACCATAGAGAAGATCGGAGGAGCAGGTTACCTGTTGAACGAAATGACATTTACAGAATAAGAGTATGGCACACGAGGAAAATCTTTCAATCGGAGTATTCATCGATGGCGGATATTTCGCAAAGATCGATGAAGGACTGGCAAAAAAGAATCTTGGCAAAGTCAATGTAAAGGGACTTTTCCAGTATATACCGGAGATGATAGGCAGGCAGTTTGGAATCGACCGTAAGCTGCTGTATATCACAGAAGCACATTACTACAGAGGACGTTTCCGCGCAAATGATGCAGACAACAGGAATCTGCTTATGGAAGAAAGGTTGTTTGAAGACACCCTTATCGAGAATGACATCATCTTCCACTACAAGCATCTGCGTCCTAATCCTGCTGGCGGAATAATCGAAAAAGGAATCGACACCTGGTTCGCCCTGGACACTTATGAACTGACTCTATACAGGGAGTTCGACTATGTTGTACTGATCAGCGGTGACGCTGACCACGAGATGCTTGCCAGGAAACTAAAGGCTCTCAAGACCCACACAATCCTTCTGACCTGGGATCCGGCCAATACAGGTTCCACATCCCGATTCTTAAGCGAGGAGGCCTGCACGCATATCGATATAATGAAACAGAGCGGCAAAGAGCCTGACCTGCTGAAAAAAGTCACAATTCAGAATTGAAGAAAAAGTGGCCAGCAGGCAGATGGACAGAAGATACTGCGAAACATTTCCGAAGAATGCTGAGTGCGATCATAATGCTAATGAAAAAGACAGGACTATGACACCGGATTGGACAAAAGAAATGAACTGCGCCGTAACCGTATGTGACAAGGAGGGCGTGATAATTTATATGAACGACAAGGCAAAGGAAACATTTGCCTCGAATGGAAATCTTATCGGCAAGAGCCTTATCCCTTGTCATAATGAGCGCTCGCGTGCCATAATCGCTGATCTTCTCGCTACGGGAGGAAGCAACGCGTACACCATCCAGAAGAACGGTCTGAAGAAAATGATATACCAGACTGCCTGGAAGGAGGATGGTGAGGTTGCCGGTCTTGTGGAGATCTCAATGGTTATCCCGGAGGATATGCCTCATTACGTGAGATAGCTAGTTCGTGAGAGTTAGGAACAATTATCCCCGATGTACCGCAGCTTGGCACATCGGGGATATATCTTTGCCACATAAACTTAAAAACAGAAGTAATATGTGGTTCGCTATTTTGATTTTCGTATGTCTTTCAGTAGAGGTTCTGAGCTATCTTACAGGAGGTGACACCAACAACGGGATCATCAGAGAAAATAAAGAAAAGACATCGCCGGAAACGGTCTGATGACCGGATCCGGCTACTGCAAAAAAAGGTGAAATATGATGAGCCTCAGCGTTTGGTTGGCCTGACCACTGCCCGAGGACGAAAGTGTCATTTCACTTTCACGATCTCTATAGGCTGCTGCTGAACCTGATCAAGAGGATGAGACTGATATTTGATTCTGCTGAAGTCAATATTCATCAGCTCAATGCAGCGGATGTTGCTGTTCCAGGCTGTCCTGTAATAGAATTTCATCGCAGCCTGATCAGTCGCTGAAGTAAACTGTGTAGCGCTCGGAAGGCCTTTCGGTATCTCGGATCTCACGTGCTGGCTTCCGATCGGGATGTCAAAATTATTCAATATATGGAAGGCCTGCACGACGGTTTCGAAACCGGTACTCCATACAGGAGCTGTAGTCTGATAGAATGCAGCCCTCACAAATCTTGAAGGTGAGGTAAAATCTCCCGGAAGACCGAGCATACCGCTTCCGTGGCCAAGGGCCTTCAATGTTATGCCTTTGGCAATGGTATTGTCAGGTGCCGATCCAGGCTGAAGATTGACATAATTATTGAGATTTGTCATATGCCATTGGAAGCCCGGGGCATTGGTAAGTACTCCGAGAGTATTCTCATAGAAATGCGGAACTCCACCTACGATCTCCAGTACGACCATATGGCCGTTAGGTTCTGCTATTCTCCAGTGTACTGCGCCAATCTTGTTATTCAAGGTTACGAGATCGATTTCATCCAATGCATCTTTCAGCTGATCTATTGTGGAGAACTGAGACAAGACCCAGGAAACGAACTGCATATCACAGAGAGTCTTGGCATTATTAGCCGGAACATAGGGAGCATATTCTCCGTAGCCCGGAAAGAAGAAAAGTCCGGCAGCAAGACCTGCCTCATTTACACCTTCCACGACGAAAGGCTCGTATTCCGTGTATATACCGACATAGCCATAAATCGATTTATATTTAAGCCCATTCTCTCCATCAGGGGTATATGACTGATGGCCGTGTCCTCGTGGCGCTACTACATAACCGCACTGCATAGGAGTGGCAGCCCATTCTACAGTACGTGCCACGACGTGACTGCCATTACCGGATACAAGTGATATGCCTGTACAGGCATCTGATTCTGCTGCAAAGAAGGCTCCGAAAGCCAAAGCAGCGAACAAAGTTATAATGCGTTTCATATCTTTAATATTAAAAATTCCAGAAACCATTATAGCAATGTCCGAGCCAATATCTTATGTTTAAAACAATGCTGACATCATAATAATCTCCTACATAATAAATAAATTAGAGTAAGCATAAAAAAAGCTGTTGGTCTTTTCGGACCAACAGCTTTATATGATATGTTCCCGGATTATTTATTGAACTGAGCTCTCAAAGCCTCATTCTTAGCATCCGCATCAGCGCCCTTGATACCGAAGTAGAACTTGATCTTAGGCTCTGTACCTGAAGGGCGTACTGTCACAACATCACCAGCTTCATTATAGAACTGAAGCACATTTGATGCAGGAAGACCAGTTTCCTCAGGCTTAGTGTAATCCACAACCTTGATAACAGGTGAACCGGCAAGTTCCTGTGGAGGATTTGTACGGTAGTCCACCATCATCTGAGCGATCTCCTCGAGACCAGCCTTACCCTTCTTGGTTACAGAAATGAGTGACTCCTTATAGTAACCGAACTCTGCATAGATATCCTGAAGGAGCTGATAGAGAGTCTTGCCCTGTGCAGCAGCCCAGGCAGCACACTCAGCAACGAATGCACAAGAAATCGGAGCATCCTTGTCACGAACGAACTCACCTACATTGAAACCGTAGCTTTCCTCGCCACCGCATACGAATGTTGTATCGCCTTCGTTCTTCTTTACGAT
>JAEIGA010009894.1_pt1 | contig 14443 bp, 9 predicted proteins | sample 9270691 | NCBI WGS metagenome assembly JAEIGA01 (sample SAMN17057246, study PRJNA624740) | gut metagenome | biome: biome; isolation source: fecal sample | host: Bos grunniens | place: China: Xizang | collected 2019 | reverse complement strand
GTTCCGGTCGAAGCGACTAATGATCCCACCATCTCCGAATCCTTCGACGTTATCTCCATGCGAGTAGGCAAGATCCTTGAATACTTCCCCAGAAGTGTCAAGGTCGAAGTCTACAACGATAAGACAGGTCGGAAAGAGCAGATTGTCATGCCCAAACGGTGTGTAACGATCGTGCCTAACCCTCTGTACGCAGTCATGAACGAGCCGAACTCCACTCTGAAGCGTCTTATCCGAAAGCTGAATCTTTTGGACGCAATCGACGAGCAGAGCGGTTCCGGTAAGCTAGACCTGATTATTCAGTTGCCGTATGCGGTTAAGGGCGAACTCAAACAGCAGCAGGCCGAAACTCGTAGAAATGCGATTATTGATCAGCTGAAGGGTCCGTTCGGCATCGCATACATCGACGGTACCGAGAAGGTCACTCAGCTGAATCGTCCTATCGAGAATAACTTGATGAAGCAGATTGAGTATCTCACTAACATGCTTTATAGTCAGCTCGGTATGACGCCCTCCGTTCTCGATGGTACTGCTGACGAAAAGACGATGCTTAACTACAATAACCGGACGATCGAACCGATTGTTTCGGCTCTTTGTGATGGCATGAAACGTACTTTCCTTAGCAAGACCGCTCGTACTCAGGGTCAGACTATCATGGCATTCAGAGATCCGTTCAAGCTGGTGCCTATCAATAACATCGCTGAGATCGCAGATAAATTCACGCGCAACGAGATCCTCACCTCTAAAGAGATCCGTCAGATTATCGGCTTTAAGCCGTCTAGCGATCCTAAGGCCGATTGTCTTGAGAATAGCAATATCGCTCATCCGGATGACGGTAACAATACCGCTCCTGGCGATGGAACTGCGGACACCCAGGGTTCTATGGAGGACCTATTTAACACACCTATGAGTTCGCTCACGGGCGGTAGCTAACTCTGTAAGTAAGGAGGAAAGTCAAAATGGAAATTAGTCGCAAAGACTATGATTTCGGTGGCTGGGCAACCAAGGCCAACCTGCGTTGCTCCGACGGACGAACCATCATGCGGAATGCTTTCGCTGCCAATGATGGTGCCACCGTCCCTCTGGTATGGAACCACCAGCATAACGACCCCGCCAATGTGCTCGGTCACGCCATGCTGGAGAACCGTGACGAGGGCGTCTACGCATATTGTAAGTTCAACAATAGTGAAGCCGGCAACATGGGGCGCGAGATGGTCCGAAACGGCGATGTGACCCAGCTGTCTATCTATGCTAATAAGCTGAAGCAGCAGGGCGGCAACGTTCTGCACGGCGATATTTGTGAACTTAGTCTGGTTCTCAAGGGCGCCAATCCCGGCGCATTCATCGACACCGTTCTGTGTCACAGCGATGATGCCGACGAGGGCTGGGTTATTTACACTGGCGAAGATATCGAGCTGGTTCACGCCGATATTTCCGATACCAAGGAAGACGAAGTGCTCGAACATGCGAGCGATGCTAAGAAGGAGGATAAAACCGATATGGCAGATAACAAGGAAAAGACCGTAAAGGATGTCTTTGACGAGTTTACCGAGGAGCAGAAGACCGTTGTCTATGCTCTGATCGGCCAGGCTCTGGAAGATGCTGGCGCCGCTGATGACGCCGACGAGAAGGAAGTTAAACATTCCATGGGAGGTAATGAAGATATGTACTACAATGCATTTGAGCAGCAGGAGACTCAGCAGGTGAACGTTCTGACCCACGCTGATCAGGAGGCTATCCTGAACGAGGCCCGCTCTTGCGGTAGCCTGAAGAAGGCCCTGAAGGCCTATGTCGAGGAGCATGCAGATACTCTGGCTCACGGCTACGGCGTTGAGGGCGAGGGCGAGGCTATTGATACCCTGTTCGGTGATTTCAAGAACATCCCCGCTGGTGCTCCCACTCTGCTGGAGCGCGACATGGACTGGGTTGCCCACGTCATGAACAAGGCTAACAAGAGCCCCGTTCCTCGTGTTCGTACTCGCCAGATTGATGCTCGCTCTGCCGAGATCACTGCTAAGGCTCATACCAAGGGCGAGCAGAAGACCGCTATGGCTAACGTCAAGCTGCTGAAGCGCGAGACCAATCCCCAGACCGTGTACGTCAAGGATGCCCTGCATCGTGACGACATCATCGATATCGATTTCGATGCCGTTGCTTACATGCGCAACATCATGAAGCACACTCTGGAGGAGACCGTTGCTCTGGCCGCTCTGGTTGGCGATCATCGTAACGGCGAGGCTGATAAGATCTCCGATCAGAGCATCCGTCCCATCTGGACCGATGAGGAGGTCTACGCCATCCACGAGACTGTCGATGTCGCTGCCATGAAGACCAAGCTGCAGGGCACCGACACCGCCGCTCACTTCGGTGAGGAGTTCATCTACTCTGAGGCTATCATCGCCGCTCTGATGAACGGTCGCATCAAGTATCGCGGCAAGGGCGCTGCCGACTTCTACTGTGCCCCCGAGCTGCTGAACAAGATGCTGATGGCTCGTGATATGAACGGCCGTCGTATCTACGACTCCGCAGCTGACCTGTGCAAGGTTCTGAACGTTGCTAACATCTACGACGTCGACCAGTTCAACGGTCTGCCTGTTCGTGAGGATTCCGAGGGCGAGAGCTACAAGCTGCTGGGCATCTTCGTTAACATGGCTAACTATCAGTTCGGTTGTGCCAAGGGCGGCGAGGTTACCAGCTTCGAGGACTTCGATATCGACTACAACCAGTACAAGTACCTGATGGAGACTCGTCTGTCCGGCGCTCTGATCGATCCCTACGCTGCTATCGTTCTGGAAGAGCCTGTTGTCGCTGGCTAATTAACCTTATCAAATTTCAAAATGGAGTGAATGCTGATGGCAAAATGGTTTGGTAAAATCGGCTATGCGGTTACTACGCAGACTGCCCCTAGCGTATGGACTCCTCGAATCGAGGAACATTCGTATTTCGGTGATGTGGAGCGTAAGTTCGTCACCAGAAACGAAAATACTGATACCACGAACGACGATCTGAAGTTCGATGCTCAGATCAGTATTGTTGCGGACCAGTATGCCATTCAGCATTTCGCTTCCATGAAATGGATTGAGTTGTATGGTGTCAAGTGGAAGATCTCTAAGGTCGAACCCAGACACCCTCGACTGATACTGATAGTGGGAGGACAGTACGTTGAATGACAGACTGGAGCTGGACGAAGTGCTCGCAGGCATTATCGGCATTACAGAGTCTGATGGTGATAGACATATCTATCTGAATCCCCCACCGTCAGTACGAATGCGATATCCGGCAATTAAATATTCCCTCAATAACATAACCTCTACTTTCGCTAACGACGGACCGTATCGAATGGCTCCGTCTTACGAAGTAATCCTGATCGACCCCGATATTGACACCCTGTATCTCGTACCGATTCTGCGTATTCCGCATTGTCGATTCAATCGATTTTACAGGGTGGATAATCTCAACCATTGGGTCTTTACGATTTACAACTGCTAAAGGAGGAAATCAACTATGGCTAAACTGAATTGGGACGCTACTGGTGAGCGTTTCTATGAGACTGGCGTTAAGATGGGTGTTCTGTATGTTCAGGATGCTCAGGGCGCTTATCCCAAGGGCGTTGCTTGGAATGGTCTGACCGCCGTTACCGAGTCCCCCTCCGGCGCTGAGGCTACCCCTCTGTACGCCGATGACATTAAGTATCTGAACCTGATGTCCACTGAGGAGTTCGGCGCTACTATCGAGGCCTACACCTATCCTGACGAGTTTATGGATTGCGACGGTTCCGCTGCTCTGACTACTGGTGTTTACATCGGTCAGCAGGCCCGTAAGTCTTTCGGCATGTGCTATCGTACTGTTCTGGGTAACGACACCGAGAACAACGACTATGGCTACAAGATCCACCTGATTTACGGAGCCCTGGCTGCTCCCTCTGAGAAGGCCTACGCTACCATCAACGATAGCCCCGAGGCTATTACCTTCTCTTGGGAAGTTACCACCACTCCCGTCAACGTTACCGGCCACAAGCCTACCGCTTCTATGACCATCGACTCCACCAAGGTCGACACTGAGAAGCTGGCTGCTCTGGAGGCTGTCCTGTATGGCGACGAGAACACCGAGGCTCGCCTGCCTCTGCCCGATGAGATTCTGACCCTCATGGGTGGCGCTGCCTAATAAAGGCTAACTAAAAATTAGGAGTCGTATTCAGCTAGGCTGGCGACTCCTTCTTTTATATTTAATTGGCTATAAAGCCGCATTTGAAAGGAGTACAAACAATGATTAAGAAGACTATTACCTACGTTGATTTCAACGGTAATCAGAGAACTGAGGACTTTTACTTCAACCTGAACAAGGCTGAGCTGATGCGTATGGAACTGGGTGTCAAGGGCGGCATGACCGAGATGATGAACCGTATGATCGCTGCCCAGGACGCTCCCGCCATGATGGAGGTTTTCGAGGATCTGGTCCGTAAGTCTTATGGCGTCAAGACCCCCGACGGCCGAGGCTTTGTCAAGCGTCCCGAGGATTTCGAGGCATTCAAGTCTACTGAAGCTTACTCTGAGTTGTTCGTGGAGCTGATCACCGATCCTGACGCCTGTGCTGAGTTCTTCAACGGCGTCGTTCCCGCTAACCTGGCCGAGCAGGTCAAGGCCGAGCAGGCTAAGCAGAGTCTCATTGCTGCTACTAACTGAGAAAACTATCGAGGAGGCGTGAGAGTTGCTTCGAATTGAGATACCCCTAGAACCCGAATATTGGGATGAAGAGAAGAGTGAATTTGTGATTCCTCCGGGCTATCCGATCGATTTGGAGCACTCTCTCGTCTCTTTGTCAAAATGGGAGTCCAAATATTGCAAGCCGTTCTTTTCTAAGACCGATAAGACGTCTTCGGAAATTTTGGACTATATAAAAATGATGGCTGTTACCGAAGAGGTTCAGCCTGAAATATGGAATAACCTGACTCAGGAAAATGTTGACGCCATCCGAGCCTATATCGACGCTCCTATGACCGCAACGACATTTTCCAAAGAGTCTAAAGCATCGCATAGCCGTGAGGTTATAACTTCCGAGCTTATTTATTATTGGATGATTGCTTTAACTATTCCATTTGAGTGTCAGTATTGGCACATCAATCGCCTTCTCACGCTTATTCGGGTGTGCAACATTAAGAACGCTCCTCCGAAGAAGCAGAGTAAGAGTGATATTATGCGGCGTAACGCGGCCCTGAATGCTGAGCGTCGCGCAAAACTAAATTCGAAAGGATGATGAGCTATGAGTAACAGCTCACTGGTCAGTTATACCAGACTTAGTCCGCACTATAATCCTCGGAATCATGCTATCGACACCGTTAGTATTCATTGCGTGGTCGGTCAGATGACTGCTAAGCAGATTCTGAATATGGACAGATTCGATCTCGAGGATGCGGATGATAATGATGCTTCTTGCAACTATGCGATCGGTTATGATGGCTCCATCGGACTTTGTGTGGAGGAAAAGAACCGCTCCTGGTGTACCTCTAGTCGCGAGAACGACCACCGCGCTATCACTATTGAGGTCGCATCTGACACCAAGCATCCCTACGCTGTCAAGGGCGCCGCTTACAATGCTCTGATCGATCTGCTGGTTGATATTTGTAAGCGTAATCCCGGTATCGGTACCCTCAAATGGAAGGCCGATAAGTCTCTCATCGGACATCCTGAAAAGCAGAACATGACGGTTCATCGTTGGTTCGCAAACAAGGCTTGTCCCGGTGAGTATCTGTATAGCAGACATGCCCAGATCGCTGCAGAGGTTAACGCTCGACTGAATTCCAGTTCTAGTTCCGGTTCCAGTTCCGGTTCTTCTGAGGCTAAGATTAAGAAGGGCGACACCGTTTCCATCTGTAACAATGCCGTTTACTACAATGGTCACGATGTTCCCACTTGGGTCATCCGTAAGAAGTGGCTTGTTAAGCAGGTCAGCGGCGATCGAGTAGTTATTGATAAGAGTGCAGACGGTAAGAATGCTATCAATAGCTCCATTCATTCTAAGTATCTTACCGTTATCAAGAAGAATACTGGTCTGCCTTACATGGTTAAGGTCGATATTGCTGATCTGAACATTCGTAAGGGCCCTGGTACTAACTATGAAAAGACCGGTAAGTTCACCGGCAAGGGTATCTTCACGATCACTGAGGTTAAAACCGGTAAGGGTTCTAAGACCGGTTGGGGTAAGCTGAAGTCTGGCGACGGCTGGATTTCTCTCGACTATGCTAAGCGTGTCTAAGGAGTTATAACATGATAGGTATCAGATGCAAGGGTGACTTCTCCAAATCGCTGGGTTATCTGGAGAAGGTGAAACATGCCGTCCGTCTCAGCAATCTCGACAAGTATGGACGAGAAGGTGTAGCTGCCCTTGCATCCGCCACACCGGTCGACACTGGCTTAACGGCTAAATCGTGGTATTACAAGATCGAATACTCGGCTGATTCTGTTAAGTTAGTATTTTTAAACTCAAACATTCAAAATGGAATTCCGATCGCCATCGTCCTACATTACGGACATGGTACCGGAACTGGAGGTTGGGTAGAAGGGCGAGATTACATCAACCCCGCTATCCAACCTATTTTCGATAAGATTGTGAATGACGCATGGAGGGAGGTTACTAGGCTATGAGTACTACTATCGACCAGAGAGTAGTAGAGATGCGCTTCGACAATAAGCAGTTCGAACGAGGCGTATCCGAAACTATGTCAACGCTGGAGAGACTCAAGCAGAAGCTGAATTTCAAAGGCGCTGTTAAGGGCGTTGAAAGTGTTAATTCTGCCGCAAAAGGCGTTAACGCAAACATGACGGGCCTTGGCGGTGCTGTGGAACAGGTTTCTATGAAGTTCTCCGCCCTCCAGGTCATGGGCGTTACCGCCCTCTCTAGACTCACCAACTCCGCAATTACCGCCGGAACTAGAATCGCTAAGGCACTGACGATCGAACCTGTTACCACTGGTTTCAAGGAATATGAGACCCAGATCAACGCGGTTCAGACGATTTTGGCAAATACTTCTCATGCCGGCACTACTATTAAGGATGTCAATAAGGCGCTGGACGAACTGAATAAGTACGCCGATCAGACTATCTATAACTTTACTGAGATGACCCGTAACATTGGTACGTTCACTGCAGCGGGCATTGATCTGGATACGTCTACCTCTACGATTAAGGGTATCGCTAACCTGGCGGCCGTTTCTGGTTCGTCTGCACAGCAAGCCTCTACTGCGATGTATCAGCTTTCTCAGGCTCTTGCGGCTGGAAAAGTGTCTCTTATGGACTGGAGATCCGTTGAGAACGCTAGTATGGGTGGTAAGGTGTTCAAAGATGCCCTGATCAGAACCTCTGAGGTAATGGGCACCGGCGCTAAGGCTGCGATCGATAAATATGGTTCTTTCAGAGAATCCCTTAGCAGAGGCGAATGGCTCACGACTGATGTTCTGACCGAGACCTTGAGCCAGTTTACCATGGCTGCAGAGGAAGGCAGTAAGCAGTGGAACGAGTTTAAGGAATCCCTCAAGGAGAAGGGTTATACCGAAGAACAGGCAGTCGAAATCCTCAAAATGGCTAATACGGCCACCGATGCTGCTACAAAGGTTAAGACTTTCACCCAGCTGTGGGACGTCCTTAAGGAGTCTGCTCAGTCTGGATGGTCTCAGTCTTGGAAGTTGATTATCGGCGACTTCGAGGAAGCCAAGAATTTGCTCACCCCTATTTCTGAAGCGCTAACTGGTCTTATCAACCGGATGTCCGATTTCAGAAATGCTATTCTTGAAAGCGCCCTCGGTCGAACTTTCAGCAACCTTGGCGACAAATTTGATACGATTCTAAAACCCGCGGCGAAAGCTATGGACGTCGCTAAGGGTACGGCTGAAGCTATTTCCGATCTTGGAACCATTGTCGAGGACGTTATTGACGGTAAATTGGGAAATGGAGCAGATCGTTTTAACGCACTTACTGAAGCCGGTGTAAACTACTATAAAATCCAGAATAAAGTCAATGAACAGCTCGGTTGCAGCAAGCGCTACAGTCAAGAGCAGATTGAAGCTCAGGACAAGTTGCTCGGCATTCAGACAAAAACTGCTGAGGAAACTGAGAAGCAGGTGGGTGCGACCGATAAACAAGCCGAGGCGACTGTTAAACTGACCGACGCGCAGAAGAAGCAGCTTATCGAGATGTCCAAACTCAGCGATGCCGAGCTTAGACAGAAGGGCTATACCTGGGAACAGATCGAAGCCCTGCGTGAGCTGCAGAAAGTCGCGGATGGTCTCGGTATCCCGTTTGATAATTTCATCAATCAGCTCGACGAGATCAACGGTCGCTGGCTTTTGATTAATTCTTTCAAGAATATCGGCAATGCTTTGGCTGATGTAGGCAGAGCAATCGGTAAGGCTTGGAAGGACGTATTTCCTGAACATAGCATTGAATATTTCGCAGACAAACTGTTCAACCTTCTCGGCTCGTTCCATAAGGTTACTGCTGCGATAGCTGACGTCTTCTATGTGAAAGTTGGCGAAAAGGGCGGCACTGGAGAAGCTATCTACAAGCTTACCGAAGCTGGTGAGAAACTTGTCCGTACCTTTAAAGGCGTATTCACCGCGGTCGACCTGGTTGCTACAGTTGTTGGTGGCGGATTCAAAATAGCCTTTAAAATCGTCTCTGAATTGTTCGGGCGATTTGGACTTAGCATTCTGGACGTTACCGCCCTTATCGGCGATGCGATTGTTAAGTTCCGAGATTGGGTTGACGCGATCTTGAACGTCACCGGAGTAGTGGATTTTCTAGTTCCTCTACTCAAGAAAGCGTATAGATTCATAGTCGACTTAACTAACGCCGTAAAGAATTCCAAGTGGTTCGCCGATTTCTGTAATTCCCTCAACACGGCCGCGGAAGGACTCAAGAATCTCTTTGAGAGTATTCCGGATATGAGCGGATTCCAGAGTCTTATCTCCGTACTGAAGCGAGCTAAAACGTTCTTCCAGGATTGGCTGCAGACCCTTAAGGATTCCGACAATATTCCTCGTGATATTATCGCAGGCCTCGTCAAGGGTATCACCGGCGGCGTCCCTGCTGTGCTCGCGGCCGTTTTCGAGCTGGCCAAGAATATTATTTCTGGCATTTGCGAGGTTCTCGGTATCCATTCTCCTTCGACTGTAATGATTACCATTGGCGGTTTTATCATCGCGGGCCTCGTTAAGGGCATACTCGATGGAGAAACATCTCTTGGCAGTGCGGTTGAATCGATTGCGGAGACTGTATGGATCACCGTACAGGGCGCTTTTGAATTTATCAAGAACTCCCTTTCTGGCGCATTCAAGGGTCTTTGGGAGTTTATCTCTAACGAAAACGGTAGTGTTGACTGGGGTAAGATCTTCGCCGGCGGCTTAATGGGTTCTCTGGTTTGGGTTCTCATCCAGTTTGCCAATGCGTTTAAGGGGCTTACTGACGGTATCGGCGGAATCGGAGACATCCTTGAAGAAGCTGGTGACGTGCTGAAGAAATTCGGTAAGGTTCTTACGGCGTATTCCTGGGATCTTAAGGCTAAGGCGCTACAGAAGCTCGCGATTGCTGTGGCTATTCTAGTCGGAGCGATTGTCGTTCTCGCCCAGATCGATGATATCGGTAAACTGTGGAATGCGGTGGGTATCATCGGAGCACTTGCTGGTATCCTGGTTGGTCTGGCCTGGGCTATGGACAAAATGTCTGGTCTAAGTGTCGATCTTGATAGCAAGAAAATCACGGGTCTCAAAAGCGGTCTAATGCAGATTGCTCTAGCCATCGGCATCCTTGCGTTTTCGGTCAAAATGATTGGCGATCTCGAGGAAGGTTCTGTTAAACAAGCTCTTCGTACTCTTGGTGCGCTCACTATCGGTTTGGCTGGCTTCCTTGCGGGGTTGACGCTATTGTCCAGATATGCGAAAGACATGAACCAGTTCGGCAGTTTGATGCTCAAACTCGGTATCGCAATGGGCCTGATGGTCATGGTTTTCAAGATGGTTGATACCCTCACTGACAACCAGATTGCCAAGGGTCTTATTTTTGCTGCTGGATTCGCCGTCTTTGTTACTGCGATAAGCAGAGTCGCTAAATCTGCGGGTAACAACGTAAGCAAGGTCGGCGGACTGATGGTTAAACTATCGATCGCGATGGGTCTGATGGTCGGCATCATGAAACTTGCGGCTACGCTATCTGGCGAGGAGATGCTCAAGGGTACTGCATTTGCTGCTGGCTTTACGCTGCTGGTTAAGGCTCTGGTCGCATGCACCAAGATCGGAAAGAAACAGCAGATTGCTAAACTTGGTGGCTTGATTATGGCGGTCTCTTTCTCCATGCTACTGATGGTCGGCGTTTGTAAGCTAGTGGGCATGCTCAAAGTGAGCGAGATGCTGAAGGGTGCTGCATTTGCTGCTGGCTTTACGCTGCTGGTTAAGGCGATGATCGAGATTCTCAGCATCGGCAGTGACACCAAGATGGCAAAGGTCACAGGTACGATACTGGCAATGTCCATCGCGATTGGTATCCTGGCTGCAGTCTCGGTTGCGTTGGGTTTTGTTGATCTAGCCGGTCTAGCTAAGGGCGTTGCTGCCGTGAGTATTCTCTGCGGTATGATGGCACTTATGGTGCGAGGACTTAGAGGCGCCAACGAGGTTAAGGGTTCCATCATGATGATGGCTATTGCCATTGGTGTGATGGCCGCTGCAATTGTTGCTCTTAGCTTTATCGACGATACTAAGAGCCTTATGGCCGCTACGAGTGCGCTCGCTATCGTTATGGGTATGTTCGCACTGATCGCTAAGTCCGCTGGTCATATGGAAAAGTCTGTCGGAACCATCGCTGTCATGGTTGTTGCGGTCGGAATGCTCGCCGGTATTCTATACCTCCTCACGACGAACATTGGCGATGCAGATGCTGCTATCAAAGTGGCTACTTCGCTTGGTATTCTCATGTCCGTTATGGCTGTTAGCCTCAAAATAGTAGCAGGAGTTGGTCCTACTGCTATGGCTGCAATGCCGGCGATGGGCGTCATGTTGCTGATCGTTGCGGGAATCAGCGTGATTCTTGGCCTGCTCGACGCACTTGACGTTAAACCTTCTATTGAAACAGCAACCTCTCTGTCTATCTTACTCCTTGCCATGGCTGGTGTTACTGCTATTCTAACTCTTGTTGGAGCAGGCGCACCCGCTGCTGTTGCCGGCGTCGCTGCATTCGCGATTGTTGTGGCTGGTATCGGTGCTCTGATGCTCGCACTTGCGGGTCTTAATAAACTGTTCCCCAAAATGGAGGAATGGCTCAACAGCGGTATTGGCATCCTCCAAAAAATCGGCGAAGGTATCGGTAGATTCATTGGCGGTTTTATTGGCGGCATCGGCGAAGGCATGATGGATAGTCTCAACGACATGGTCGACACGTTCGGTGAAATCGTTGATAAACTTGTCGGTATTAGCGATGTCGGAACCGGAATCAAGCCCGAGGGATTTGACGGCGTTAAGAAACTGCTGGGCGCGTTCGCAAGCATCGCTCTTACTAGCGCCGGAACTAGCATCGCCGATATGTTCAGTGATCTATTCAGTGGCAAGTCCACCATGGAGAAGTTCGAGTCCGACTGTGTTGCGTTCTGCGAAGCTATGAAGGCTATTGCTCAGGCGTCTACGGGTGTCACTATTGACGAGGCTGGATTCAACGCGATAGTCGATTCTGCTGGTAAACTGGCCGATCTGCAGTCCTCGCTTAATCCCATCGGTGGCGTCATCAGCTGGTTTGTTGGTAGAAGCGATCTCGGAACCTTCGGAGAAAACGTAAAGGCGTTTATCGATCAGATGAAGCTTGCTCTCGGTGGGTTGCTCGGATTCAGATATGACACTGCTGGGTTCGCCGCAATTACCACCGCCACTAGCGAACTAGCAAATCTCCAGTCCTCCCTTGAGCCTATCGGAGGTATGATTACCTGGTTTAAGGGTAGAGATGACTTGGCAACCTTCGGCGTGAATATCGGTGAGTTCTTCGGTTCTATGAAGACCGCTCTCGCCGAACTCGACGGACTTACCCTTGATGCGGTTGGTCTTCACACCATTATTCATGCTGCTACCAAGCTTGCTGATCTACAATCTTCCCTCGAACCGATCGACGGAGTAATCCAGTTCTTTACGGGCAGAGAAGATCTCAGCACTTTCGGTACCGATATTGGAGCGTTTATATCCTCCATGAAGACCGCTCTAAGCGATCTGGAAGGCGCGACTCTTGACCCTGCTGCTCTCGAATCCATTATCACTGCGGGTAAGAAACTGGCAGGATTCCAGGAAACTCTAGAACCCATGGGTAGCGCAATCGACTGGTTTGTGGGACGAGATGACCTCGGAGCATTCGGCGAAAACATCAAGACTTTCGCTTCCGCTATGGGTACGCTCAAAACCGAAATGGGCGAGGGCGGTATCACTGAGGACGTTATCGCGTCGATTACTAACGCTGGTAACGCAATTATCGAACTTCACAAAGCACTTCCCGAGGAGGGCTGGTTCGACGGTAAGATGAATCTTACTGAATTCGCTGGCTATATCAGTGAACTCGGAACTGCGATGGGTGAGTTTGGTGCCACGGCTGGTTCGATTGATAGCAGCGCAGTTAGTACGACGATCAGTGCCGCTCAGAGAATTAGATCCCTGATCGAGTCTCTTGTCGGACTTGATACCAGCGGTCTTGCTGCGTTTACTGGTATTGGAACTGGTGGCTTCGGAGCAGATGGAGCAGCGTATAAGATTGCTAAGACGGTTTCCAAGTATGGCGAGGAGATTGCGGGCATCGACACGTCTGCTATTTCTACGTCTGTTACGGCCATAACCAGAATCAAGAATCTTATCGGCGGACTGGTCGGTCTTGATTCCAGTGGTATTGAAAACTTCAAACCTCAGGCGATTGGATCTGCGATTAAGTCCTACGCGAAGGCTATTTCTGGAGTTGATATCGGCGCAGTAAGCCAGTCCATCTCCTCTGCTAATAAACTCAAGTCGTTTATATCCAGTCTGTCTGGCCTCGATGCTAGCGGAGTCGGTTCGTTCAAGAAAGCCCTCAACGAACTTGGAACTGTCGAAGTTTCTAAGATCGTAAAGGCGTTTTCTGGAGCAGGTCCCAAGTTGTCCGTCGCCGGATCTAACATGATGAACGGGTTGGTAAAGGGTATTCAGTCCAAAACCAGCATGATTCAGAACATCATCACTAAGATTCTACAGTCTATTAGTGACCTGATCATGAGTAAACTCGCTTTGTTCGAGAAGGCTGGTAACGCTATGACTGGTAAGATGGCTAGCGGAATTTCCAATAAGAAGTCTGCTGTTAAGTCTGCCGTACAAAGCTGTGTTGCTACTGCCGCGTCCAGTATTACGTCTCACTATACCACTTTCTATAATTCCGGTTCCTATCTGGTTACCGGCTTTGCGAACGGTATCAGTGCCAACGCATACAAGGCTGCGGCGAAGGCTCGTGCTATGGCTGACGCGGCTGAGAAGGCGGCTAGAGACGCACTCGGTATCAACTCTCCTTCTAGAGTCTTCCGTGAAATCGGTTCCGGCGTTCCCGAAGGCTTTGCTCTGGGTATCAAGACTATGACTGGTCTTATTGATCGTCCCCTTGCTAACATGAGCAGTATTGCTACCAAGAGTGTTTCTGATACGGTTGCTAAACTCGCAGCCGCTATCGACTCCGACATGGATGTTCAGCCCACCATCAGACCCGTTCTTGATTTGAGTAACATCCGATCTGGAGCCGGTGCTATTGGTGAAATGCTCGGTGTCGGTTCTTCTGTTGGCGTGCTGGCAAATGTCGGCGCAATCAGCCACTCGATGAACCGTAGAGGTCAAAATGTGAGTAATGCCGACGTGGTTTCCGCGATCGACAGACTCGACAAGCACCTCGATAATGTTGGCAACACCACCTACACGATTGGTGGAATTACCTACGACGATGGTAGCAATATCGCAACTGCTGTCAGAGATCTTACTAGATACGCTCGAATGGAAAGGAGGGTTTAATGAATGGCTAAATTGTCTAGCGACGGTAAGTATGTAACTGTAGAACGAGGCGACACTCTTTGGGCGATCGCGTCTAAACACCTCGGCTCTGGAGCTAAGTATAAGCAACTCGCCGCGATCAATAACATTCCTAATCCCGACCTTATCTATGTCGGGCAAAAGATCTATCTGACCAGTGATGGCAGCAGCTCGTCCTCCTCTTCCAGCAATTCTAACAAGCCGACTATCAACCAGTTCGGTGAACAGAGTAATGCGGAGGGCGTGCTGTTCGCTACTTGGACCTGGAGCAAATCTAACACGGAAAGCTATAAGGCTCTGTGGACGTATGATACCGGAAGCGGTGTCTGGTTCGAGGGCTCCAACTCTACTATCACGGTGGATAAGGATGCTCCCGAACTGTCCCGCCAGAGCACT
>JAEIGA010009893.1_pt1 | contig 14445 bp, 26 predicted proteins | sample 9270691 | NCBI WGS metagenome assembly JAEIGA01 (sample SAMN17057246, study PRJNA624740) | gut metagenome | biome: biome; isolation source: fecal sample | host: Bos grunniens | place: China: Xizang | collected 2019 | reverse complement strand
CCGGAGCCCGTTGGGGTGGATTATGTCACCCAGGGGGGATCCTCCACTCGATGTCATCATCATCGATTCGAGCTCCCGTCTGGTCGTTCCAGTAGCGTTTGCGAGGGTTCAGCTCGCAGATAAAAAAGTATAGCCTCATGGGCTCTCCATCGAGCCTGCAGTCATACCATCCCTTTCGGTCTGGCTGTCCACGGTGCCACTCGTCCATGTGATCCTCTCTTCTTGATCGGGTGCTTGTATTTGTCCGGGACGGCGATGCTGTTCTTCCTCGCTGTCCTTCTCAGCAACTCGATCCCTGCTTCCGTCAATTCGTTGGTGATCCGATCATGTAGCTTATTATGAGTCGATACTGAGACAGATATCAGGTTCCAGTCTTCATAAGCAAACTCAGGATATTCTTCCACCGGGAAGATGTGATGCACGATCTCGGCCTGCACGAGCTTCCCGTATCGCTTTAGCACTTGATCTTGATATGCGTCACGTCTCAGGATAGAGACTCTTTTGTTCTTCCACTTGGTCTCGTCGTATATCATAAAAAAGTGAAGAGCCACGTTCAGTGGCTCTTCATAGGGATTATGAGTTGTTCTACAGGGAGAACTCAATGTCTGTTGGGATCACGCTTGTGTTCCCATAACATAATAACACGAGTAATACTGCTATTTACTGCTGTCTTTTATTCTTTGTCACAGTTCCACTCCTGTGAACGCTTTCCAGAGCGTCTTGAGATATCTGTCGGCTTCTTCTGCGGTCTCAAACGTTATCCCGGTTTGAGCAAACCTTATGAGCCCTTCGGCTGCCTGCCTGATCTCTTCTCTGGCTTCTTCCTTCTGGTTCCCATCCCAGAAGTCGCATCCGCCTCGCTCCATTTCGTCTATCCATCTGCACATCTCACAGTGGATGCAGTTATCACAAGTGTTCATGTTTGAGGCTCCTTCCTGATTATCTCGATGACGGCCTTTGCCGGCACCGCAATTTGTATTTTCCCGAATGTTAATGACAGGCGTTCCGAGTCAAGCCGGATCTTGACAGGTCCCCGTGTGGCAGTTAGTCCTTCCCAGAGTATACCTTGTGTCTCTGTATTTTTCATATGTCCTCGTTTTCTGCCTTGTAGGGTCCGGGTAACGGCATCCATGCTACAGCATCCTCTAAATTAAACCATCGCCCTGAAGGAAAGAAATGATCCAAAGCATCCATTTTATATCTCTCAACACTTATTTGAGCACCATCTGTAAATATGGCCCATTCCCCATCGTTAGGCGATATTTCACTAATAGGAATCCAATGCCCTATCTTTGTAGGATTGACGGGTGGTAACTCATTGATTGCCTTGCACACGCTCTTATGGTTTCCGTTCGATACAAGGACTCCCTTTTTGGCAAGGTCGAGTACCGCCTGTCGGCTAATTAAATCATTATCTTTAGGGTTTTCAATATCAATAGTTACTTCTTTATTCATTCTTATCACTCTCCATTTTTGCACCGCAATTAGGGCAATAACTGTTTCGGATTAAGTGTTCATTCAAATACCAAATATTACAGTACGGACACTCAAGATACCTTATTCCATACGGTTTTTCGTGTACTATCCAATGCCCCGACTTCTGCGACTTCAACCATTTGTTTTTCCACCGCTTTGCTTTTTTGCGATATTTGTTATCGGACTTCTGCGTGACGGAAGGTAACTCCTTTAGCCTGTCCACAGCTTCAAAAAGATTAATAGACTGATCACAGGCATCTATTGCCGCCTGTCTGCTGATAGCATCCTCGCTTGGCTCTTGCTCTAATGCTTTGATTGCCTTTCCTAAAATCACAGCTCTTTTGCAAGGATTTTTATCATCATAAAGTCCCATGCTTGCGGCAAGTCCTTTTAGTTCTTCCATTTCTTCGCTTGTCATTTCTCATTCTCTCTTTCTCTTAAAGCTTAGTCAGCGGACAGTCTTTGCAGTATTTTTCCTCCAGGGTCTCTTCGTCATCTATGCTCCACTCGAATGGATATCGGCAGTATTTGTCGCATATTTCTGTTTTTATTTCTTCGATTTGCTGTAATAGCTGATTCATTATCGATTTATCCATTATTCCGCCTCCCGTTCAGCTCTTGCAGCGCTTCGCCGTGGATGTGGAGCACTCGCCCTTCTGAGAAGTGGAGCGAGATCGCGATGTCTCTCCATGTTGGCAGCTCATCTGTCGGGCTTATGTCTGGGAGATAGTATCGCGTCAGGACATCTCTCTGGATGGGCGAGTCGAGGCTTCGGATCATGGCTCTCGCCCGAGTAATATTCGAAATTAGACTGATTATGTCCGCTTCAAGCTGCGTCTCCAGGTCTCCGATCTCGGCCATGATCTCGCTGATCTTGTCATCCGGCGAAGTCTGCACTCTTACTCGGTCATACTGTATGCCTCCGGGAAGAGTGGCCTTCCTCAGATATTCGAGCTTCATCTCGAGCAGGCCCACTTCTCTGACAGTATGTCTGACTTCTCTCAAGAACATCTTTGCATTATCCATGATTCGCTCCTATGAGATCCTGCGCTTCGCGGTTCCTTACGAATGGGATCAGATACTCATCCGCGAAACTCTGAGATACGTTGTGATCATCGATGTATATGTCCGCATATATTTTCCGGCTGTCGTTTCCAAAATATGCCGCATTGTCTGGATCAGGCTCGTTGACTCCATCGAATTCGAGTCCATGATTCTTGCAGAAGTCGACTGCTTCCTGCAGAAGATCCCGCTCCTCTTCACCGAAGGGTCTGTGTGTCCTCATAGTCCAGAGGATGATCTTGTGGCCCTGCCTCTTGAGGTCTTCGAGCTTCCAGATCAGTTTAAGATTCGCTGTTCCTATTTTCGGCCATCTGTTTTCACATAAGGTTCCGTCAAAGTCCACTGCTATGATCATTTGGCCATCTCCTTTACTATGTCGATGTATTCGCGATAAAGGATTGATATGTTCGTCAGCTTGTCGGCCTGTTCCTTGAGCGCTCCGGCTTTGTCCAGGACTTCGGATGTCCTGTTTTCTGCTATCTGCGCGAGGCACTGGAGAGCTTCGCGCTCTTTGGCTGTGAATTTTCGGGCCGCTGCCGCAGCGGATTCCTTTTTTGGCTTTGCTTTTGGCTCGGCTTTCTTGGGTTCAGCCTTTTTCTTGATCTCCTTCTTTTCCTCGATCGGCTTTGCCTTTGCTGACCTTGACTTGTCCTTGATCTCTATCTTCTTGGGCCTTCCGGGCCTGCGCTTCTCTTCTGCCATCAGAGTCTCGACCTCCTCTTTGATCTTCGCGTCTTTCAGCGCGTCTTTGAATTCATCCTTCGTCAGTATCCTCATTTGTCCCTCCGTTGTTCATGTAGTACACTTCGCCGTTGAGGAATGTGGTCACTTTGATGCCGTTCGGCATGGCTTTTGCGCATTCAATGAAGTGCGGATATGCCTTTGTGACGATCATGTTGCCTTCCGGCGTTCTTATCGTTTTACCGGGCAGCGTCTTGGCCCATTCCCGGATGTATCTCTTGTGGACTGCTGAGCATGTCAGTTGCTTGTATAAGAGATCCGGCGCGATCTTGGCCTTGTCCTGCCGTATGGTGTCCAGGACAGTTGGATAGCTCACATTGTGCTTGATCGCGATGGTCATGGCGCTCATGCCGTTCGCGTGGTCTTCCAGTATGTCCTGCTTTAGTTTTTCTCGTGCATTCTCGGCTTCGGCCATCTTGTACTCTCTCAAATAGTCGTTGATCGTATCGGTCGTGAGTCCGAGTCTTTCCGCGATATCCTGCACCGATTCGCCTTCCTCGTAGTATCTGACCACTCTCTCCTGTCTCAGTTGTCTTTCAGTCATCATCTCCTCCTTCGCAGAGCTTTAAGAAGTCCGGCTTTGATTTTTCTTTGATCTCTTCCACTACGTTCGGATGTGCGAGTTCATGAGTCCAGATCGGCCTGCCGCATATGTCCTCGACGTATTTGTGAAATATGCTGAACTTATCGCCTGCGAGCATGCATATGCCTGTGTGTGCCATCACGATGGCTTTTTCTTGGTCTGTCATTCGGTCTCTCCCTTCTCAAAAGAATCCTCCCCACCATAGGATCAGAAATACTATTGCGGTGATTATTAGATTCGTTAAAAAATTGTATTTTCCATCTCTCGGTTCTCCATGTTTTGCCAGGGTAACACCGAGGCTGAGTCCATACCATGCGATGAGTATTATTTGTGGTATTCCGATGTTCATTTGAGTCCTCCATATCGGCTCCGACTTTGTGGCCGGGGCGCCGCTGCCGCCGGAGCCTTTATCGTGATATATCCGCCCCTCTACCTCGGATTATAGGTAGCTGATACCATAGCGCCTTCTGAATGCTTCCCTCGCTTCGCTCCGGCAGTCCTTTGAGGTCTTGCCGTCCTTCTTTGCCAGAAGGGTCGAAGCATAGTCAAGCTCCCATGTGACTTGCCCGAGCATCTTTGAGAGTTTTTCTGCAGCAGGATTATCGTGAATCCGCTCCGGGATCGGTCCCGTGTTGTGCTCCCTGTTGGTCAGCGGAAGGATAAGGCCATCTTCCTCGGCGAGCTTCCTGAGTCCTGATCCGAAGATCAGATGATGGTCGCATTCTTTTCCGCTCGCAGAGAAGGCGCTCAGTTCGGTGTATTCGGTTACGATGTTTTTATCCTTGGCTCCACTCATTGATATTGTCGTCCTCTTTGATCGTGCGCGTGCAGTTCAGTCCGTCCTTGGATGAGAATATCTTGATCGATACCCGGTCATTAACCTTGACTGAGACTTTGTCGATGTGTCCGTATGCTACAGGCTTAAGCGCTGATATGAGCATCTGCTTTGTACAGTCCTTCATGTCGGCATATCTGGAGTTGATGTTCTCAGTCATCACCCGGATGGATGTGTCAGCGTCCGCTGCCTTCTGGGCGTCTTTGCATCCGCACTCGGATGTGGCGATCGAATCCCGCTCTTCCTCAGTAGAATCGGGATCTGCTTTGATCGTGACGAGGTTCCTGCAGTATTTGCATGTCCCGGTCATGGTCTCGAGTCTTCCCTTCGCCAGATCGACTGGCTTTGTGATGTCTTTTATCTTTGAGATATCTCCCATCAGTCTTCCTCCTTGTAGTAGTATTCATGCTCTCCTGTGAGGATCTTGCGCTCCTCATCGGAGATCTCATATCCGCAGCACTCCATGAAGTCATACAGTCTGCGATATGAGTCGTCATTTTCGTCGAATTCTCCCTGCCATGTCTGGCATCCGATCCTTGATTTCGTTTCGAGCTCGATATAGACCAGAGTCACGGCTGCATCTGGCGGATTACTCTTGAAGCCTTTTCCGCTTTCTTTAACCAGACAGTTCAGAATATATGCTCCGGGCTCGTCCACTTCATCCTCCTCCATGTAGATTGTCGGGAAGAGGAGCAGATCTGCAGAATAGAACATGTCGTTGTAGGGGAATTCATCCGTTCCGCCTTCTGGGAGATCATCGCAGAGGATAATATATGCGAGCCAGTTGAGAATGTTTCCATCGAACTCGGATGATCTGTTTGTCATGAATTCCTTTCGCATCTCGAAGAAGGTCTCTCCGAGCTCTGCGAGTTTGGCTTTGCATTCCCTCTTGACGCGCTCTTTTTTCTCGAAGTCTGACTCCTCCGGCTCTTCTTCGTCCTCAACGTCCTCTCTGATCTTCCAGAGCGAGTATGTCTTCCCGCCGCTCCATGTGAGCTTGAATGCATAATCTGTCTCGTGAGCGTCTTCCGGGATCTCATATTTGCCCTTGATGCTGTATTCAACCTGTCTGTATGCTGAATCCGCCCAGTCTGTTGGCATTTCCTCAGCGAATGAGCTCAAGATGTCAAACGCTTGCTTGCGCTCCTCCTCGGCCTTCTCAGAGCTGATGGCATTGGTCAGCGCCCAGGAGAAGTTATTCGTCCCCACGGTTTCGAGGACTTCATTTCTTTTGTCGATGTCCTTGATCTTCTCAAGGCTTATGAGATCATGAATGGATATCTGGCCATCTAAACACTTCTTCTTGAGCTTTTCCGGGTCAAGTTTCGCGAGATTCTTCCTGTGGCGGATCGTCTCTTTGCTGAAGCCTGTCTTCTTTGCGAGATCCGCTTCGCTGATCCCCAGATCGAGACACATTTGCACTCCCTTGGCTTCTTCGTATGGCGTGAGGTTCTTGCGCTGCATGTTCTCGATCAGGATGATCGCGGCCTGATCCTTTGCTGACATCTCGGTGATGATGCAGGGGACTGTATCAAGGCCCGCTGCCTTCGCGGCTTCCATTCTTCGGTTCCCGGCGATGACGGAATATCCTCCTGCGGGGATCTTCCTCACTGTGAGCGGTTGAAGTATTCCCTGCTCTTTGACTGATGCGGTCAGCTCCTCGATGTCGTCATAAGACTCTCGAGGATTGTCCGGGTGATGTTTCAGTTCCTTGGTTTTGATTTCTGTGATTTCCATTTGTCCTCCTTTTGACTCTCGTCCCTAGTATTTATGCAAAAAAACTGATATGTGGATTGATCTCTTCGGCTCCGAAGCGCTGCATGATCGCATCGTCTTCGGTTCCCGGTGGCCGGGCCGTGATATCGGAGACCTTTTTGTGTATCAAGTCTCTGACCCGCTGCCACTCGCCCGCGTGCTTGACCTCCTTTCCTTTTGCATTGATCCATCCGTTCTGTGACCAGGTCTCGAACTGCTTTTGATTGATCCGGCAGATAAGGCCGTCATTGTGCGTAATTACTAGGAGCGGCATCCCGCTGTTGTCATTTATCCTTGACAGTGCAGAGATCAGTCCTTCCAGAAGCGCTCCCTGCTGATTCGCGTCCACCACGAACCGCTCTTCCCTTGTCCCGACCGTCTTGCCGTCCTTGTGGAATGCGAGCTCGTATTCGATGGCGCTCCTGTCTACCCGAAACGGCGATGCGTTCGTCCATAGATGCAGTGTCAGTTCTCCCATGTTCTCCCTCCAGTCTCATCAGCGTGTATCTTAAATATGGCAGCCCGGTGTATTCGCAGATGCCGTACCAGACTGAATCCTTCTCGATGTAGTATTTGGATCTCTCGCTCCTCTGGATCGGCTCGGCTCGGAACTCCTTTGATGTGATCAGCTTCTTCGTGATCTTGGGCTTCTCTAGGTTGTGTGAGCAGATAAAGCGTCTGCCGGGCTTCTCTCCGAGCTCTTCCTCCTGCCTCCGAGTATCTTCGGCATTCATCAGATAGTAGTGGGCCAGATCCCTGTATTGTCCTTTTGTATAGAGCGGGGTCACGTTCACATGGCCATGTATCCAACATCCTGCAAGGATTGCCAGATCCGGCAGCTTCGATACTGTGATGTGGACGTGCCTTCTGTGAGTCCCTGCTCCGATCGTGTATATGTACTTAGGCTCAAGGCCGAACTCCCTCGCGCATTTGCGGAAGCGCTTTGCGAAGTCTGCAGCATCATCCCTTACTTGTCTGATGCTCTCCGGCTCCTCGCCTTTCTTATATGTCAAAGTGCAGGAGAGAAAGCCCTCATCCGTGAAGTTTGTGTTCATGACCTGGCGAAGCCAGTCCTCTCTCTTCCTTGCGTTGTTTTTTGCGACCCGCTCTGAGGTCGGCTTTTCCTTTTTCGCCCGGACTCCCTCCGGGGCTCCTGTCTTGGTGGTGTAGTATCGACTGATCTCTATCGTCTGTCCTGCGACCACTCTCTTCTCCATGTATGGCATCCAAAAATCCCTTCTGATATCGAATTGTTAATCGCTTAATCGAGCTTTCAAAAGGCCCGTATTTCATATGAAGACTTAGGTCAGCTTGACCTGCGTCGGCTCGATCATGCAGCCTTCTGACATAAGGAACCGGGAAACCTCGAAGCCGAACTTTGTCTGCTTTGGGAATTCTCGGCCATAGTCAAGGCGATGCGCGGGATCCTCGAAGAGCTTTTCGAAGTCAAAAGCCTCTGCGTCTTGATACAGGGCCACGATCCCGGAGAGGATGCCCTTGCACTGCTCCGGGGATAAGTCTTTGACGGTGTTCTCAAGCATATGTTCTCTCCTTTAATAAGAGCCGGAAGGTCTCTCGGCCTTTTGGCGTGATAAGCGTCTGCAGTCCTGCATGATCTGAATATCTTGAGTCGTATTCTTTGATCTGGAAGAGCTCAGCGCTCTTTGCATATGGTTTGATCTGGTTCTTTTGGTCTTTATAGATGTATTTGTGATCCAGGAGCCATGTGATGAACTCCTTCTGGCCGATTCCGAGCTCTTTGGCCGTGTCTCTGAAGTTTGTGAGCAGATTCCTGTCGACCAGAGCATCAAAATACTCGCCTTTTGGCTTCAGTTCATCGACCTGGGCCGTTAATGATGCGATAGTATCGTTGGCGATCTGAAGAGCACGCGCCATGATCTGCTCGGGCGTATTCCATGCCTTTTCAAGGTCGATCAGATATTGACGGCATTCCTTGCCTTTTCCTGTGTGGGACATGAGGCAGATATGCTTTGCTGTGTCGAGTGTCAGTTTGTAGTCCTGGATCTCCCGGCTGACTTCCCGATCTCCTTCGGTTTGAACTCGTACTTCGAGGTACGGGTTGAAGTCCATGCCTTCGATGAATCCGACTGAATTGGTCTCCCACCAAGCTGAGAAGCGCTTTGACAGGCCGAGTGCCTTGTAGAGATCCCTGGCAGACACTTCCATCGTGTCAGGGTTCACTTTGATCAGTTCGTTCATTTGGTTCTCCTCTCTCATAATCCGGGGGCGGAGTCGTCCGTTGCTGCTCCGCCCATTGCAGGGGGTTATATATGGAAAAGGGTGTCAGTCCTCGTGTTGACGTTCCAGTTCCTCTGATATCTCAAGGATCTTCTTGACATATCCCGAATATTCGCCCTGTCTGGCTGCTTCGATCTTAGAGTCGGACTGGCCATTATAAATGGCGAGAGCGACTGCTATGTCTTCGTCCTGCGATAGTTCGGCCAGATAGTCGGCCCCGACTTTGATGTTCTCCCATGTCCCGAAGATGTTCCTGACTCCGAGCCTGTTCATGCGCTCCTGGTGGCAGGATGGCTTGATCTGCATCAGACCTTTGCAGGATTTGTCCGCCGATTGAGCGTCCGGCGTGCATCTTGATTCGACCCAACATACGGCCTCAAGAACCTCCGGCGCGATGTCATACTCGGCGCCGTACTTTTCGCACCAGAACTCGACTTCTTTCGGGATCACGACTTCCTCTTCGGCTGCGAATGCGATCTTGGCGAAGATGGCCAGTGATATGAGCAGCCCGAGGATGATCCCGGTCAGATATTCCATCATTTTCTCCTTGCGCGTTTTTCTCATGATCCCCTCACAATCTCGACGATCTCCTCGTCGGTTAGTCCGGCATGTCTGTCCAGAAGTCTCAGCTCTGCGATCGTCAGCGCCCCGATCCGGCCCGGTGCGAGCCTTCTTTTGTGAAGTCGGTCATAATTCATCCCGGTATATTCCGATATGGCCATGTCCGAGCGATATCCGTTCCGGGCGAAGGCTTTTCTGATGACTTCTGCTTCCATCTGTACCTTTTTGCCTTTCAAGTTCTTTTTAGATGGAGACTGTCAAGTCTCCATCTAATACGGTATATACCGTATTAGTCGCGATTGACACTAACTGTGTCGCTAGGATGCAAAAAAAATCTCCTGTACTGTGGTGCCGTAGTAGTTGGCAATCTTGATCTTCACCTCGTCGCGGGGAACACGTTCGCCTCGTTCATACATGGCCAGGGCGGACAGGCTGATCCCCAGATCTCGCGCAACTGCTTCGCGCTGTCTATTTTCTCTTAATTTGATAAGGCGCTGACCGATCTGATTTCCTTCCATTTTTCCTCTCCTTCTATATGTTGTGTTTCAAAACCTTAATCATATTAACATAAGACACATTTAGTGTCAACACATTTCGTGTCGTTTGTGGTAATATTGTTTTGAGGGGGTGATAACATGGCGAAATTTAGCGAGAGATTGAAGATGCTTCGGACAGCATCGCATCTATCACAGGATGAGCTTGCAAAGAGGTTAAGAGTCACACGTTCCTGTATTGGGAACTATGAGCAAGGGAAGCGAGAGCCCAGTTTTGAGGATCTTGAAAAGATAGCCGATTTGTTCAATGTTGATATGGAGTATTTGGTTGGGAGGTCGGATGTTACGAAAATGTCATCTGTGGAAGTATTGACAGATCAAGAGCTCCTAGTTCTTCAATTATATCGACAAGATCCTGCCACGCGAGATGTTATTGATCGAATGCTCGCATATGGAAATATGATGTTAAAGAAGGATGTCTGATATTTTGATCTGAAGATTATATTTGCAGTTTTAGGGATTATAATTTGCAGGAGGACGATATGAAGGCGAAAAAGCTGCCGTCTGGCATGTGGAATATGACAATATATTCTCACATGGAAGGGAACAAGCGGAAGTATGCTTCTTTTACCGCGAACACAAAAGCCGAGGCCGAGCTCATGGCTGCGGAATTCAAGGCATCAAAAAAGAGACGTGTCCGGCATGATCTTACTGTCAATGATGCCGTCACAGGATACATATCATCAAAAGAGGGCGTCCTGTCTCCAGAGACGATCAGAGGATATCTGAAGATTCAGCGGAATAACATTGAATTTTTAAAAAACAAGAAGATCCGGGAGCTCAACACTGAGATCATGCAGCGTTTTGTCTCGGATCTGTCTGCAGAACTGTCTCCGAAGAGCGTGCGGAACATATACGGCCTTGTGAGGGCTTCTGTGTCCATGTATGCGCCCGATCTGTTTTTCCGCGTAACTATGCCCGCGAAGCAGAAAAGGCGTCCTGAGTCGCCCTCAGACGCGGATGTGAAGGCTTTGTATGCCGCTGCCACTCCCCGGATGAAGGTTCGGATCGCTTTGGCATCTTTGGGGCTCCGGCGAGGCGAGATGTGCGCTGTGAAGTATGAAGACATCCAGGGCGATATGCTCCATGTCCATGCGGATCTGGTGCAGAATAAAAATAACGAATGGATTTATAAAGAAGTTCCGAAGACTTCGGACAGTGATCGCTTTGTGAAGCTGCCTCCGACAGTTCTGGAGCTGATCGGAGAGGGCCACGGATATATTGTCAATGTAAAGCCTCCGGCTGTCACATTGTCTTTCATCAGATTGAGGGATAAGGTCGGGATCAATAGCCGCCTCCATGATATGAGGCACTTCTTCGCCTCGACAGCCGTCCTCCTTAAGATCCCGGATATATATGCGGCTGATCTGGGCGGATGGGACAGGAACTCTTCGACGCTCAAGACTGTATATCAGAACAACATCCGTTCTATGTCTGATTATTATCAAAATCAGATCACTTCGCATATGGATTCTCTGATAAATGCAAAATGAAATGCAAAACGGATTTTTCGGAGCCCAGTGTTTATGCGGGCTCCGAGACTGTGACACGGGGGAATCGAACCCCGATAAAAAACGCCGAAGAATCCAGTGTTTTCGGGCCTTTTCGGGCTTATTTTCAGCATTCATTTTGCATTTTTCCGAGTCCTGAAAGCCGCGGAACTGCGCTATTTGGTCATTCATAACCAACAAAATGCAAAATGAAATGCAAAACGAAATTCGACCACAAGTACAAAAAATCGACGCGCCTTTCGACGCGCCGATGTACTTATTTTTTGAAGTTAAAATAAAAAAAGCGAGGCGCCCCGAAAGACGCCCCGCTCTCAACGGAAGAAAGATACCACTATTATGAATTTAACTTCGCCCATGTTTTCGGGCCGCATATGCCATCCCACTCTTTCGGTGTGTTCGGAAATGCCTTCTTCTGGAAGTCGATCAGGGCTCCGATCGTGAGCATGTCGGCGTTCCCGTGAGTGGGGATCATGTAGCCTTTTTTGACAAGAGCTTCCTGCATCTTGACCACTCCCGGCCCGCTCGATCCGAGTCGGATCGTGGGATCATCTGATGTTTTTCCGGTTTTTGTACCATTATCCAGAACGACAACCGTGTGGCCTTTCTGAGCCGTTACGAGGATATCTCCTCTCATGAGATAATCTGACGATTGAGTATATTTTGCTTTCGTGATCGTCTCGAACTTTCCAGTCCGTTCCAGGACGGATCTCTCGGTCGATGTGTTGAATGTTGGAGTATTTATTCCGGCATAAGCCAGACACACATGAACGAGCTCGGAGCAGTCTGTCTCGCAGTCGACCGTCACCCATGCCGTATTGAATCCGATCTTCTGTGCGACGAGATAGAGCGAAGTCCTCTGATTCTGATCATATCCAATGTGATCATTCGCGCAGGCAGCTTCCATACACTGTGCGATCTTCTCTCGCGTCTCAGCGTTCCTGGCTCTCAGGATGATCCATCCTTTTTTGTGCTGATACCAGTTCTGGATCGAGACTTCTTTGCCCGTCTGATCTCCGGCCTTGCCTCCGGCTGCTTTGCCATATTCATCTATTCTCGCACTACCGATCCTGACCATTTGTGACCTCCCAGAATACTAAAATCAGCAGGATGATCATCACTGCTGTGATTCCTGTCTGATCCATTAAAGTTTAAGCTGCTCCTTCATCTGCTTTAATTTGTCGAATCCGACAGTGGATGCGAGGAATGACAGGAAGATCATCGCAAGGATGATTAGGACAGTCTGGATCGTGAATCCGATCTCGTAGTACAGGACATATCCAACGCACACGAGCGCGGAAAGAATGGTCGATACTATGGCCGCGAGAAGGTTTGCGCTGTATGAGATCTTCTTTTCATTGAGGATCCTCTTGATGGCCTCCACCGTGAAGCTCGTCAATGCTGCAATGACCGCAAGGGCCTTGAATAAAAATTCACTGCTCATCTTTTTATCTCCTTAATATAAAATTAAGAGCCGCCCAGATCATCAAGGCGACTGCTATGCTCTCCAGAATCAATACTTTCATCTTTGCCCTCTTCTCGGAGCTTGAATATTTTAATAAGTCCACAGGTCACTACTTCTCCTCCGAAAAAGCCATATACACAACCAGTTAAAACATCATGGTGTACTCCTGTAATGGTCGAGATGATAAATTCCGCCACTGTGTATATGACCACGAATCCGATTGAGAAGATCATATATTTAGAAAGTGAAGGAATCTTCTTGCGTTTTCGTGGCCTTGCCGTCGAGAGATAACCGAGAAGCCATCCGAGTATTGCACCCGCCCCGATCGCTCCTAAAATGATAGGTATCATCCTGTCGCCCTTTCCAAGTCGTCAATCCTATGGTTTGCAACCTTGATCTGCTCCTCTTGTACGGCAACTGTCTTCTCTATGACGTTTGTTCGGTCGATAACGTGGTTATGTTTGTCCACTCTGTCGGATAAGGTCTTAATCTCTAAGTCTATAACCGCAAGGTGGCTCTGTATGTCCGATATGTTTGCCGTGACAGTATCTTTAACCTCGGATATGGCTTTGTCCACCATGTCCATGTTTTTCGCTCGATACTGAGCCATTGATATGTGCCATGTACCGATACTCACTAATAGGGTTGTCACGGCTGAGATTATTGCCGTCAATACTTCTGTGCTCACTTCTGATCTCCTAAAAATTCAATGAAAGAATTGTTTTATTGTTTAAGTAGGGTCTGTTGCATAACAAGTAAAATTCACATAATGCAAACCTGTTCCTGTATTTCCATATATTCTACAAAGAGTACTTGAAGCATATGAATAGAACACACCTCTTATTTCATCTGCACTATGGCTGATAAGAGGAGCCGCCACTCTTGGACTTATTTCTTTCTTAAACCTACCTATATAATAGCCGGATGAACCTGCCGCACTGCTTCCCGATGCTATTGTAATTTGTAGCGTTACTAAATATAGAGATGAACCACGCATCTTTTTTATTGTTCCAGCCATGCTTGTTATTTCTGTGGATTTTTCAGAAATATCCATAAAATCACTAAAATTCACATCATCAAAATATTCTGCCTGTTCTACACCTATCAGCATTCTCTCTCCTCTCTACCGCACCCCAATAGAGAGGATGCGGGATTTTTATCTTTAATAATGTATTGTAGGTAGGGATTTGCACCCTACATGAGATGCCCCACGTTGATATAATGAGTTAGTCTGTTTCCTCATTACTGCTTTCGCTGTTCTCCCAATGGCTACCGCCGCACCTCTTGCCCTTAACGTCTACTTATTCCGTCACTACAATGAAATGTTGATTTTATTTACTCGACCGGGCTGTCTTCGAGCATCCAGTAGTCGCTGACCTCCTGTCCACCCATTCCGTTGATCACGGTGCACATGGAGCCTTTGAGAGTGGTGTCTGCCATATCAGCTCCCATGTTTGAGTGGTACTTCGAAAGCGCTGCCTGTCTGTTGTCGTATTCCATAACCTCTGACTTTTTGACTGTTCCATCCTTGAGATATTTGATCCGCATCACATAGTAGTTCATTTGTTCTTCCTCCTATTATTTTTTGATTCTTAATGAAAACTGATCTGTTCCGGCGGTTGCTCCGCTGAGTCTAAACGTCAATT
>JAEIGA010009892.1_pt1 | contig 14445 bp, 8 predicted proteins | sample 9270691 | NCBI WGS metagenome assembly JAEIGA01 (sample SAMN17057246, study PRJNA624740) | gut metagenome | biome: biome; isolation source: fecal sample | host: Bos grunniens | place: China: Xizang | collected 2019 | reverse complement strand
ATTTGGTTTAATTTGAGAAAAACTAGATGAAATGATTCTGTAGGAAAATGGTAAAAATGAAATTGTCATAGCAATTATGATTAATATTTTTGAACCTGTAAAATGAATTTTGTTTGCCGCAATTAAAATGGAAAGGCCTAAAAGGGAACCTGGAATGCAAGATGGAAGCTGAATTAATACATCATAGAAATTTGAAAACTTACAATTATTTCTGTTTATGTAAAAACTTGAAAATGAAGCAATTAACGTTGCCAGTAAAGAAGCAATAAATGCAAAAATTAAGGAATTAATAAGTTGCTTTGAATATTCAAAAACAGATTTTATATGTCTGAATGTAAAGTTTGTATTAATTCCCCAAAGTTCCTGAAAACTTCCAATTACGATAGAAACAAATTGTGATAAAACAAGAAAACTTAAAAATGCACAAAACATTAAAAGAAGGTATTTTGTTATTTTTGCAGATTTTATGGAAGTTGAAAAACTTGTTTTTGCTCCAATTGTGGCAAGTTTTAAAAAATGTTTTTTTGAAAGTCTTAATTGCAATATGAATAAAATTACAGAAGGAACAACTAAAATAAGTCCAAGCACAACGCTAATGCCAGAGTTGAGCCAGCCTGTTAGTTGTGTATAAATTTCTACTGCAAGAACTTTAAATCTTCCGGCTACAATTAATGGGTTTCCAAAATCACTTAAAACTGAAACTGTTATGAATAAAAAAGAAGAAAAAATTCCTTGTTTTGAAAGTGGCAATGTTACTGTAAAAAATATTTTTAGTTTTGATGCACCCATTCCCAAAGCTGCTTGTTCATAATTTTGATTTATTCCAGCTAAGGTTTGTAAACAAATTAAATATGCCACAGGAAAAAAACATAAAACTTGCGAAATTAATAATCCCCAAAAACCATAAAGTGAAATATCAAGATTTAGAATTGTATGTGTAAAAAATCCTTGTCTTCCAAATAACAAAATAAATGAAAGACCTCCAACAAACGGTGGTGTTACCAAATGTAAAATTGGAATTAATGAAAAAAATCTTTTGAATGGAATATTTGCTTTTACAATGGCATAAGCGTAAAGGTAACCAAACAAAACTGAAAAACTTGTGGAACAAATGCATTCAATTAAAGTGTTTAGAATTGTTTTTAAATATCTTTGTTGCGTAAAAACTTTCTTAAAATCGGAAAGTGTTGGTGTTGAAAAAGAACAAATTAAAGGAAATAAAATTGAAATGAGAAGAAATGTTACTATTAAACACCATATTAAATAAAAAACTCTATCGTGAGTTTTTATAATTTTATTCAATTCTATTTCCTCAAAACATTCTTGTTAGAAAATTAATCTACAATTTGTGACCATTTTTCCAAAACTTCATCTTTTTGTTGAGCTGCAAGATTTGAATCATAATCAATTAAATCTGTGTCGGTAATTTTGATTGCTTCTTTTGGAGGAATCGCAAGTGGATTTATTGGTGTTGTAAAATCAATTGCCGACATAATTTCTTGTGCTTCTTTTGAAAGAATAAAGTCTACAAAAAGTTTTGCTTCTTCCATATTTTTTGCATTTTTTAAAACTGCTACACAATCAACATCGCCAACAGTTTTTGGAGGTGCAATAACTTCTATATCAAATCCTTGTGATTTATATTTTGCCAAAGCGTGCAAGTAAGCAACTCCAAGGCTGTATTCACCTGTTCCAATAAGTTTTGGTGGAGCACTTCCGCTATCTGGAAATTGACCTACAAGTTGAGATAAAGATTCTAAATACTTCCAACCTGCATTCCAAGAAAGTCTTTGTAATTGATTTTGAACAAAAAGATATGCAGTTGATGATGCCATTGGATTGGTCATAACAATTTCGTTATCAAAGTCAGCATCAAGTAAATCATCCCAAGTTGTTGGATATTCTTTATCAGGAAACTTTTTAGAAAATCTTTCTGTGTTTACACCAATTCCTAAAGCCAAAATACAGAAGCCTGTCCAAGTTTTATTTGGTGAAATTGCATAAGAAGGAAAATCTTTGCTCACTTGTGATTCATAAACTTCCAATGCGTTTTCTTTATCTGCCTGAATGTGATAATTGGAAGCACCGCCTAAAAGAACGTCTGCTTGTGGATTATTTTTTTCTGCAATTACTTTGTTTATGATTTCACCAGTTGTAGCTCTAATATATGAAACTGGAATGCCTGTTTTTTTAGTGAATTCTTCACATAAGATTTTTGTTTCTTCATCGTGGATGATAGAATAAATTTTCAGTTCTTTTTGACTGTCTTTACATGCAAAAAATGTAAAAGAGAAAATTGTAATAAATAGAAAAAATACGACTGATGATCTGAATTTCATTTTAAATCTCCTATTAACTAATACAAAAAATCGAAAAAAGGATATTTTTTCATCGGCATTGTAACACATTTCGCAATTGTGTCAAGTCTGGTTCACAATCTCGTTCCAAGGTTTATTGAACTAGCGGCCTTTTTTTTGTCTGCTGCGTTTCCCCCTTTCTTTTAGTTTTAAGGCTTTTTAGTTGCTGTAGCCCTTCTTTTTTGGTAAAATAGACTGTTATGCAGTTTGACAATCCACTCATTATCCAAAGCGACAGAACCATTCTTCTTGACGTGCACGCTCCCAGAGCCACCGAATGCCAGCAGGCCCTTATTCCCTTTGCAGAACTAGAACGTTCTCCAGAACACCTGCACACCTACCGCCTCACTCCTCTTTCCCTGTGGAACGCCACCAGTGCAGGCTTTACCCCAGAAGATGCAGTGTCTGTGCTGAAGGAATTTGCTCGCTACGATGTACCCCAATCTATTGAAGTGTGGATTCAAGAAACTGCGGGCCGATTTGGTAAGCTCCACCTTTTGCCAGCTCCTGCCGATGATGCAGGCCAAGAGCAGCTCTATCTTGCCACAGAATTTCCCATGATTTATCGAGAGCTAGCCGCCACTCCTGCCCTAAAAAAACTGCTGACACCAGCCAGCTCTCAGCCACTGGAAGCTCCAGAAGCTCAGACTACAATTCCAGACCAAGACAAGCTGTGCTACCGCTTCCTTTTGCCCCTCACCTTGCGAGGAACCGTAAAGCAGGAGCTTTTAAAGCTAGGCTGGCCAGTAAAAGATGAAGTGCCACTGGTGGAAGGTGAACCCTTAGAAATTAAGTTCCGGGATACTTGCCGTTCTGGAAATCCCTTTGCACCACGTCACTACCAAAAGGCTGCAGCTCAGGCTTTAGTGGGAAATAAGGGACCAGGCACAGGTTTTGGTACCATTGTACTTCCCTGTGGAGCTGGAAAAACCATTGTGGGAATGACCATCATGGAGGCATTGCAAACCAGCACCCTCGTTATAACCACCAATATTTCTGCCGTGCATCAATGGATGAACGAACTCCTCGATAAAACAGAATTAACAGAAGAGCAAATCGGTGAGTACACGGGAGAAAACAAGGTAATTCGGCCAGTAACAGTGGCTACCTACCAAGTCCTTACTTGGCGCCCAGACAAGGATTCTGCCTACCCTCACTTTAAGCTTTTTCGGGAGCGGCCCTGGGGACTGATTATTTACGATGAAGTTCATCTTTTGCCTGCACCAGTGTTCCGAGTGGTGGCAGAATTACAGGCTATTCGTCGAGTTGGTTTAACAGCAACCCTAGTGCGAGAGGATGGCTGCGAAGGCCACGTGTTTAGCTTGGTGGGCCCCAAACGATACGATGTGCCCTGGAAGGAGCTGGAGCATTCTGGCTGGATTGCCACCGCTGAATGTGTGGAAGTACGCTTGGACATGAGCCCCGCAAAGGAGCTAGAATACACCATCGCCTCTCCCCGCAGCAAACATCGCCTTGCCAGCGAAAATCCTGCCAAAATCCCCGTAGTGCAGCAGCTGGTGGAACGATTTCCCACCCACAAGATTCTCATTATTGGGCAGTATCTTGATCAACTGAAAGCAATTGCCAAATTGCTGAATATTCCCATTATCACTGGCTCCACCCCCAACAAGGAGCGGGATATACTCTACGGCGATTTCCGTAGCGGCAAGCTGAGAATTCTTGCAGTGTCCAAGGTAGCAAATTTTGCCATCGACCTGCCCGATGCTTCCATGGCTATCCAGATTTCTGGCACCTTTGGCAGTCGCCAAGAAGAAGCCCAACGCCTTGGCCGCATTCTTCGCCCTAAAGACATGATAGCTCGATTTTTCACCATCATTACCAGAAACACTGCAGAAGAGGAATTCAGTGCTAATCGTCAAAAGTTTTTAGCAGAACAAGGCTATGCCTACAAACTCATTCGTTACACTGGCCCAGAAGATCTTGACCAGCTACAAGAAGCCTTGCCTCAAGGTTGCTGCAATTCAGGAGGAAGCCTATGATACAAAGTGAAACACAACGCCAGCAACGAGAACAGCAAGCTCAAAAGGTGGTACAATGGCGAGAATGTCTCACCCGTCTGCCAGACAATCTTTTCTTTGAGCTGATACGAATGTATCTTGGGGAAATCAAAACTCCCTACAACAAGCAAAATCTCATTGAACGATTGGGAGCCTTTCTTCACAAGGAACAGGTTCAGCACAATATCCTTTTGCTTTTATCACCCACAGACTGCCAGCTCCTTAGTGCCATTTTCTACTTGGAAAATCCCACCCACAGCCTGCTCGCCCGTTTTTTTGCAGATACCTTTTCAACTGCCCAGCTCCGGGAAAATCTCATGAATCTAGAAGAACGACTCCTGATTTTCCGCAACACCAGCAATTTGTTGCCAAAAGAAGAGCCAGCCTTCTTCCTCAATCCCATCTTGGAAACGATTCTTCAACAGCGGCTTCATCCTTCCCTTTTGCTTCCCTTACCACAAGAATTTCAAAATCAGGTGGAAGACAAGCCTTTGCCTCAACTTTCTGCACATCTTTTGGCCACTTTTTTTTCCTTTGCAAAGGAATATCAAGACCTTTGCCGCCAAGATGGCACCTTAAAAAAACGAGCTATCCAACGGCTTTCCCAGATTTTTCCCTTTCCCTTTACGGAAAATCTCACAGAATTTTTTCAAACCCTCATTATCAGCCTAAACAATCTTTCCTTGCTGAAGGAAGATACAAAGGGCTTTGAGCCTGACTTTCAGCGGTGGACAGCCTTTTCACAGCTACCAGCCCACCTTCAAAGGGCATATTTGGTAGCTGCAGCCTGTGGACGAGACACCAAGGCAAACCTGCAAAAAAAAGCGGGCATCTTTCTTTCCATGGTAAACCTTTGTCCTCCAGAAGGCTTTACCCAAGATGCATTTCTGCGATTGGAATTTTTGATTCAATATATGAATCGAGAAAATCTCAAGCTCACCCCAAAGGCGCCACCCCAAACAGAAAGCAAAAATCCTGCAGAAAGCCTGCTTTCAGGAACAAGGGCTGGAACAAGTAGCCGCTTTGCCAGAATGATGGCCGAAGCAGAAAAAAATCGTCAGGCAAAAGCATCACAAGCTGCCAATGATACGCTACAAGAAAAGACTCCCTCAAAAAGCTTCACCACTACCGAGTCAAAATCTCAGGATCAGGAGGAAATCCTTCAGGAGCAAGCAGAGCCAATTCCCCAGGAGCAGCATCTTTTGTGGTGCAAAACCTTGTTTGAAGCGGCAACAAAGCTGGGACTTTTTCGGCCAACGGGAACAGGCTACGGGGTCAAGAACACTATGCAAAGGGTGTACCATCCCCAGCTGAGCCAGGAGACTTCCCTAGTGCCAGAGCGGGGGCATATCACCATGGATGCAGCCCTTACCGCCACCTTGCTTCCAGGATTGAGCCTTGCCCAAATACTTCCCCTCCTGCAATTTCTGCGGGTCAGCCGATTCGACACCGCCATGACACTGGAAATCACCAAAGACTCCTGTCTTCAGGGATTTGACAAAGGCTTAACTCCCACTTCCATCCAAGAAATTCTTTCCCGCTACATCCACCACAAGCTGCCCCAAAGCCTTTCTGTTTCTTTGGAGGATTGGTATCATTCCTACAACGTGGCCACCTTGTACAAGGGCTATATCCTGCACTTGAAAGAAAAAAAAGATATTTCCCAGCATCCTGTTTTGGCCAAGCACATCGTCCTTCAGCTGGAAGAAGGGATTTATCTGATGAATTTTACCAGTGACCAAGAAGCCCAAAGGATTCTTTCCAAGGGCGGATTTGACAACGCAGGTTCCATCAAAAAGGCTCCCCAGCACAAGCAACTTTCTGGATTTTCCACCAACCTTCGGGAACTGACTGGAACAAATTTTTTGCATTCGCCAGAGCTAGAAAACTTCAACTGGCAACATCAACAGGAGTTACAGCAAAGTCATATTCAGCAACTGGAAGCAGATTTGGCTCAGCAAGAACTTCCCTTGCACCAGAAGGAAGGCTTGCAATTCCGCATCAACCGCAAAATCCTATTGATTCCAGAGCAGCTACAGGGTTCTTCTGTAAAAATGGAACAATACGAAGCCAGCGGAATGGATTTTGTGGGAAAGGTTCACGTGGCAGACCAAGCCATTCACCAAAATAATTTGCTCAAGCTCACTTATTTGCAGCAAAACAAGGAAATGCAAGTGGTGATAGGGCGACCAGTGGAGCTTCAAAAAATTCAGGGAGATAGTCTAGTTGTCCTGCAAATGGATCAGGAATCTCAAAAGTTTTCAACCTTCTCCTTGGGACAAGCCCAGCTGGTGCGAAGAATTCAAGGTTCCATCTTTGCTTCGGAATCAGAATTCTACAAATTATAATGAAGAAAGAAAAAAGAACGAAAATAAAACAAGGAGTTTTTATGGATTTTACTACTATTCGAGGCTTACTCTTTGATTTTGACGGGGTAATTGCCAATACCGCAAAAGATATTGCACGGTCAGTCAATGCTACCTTGGAAAACTTTGGCTTTGATCCCCTCTCTCAGGAACAAATCATTATCTTTGTGGGTAACGGAGCAGAACGATTATTGCGCCGTTCCATTGTGGCCTCTATTCAGCTATCAAAAAAGACTCCAGAAGAAATCCAAGCTCCCCCTTTTGAAGAAATTTACGCTTGGTATGTGGATTACTATCGTAAACATGCAGTGGAACAAACTGAATTATATCTTGGAGCAAAAGATTTGTTGGAACTTTTGTCCATCCAAGACATTCCCGCAGCCATTGTTTCCAATAAGCCCCACGAAATTACCCATGCAATCCTCCAACAAATGGAGCTCAGTAAGCTTTTTGTTTCGATTATTGGCCCTGAACAAACAAACCACGTCAAACCTGACCCAGAAGGTTTGCTTTTGGCAATGGAGCAGATAAATCAACGACAAAGGGCAGCAGGCAAGCCGAGTATTCCACCAGAAAACTTCTTGATGGTGGGAGATTCCCACACGGATATCGAAGCAGGAAAAAATGCTGGTACTAAAACCTGTGCCCTCATCAATGGATTTGGCAACAAGGAAAAGCTCCTTGCCAGTGAGCCCGATGTTACCTTGTTTATGGTTTGTGAACTTATTGTCCATATCCAACATTCCACTCATTTTTAGGCTGGAGCATGAACAAATTCTGTCTTATACAAGCATTTAAAGTTACCATTCCCGTTCTCTTTGGCTATCTCGCTATTGGGATTCCCTTTGGCCTCATGCTGGTAAATGCTGGCTACCCTTGGTGGCTGGCTCCCATCATGAGCATCTTAATGTATGCTGGAGCGGGACAATACATGTGCGTTTCTCTTTTTGCCGCAGGAGCTAGCCTTTCGGTAACAGCCCTCACCATGCTCTTGCTAAATATCCGTCACATTGTCTATGGACTTTCCCTCATTACCCCCTTCAAGGACACTGGAAAGTGGAAGCCCTATCTCATCTTTGCCCTCACCGATGAAACCTATGCCCTCATGACTAGTTGTCCGCTGCCACGAGGTGTTGCTACGGCTTCCTTTTATGGAGCCATTGCTGTTTTAGACCATCTGTACTGGATTACAGGCAGCCTCATTGGAGCAGTGGCAGGCACCCTTATCCCCTTTTCCTTTGCGGGAGTTGACTTTGCTCTGACAGCCCTCTTTGCCGTCCTCCTTATTGACCAGATAAAAAAATCAAAGGACCTGATTCCACCCATTATCGGGTTCGCCGTAACAATTGGAGCAATTTTTCTTGTTCCTTCAGATTACGTGCTTTTAGCTTCCCTTGCCGCAGGTGTTGCCATCCTTATGCTCGTACAACGAAATCCATCTGTTTCTCAGGAGTCCTAACATGGCCCTTCCCCTAAACAATGCCCTCATTGCCACCCTCATAGCCGCTTTAGTCATCTTTGCCACACGACTCTTTCCCTTTGCCCTTTTTTCCAAGCGGGAACCACCGACCATCCTCCGCTTCATCGAAAAATACATCCCCCCCATGATTATGGCCATCCTCCTGATTTACTGTCTTAAAGACGTAGATTTTGCCACCCGCCCCTTTGGTCTTCCCCAGCTCATAGCCCTCCTCGTTACTGTGGTAAGTTACCTCTGGAAGGGGAACTCCATGGTGAGCATCTTTGGCGGAACCATAGTTTTTATGCTCCTACAAAACAGCTAATCTCCAGTATTTTATTGACATGTATGTAGTTATATGTTATGGTAAACGTGAACCAAACAGTGGTTCTTAAACTCTCTCCAACGTACAGGACACTGTACATCGGGGGGGGGGGGTAATTAAAACGCCCTCTCCCCCACTTTTTTTTTCCCTTGGCTCTAGCCCTCCTTTGTGGTATACTTATTGTCATGAACAAGATTTCAATACTCCCTGGAAGACCAATTCCTTATGGTGCAACTCCAGTACGAGCGGGTGTGAATTTCAGTGTTTTTTCCCGCAATGCTACTTCTGTAATACTAGACATCTTTGAGAATCCCGACGACAGTTCCCCGATTTTTTCTTATACATTAAATCCTGATACAAATCGCACTGGCGATATCTGGCACGTGTGTCTCCAAGGACTCCAGCCAGGTGCCCTCTACCTGTACCGAGTTGATGGTGCCTTTGAACCTAAAAACGGTCATCGTTTTAACAAAAACCAGTTCCTGCTGGATCCCTATGCAAAGGCCCTTACTGACACCTCCATTTTTGCAAACCTGCCACCCCACTACCGCACTCCTGTAGACAAGCTAGACGTGGAGCTGGAAAAACTTCGCTCCGCCACAGGCTTTCCCAAGTGTGTGGTAATTGACGACAGTGAATTCGACTGGGAAGGAGACCGCCCCCTGAACTATGGCATGAAGGACTCCATCATCTACGAAACCCATCTCAAAGGCTTTACCGCCAGCCCCACCTCCAAGGTACAATTCCCCGGAACCTATCGTGGTATGGCAGAAAAGATTCCCTACCTGAAGGAGCTGGGCATTACCAGCGTGGAATTGCTGCCCATTCAAGAGTTTGACGAATACGAAAACGCCAATACAAATCCTCGTACTGGTGGCCGACTGAAAAACCACTGGGGATACAGCACCATCGCCTTTTTTGCTCCCAAAGCCTCCTATGCCGCAGACCGTAGTCCAGGTGGGGCTGTTCGAGAGTTCAAAGAAATGGTAAAGGAATTCCACAAGGCAGGAATCGAAGTTATTCTAGACATTGTATTCAACCACACCGCAGAAGGAAATGAACATGGACTCACCTTGAATTTCCGTGGTTTTGACAATTCCATCTATTACATCCTGGAAGATCAGCACAAGCAGTACTACAAGAACTATTCTGGTTGTGGAAACACCGTCAACTGCAACCACCCTGTAGTCCGCAGCCTCATCATCGACTGTCTCCGCTACTGGGTTACAGAAATGCACGTAGACGGCTTCCGCTTTGACTTAGCCTCCATCTTGGGGCGGGACAAAAACGGTAACCTTATCAGCGAGCCTCCCGTTCTGGAACGAATTGCAGAAGATCCCGTTTTGCGAAACACCAAGATTATTGCAGAAGCTTGGGATGCTGGTGGAGCCTACCAAGTAGGAAGTTTCCCTGGAGGTCGCTGGGCAGAATGGAACGACCGATTCCGAGATGACTGCCGCAGATTCTGGCGAGGAGATGATTATCTTGCTGCCTCCTGTGCCACTCGTATTGGAGGAAGTGCCGACCTGTACGGTGACGATGGTCGCAAGCCCTATCACTCTGTAAACTTTGTTACCAGTCACGACGGTTTTACCATGAACGACTTGGTTTCCTACAACGGAAAACACAATGAGGAAAACGGCGAAAACAATCGGGACGGCTCAGACAACAACAGCAGCTTTAACTATGGCTACGAAGGCCCAACTCAAAACAGGGCCATCGAAAAAATCCGCAATCAGCAGATAAAGAATTTTTTCTGTAGCCTTATCTTCTCACAAGGAACTCCCATGCTCCTGTCTGGAGATGAAATCCGCAGAAGCCAGCGAGGCAACAACAATGCCTATTGTCAGGACAATGAGCTTTCTTGGTTAGATTGGACCTGCCAAGAAACTCACAAAGAAATCCTTGTGTTCACCCAAAAAGCCCTCAAGTTGCGACGTAAGCATCCCGTTTTCCGTCGTGCAGAATTTTTTGAAGGGAAACGCCACACAACACCCCTATCAGCATTGCCAGATATCAGCTGGTTTGGCCAAGATGGCAAGGAGCAAGACTGGGAAAAAGCAAACCATTTCTTAGCCTATCGCATGAGCGGCAACAAGCACGAAACCTTGGCCGCAGAAGACGACTGGGACTTTTTCGTTATGTGCAATTCTGCCACCACCGATATTACCGTCACCCTACCTGCTCCTACTCGTGGCAAGAAATGGTATGGACTGGTAGACACCTCTGCTGACTTCCCCCAGGACTTCGTAGAAGAGGACAAGATTGAGCCCCTGGAAGTACAGAAAACCTACGTACTTCCTGCTCGCAGTACAGCAGTACTCGTAGGCAAATAAGGGTAGAGTTACGAACTCCCCCCCCCTTTGCCTTGACAGATTCCCCCATGGGGATTATCATTTGAATGTTCTGGAGCTATAAAATGCATCCAGAAAATAAGTACAGAAGGAACAATGATGACTTTCGACAAGGAACAATTCAAGGACGCCCTTACTCGCAGACTCAAGAGACAATATGGTAAGGACAGCACCCAAACCAGCAAACACGATTTGTTTGACGCCGTTTCTGCCACAGCATTAGATGTAATCATGCCCAACTGGATGGAAACACGCCGCCAATATACCCACAAGCCCACACGACAGGTGTACTACCTTTCCGCAGAATTCCTTATGGGACGTGCCTTGGGCAACAACCTCATCAACATGGGCATAAAGGATGCAATCGTAGAAGTGCTCAAGGACTTGGACATTGACTACAATATTCTTGAGGATGAAGAGCCTGATGCAGGATTGGGAAATGGTGGTCTTGGACGACTGGCAGCTTGTTTCTTGGATTCATTGGCTACCTTGGACTATCCTGGCCACGGATACGGAATCCGCTACGAATACGGAATGTTCGAGCAGCATATTGAAAACGGCTACCAAGTAGAATATCCAGACTGCTGGCTGAAATATCGTGACCCTTGGGAAATCAAGCGAAGTGACTTGGCCGTTTCCGTTGTATTTGGTGGCAATATTTCCGTTCGTCGTGACGACACAGGCCGTGAGCATTTCGCCATCGATGGTGGAGAAGTTGTTACTGCAACACCTTTTGATATGCCCATCATCGGTTACGACACAAAAACTGTAAACACCCTCCGCTTGTGGCAAGCCTCATCTCCCAACGGATTCGACTTGCAGTTGTTCAATAACATGGAATATAGCCGTGCTGTGGAGCGCCAAACTAGTGCCGAAAATATTTCTCGTGTACTGTATCCCAACGACTCAGGCCCCAGCGGAAAGGCTCTGCGATTAAAGCAGCAATATTTCTTTACCTCCGCTAGCTTGCAGGACTTGGTCAGAAATTACGTAAACACCTACGGGCCAGAGTTCTCCCAGTTTGCAGAACTCCATGTAATCCAGCTGAACGATACCCACCCTGTAGTGGCCATTCCTGAGCTAATGCGCATCCTCATGGACAACCACGGCCTCAGTTGGGAAGATGCTTGGGATGTTGTTATCAAGACCTTCGCCTATACCAACCATACTATTTTGGCAGAGGCCTTGGAAAAATGGCCCATCGACATTTTCCAGGGCTTGCTTCCCCGCATCTACCAGATTGTGGAAGAAATCAACCGACGTTTCCTCATTAGCTTGAGAGAGCGGTATCCTGGTGACTACGAAAAGCACGATCGCATGTCCATCATTGGCCACGGAATGGTGCGAATGGCATGGCTTGCTATCCATGGCTCCTTCAGTGTTAATGGCGTTGCAGCCCTCCACACAGAAATCTTAAAATCCCACGAACTCAGAGATTGGGCTGAATTCTATCCGGAGAAATTCAACAACAAGACAAACGGCGTTACACAGCGTCGTTGGCTTTTAAGTGCAAACCCTGCCTTGGCAAACTTCATTACGGAGCGTATTGGGCATGGCTGGGAAAAGGATTTGTCCCAGCTGAGAAAACTGGAAGCCTTTGCAGATGACCCAGAAGCACAGCAAAAATTCCTAGACATCAAGCGAGCAGACAAGCAGAAGCTGGCTCACTACTTGCAGATTACCCAGAACGAGTTCTTGGATCCAGACTCCATCTTTGACATGCAGATTAAGCGACTCCACGAATACAAGAGACAGTTGCTGAATGTGCTTCACATCATGTATCTGTACAACCGCATTCTGGAAAATCCGAACTTCAATCCTCCAGCACGCACCTACATCTTTGGAGCAAAGGCAGCATCTGGCTATCGCCGAGCAAAGACCATCATTAAGCTCATTAACACAGTGGCAGAGCGAATCAACAATGACCGCCGTGTAAAGGGTAAGTTGCGGGTTGTTTTTGTGGAAAACTACCGTGTAAGTATGGCCGAAAAGCTCTTCCCCGCATCAGATGTTTCCGAGCAAATTTCCACCGCTGGTAAGGAAGCCTCTGGAACAAGTAACATGAAGTTCATGATGAACGGAGCCTTGACTCTAGGAACTATGGACGGTGCCAATATCGAGATTGTAGAGGAAGCTGGAGCTGAAAACGCCTTTATCTTTGGTCTCACCTCCGATGAGATTTTGAAGATTGAGCGAGAACACAGCTACAATCCCCAGAAATATCTCGATAGAAATCCCCACTTGGCAAAGGTTATGAACCAGCTCATTGATGGTACCTATGACCCCACCTGCCAGCTGTTCAAGGAAATTTACGATTCATTGATTTACGGTGTAGAAGGACAGCGCCCCGATGTATACTACGTTCTTGCTGACTTTGACGCCTACGTTGCAGCTCAGGAAAAGATTGCCGAAGAATACCAAGATCGCACCTCTTGGGCACGAAAGGCAATCTTGAACATTGCCCGTTCTGGTAAGTTCAGTTCCGACAGAACCATCGAGGACTATGTTCGTGATATATGGAAGCTAGAAAGGCTCGTTTTCTAAAATATAATGTAAAACCCTAAAAAAAGCTGGATGAGTTGTACTTATCCAGCTTTTTTTTGTTCATTACTATTTTCACATAACAGAATTGATTTATAGAATGTAGCCAGACTCTAAAATGTTTTAGGCTATCGACCTCTCAAGTTATGCGAGGTTATCTTATTCTGTCTGAAAAATGCCACCTTAGTTTTTGTTGATGAATTCCTAGTGGATGGTTTTCTGAAGTCCATCTTCTAGTTGTACGAGGGGAACAAACCCTGTAGCAGCAACTCAAGATTCAACTACATCTTGGAAAAATTCTACAAAAAAATACAAACACATCTTAAAAAAACGCATTTTTTTCCACTTCCAAGTCTATAATATTTATGAATATACTTTTTCACGAAGACCGAATGGAGAAGCAAACCACAAAATTCAAACGTTGGGAAGACCTAGACATTACTGACGACTTTATTTTCACCCGAGTTATGCGAAACAAAAAACTCTGTCGTACCTTGTTAGAGATGATACTGAAAGTAAAGGTTGGTAAAATCAAGTTCCTCACTAGCCACCACGCCATCCAGATTGACCCCAACGCCAAGGGAATCATCATGGATGTGTATCTCAAGGATGAAAACAAAGTCATCAACGTGGAAATGCAGGCTTCTAACCATGGAGACCTTCCCCACAGAGCCCGCTACTACCAAGCCGCAGCTGACATTGATACCACTCCAAAAGGCTCCCAGTACAGTGACTTAAAACAAAACTACGTCGTTTTTATCTGTACCTTTGATCCATTCCATCAAGGGAAACCCATCTACACCTTCCAGAACTACTGCATTAATTATGATGAACCAATCCCCTTGGAGGATGGTACAGAAAAGATTTTCTTAAACACCACCGCCAAAGACCTTACTAACCTTGACCTAGATTTACGCTTGTTCTATGATTATATCAAAGAAAAGATAGCACAAACAGCCTTCACCAAGGAGCTGGATGCCACAATTTCTCGGATGAAGCAAGAAAAGGAGGAGCGAAACATGTAT
>JAEIGA010009891.1_pt1 | contig 14446 bp, 11 predicted proteins | sample 9270691 | NCBI WGS metagenome assembly JAEIGA01 (sample SAMN17057246, study PRJNA624740) | gut metagenome | biome: biome; isolation source: fecal sample | host: Bos grunniens | place: China: Xizang | collected 2019 | reverse complement strand
TCGCCCGATTTTTACCGTCCTACCGACGTAGTCAACCTTTGGGGCGACCCCACCAAAGCCAAACGCGAATTGGGTTGGGACCCTACCAAACGCACATCCTTTAGCCAATTGGTAGAACTTATGGTAAAACACGACATGGAAAAAGTAGCCGTTGAGAGAGCTTCAGAGCACGTAAGAACAAACCTTGCAGAATATTTAGAAAAAGGTATCGTTAAATAATTTATCGGTGACTGAGCCTGTCGACGTACTGATGAGCGTAGCGAATAACGGGCCCGATTATATTTGAACTCATAGACCTTTTAGCATATTTATTATGAATAAAACATCAAAAATATACGTAGCCGGTCATCGTGGTATGGTGGGGAGTGCCATAGTACGTGAATTAAAGCGTCAAGGCTATACCAACATCATTACCCGTACACATGCTGAACTTGATTTAATCAACCAACAAGCGGTAAACGACTTTTTTGCGACTGAAAAACCAGAATATGTGTTCCTTGCAGCTGCAAAAGTTGGAGGAATTATAGCAAACTCACAAGGTTTGGCAGACTTTATGTATCACAACATGATGCTAGAAATGAATGTGATACATGCAGCATGGCAAAATGGAGTGAAGAAACTAGAATTTTTAGGTTCTTCTTGCATCTATCCACGCCTTGCTCCACAACCAATGCCAGAGTCTTGCTTACTTACTTCTGCACTAGAACCAACCAACGAGGCATACGCATTAGCAAAAATCTCTGGTTTAAAATATTGTGAATACCTAAATCGTCAATACGGTACAGACTATATCAGTTTGATGCCAACAAACCTATACGGTCCAAACGATAATTATCATCCAGAGCACTCTCACGTGCTTCCTGCACTAATTCGCCGTTTTCACGAAGCCAAAGAGGCAGGATTAGAATCTGTTACTTGCTGGGGCGATGGCAGCCCGCTACGCGAATTTTTGTACGTGGACGACTTGGCCAATCTATGCGTGTTCTTAATGAACAACTATAGCGGCAATGAAACTGTAAATGCCGGTACAGGCAAAGAAATTAGCATTAAGGATTTAACCACACTAGTGGCAGAAACAGTAGGCTATGAGGGCAAAATAGAGTGGGATACCACCCGCCCAAACGGCACCCCCCGCAAACTATTAGACGTAAGCAAAGCCACCGCCCTAGGCTGGACCTATAAAACAGAACTTCGCGATGGTATTCGCATGGCATACGAAGACTTCCTAACAAACCCAATGCGAGCAGAAAGATAAATCCGAACTGAATAAAAAGCGTTCTGCTGCGTTACGCTTGCCCTCGAAATCCTCGAGTACGCTATGTACACTCCGGTTTCTCATGCTTCACAAGCCTTACATAACATCTTTTTATTCAACTCTCATACTAAAAATGGCGACTAAATTTTAGTCGCCATTGTCTTATTATTGTATCAATGTTTTCAATGTATCAGCAAATTCTCTACTAAAAATATCTGTTGCAGTAGGGGTCATGTGAACAGAAACAGAGAAGTTTGCGGTGTCATTGCATAAATGATAGTTTTCAGTGTAGTTTAAATAATGTGTATTGTATTTACGAGCAATAGAGTCATAATAAGCATTTAGTTCGCTCATATTTTCACATCGTTCAGTTGCAATGTGGTAAACAGGTGAATTAACTAGAATAACCTTAATAGAATCATTATAACAATCTTCTATATATTGTTCAAAGTTCTTCATTGTTGCACTATCCATTGTGGCTGTAATAGTTTTCATTTCGTTTAGATTACCGCCGTTCCATGTGGTGCCGTATTCGTATCTAAAACCTTTTGTAGATGGTTGCTGATTATAATGTTTAACCCCTAGAAACTCCATTAAACCATTTTTTATTGTCATTTGATAACCAAAATATCTGTATAGTGGAATATATCTGTCTAGCCAATTGTAACCCATTTCTTTCATTGTTTGGTTGTAAAATGGATTGTAAAAATATGGTAAATTAGCTTCTGATTGATGTTGATTCTTCATTGTCATTGTTTGTAATGTTATAAAATCAACATTATGAACAATGTATTTTGGTTTCTTATTGTTTAATTTATATAAATCCCAATGAAATTTTTGTACATTAAATGGATAACCACCTCGTGAAATATTGAATGAGGATATATTACATACAGAATCAATTATAGTAGGGTTGAAATGCGAAAAACCACGTGAATTTCCCATAATAATTAAATCGTGTTCCATTCCGCCTTTAAGCATAGCATCGTATGTTTGAAAACGATAATCTTCCATTTGACGTAGTCCAGAACTAATAATGTAATCTATACCAAGTGCTACGGCAAATAATAGGAATGTAAATGCTAATATATTAAGAATGAATTTCTTCATAGTGTTAGAATTGGAAATAAATAAAGTTTTCTGAATGACCTCCAAAGATGCATATCATTAATATTATGCCGATATAAATGATCCATCTAATGAGTTTGCTCTTTTGGTGTAGTTCAAAAGTATGAGTTGATGAACGTTTAATAAATTCGATAATCAACATAAATGCAATACATAATAGGTTAGCATTTTGTCCTATAGTATCTGGCACACTCACCAAACTACTACTAAATATTCCTCCCAAATACGCAAATGCATCTGTGATTGTTTCTGCACGGAAGAATACCCAACCGATTACTACTAGGACAAATGTTGTGAATATTTGGAATATTTCTCTTATGTTTGGCAAAATCCTACCAGTTGCAACGGTATCGGTAAAGCATTTGTTTTTGCCTAAAAGGATTAGTGGGATGAAGAGTAGGGCATGATATGCACCCCATGCAACGAATGTCCAGTTTGCACCATGCCAAAGTCCGCTTGTTAGAAAAATTGCAAAGGTATTGCGTATTACTTTTGTTTTCTTGGTTAGTTCTGGATGTTTGCAATCAGGAGAAACGTATGGTCTTGAACCACCCAATGGAATATATAAATAATCTACAAACCATGTGTTTAGTGATATGTGCCAACGACGCCAAAACTCTGCAATGTCGCGCGAAAAATAAGGTACGTTGAAGTTTCTCAATAATTTTATTCCGAATAATTTAGCTGTACCAATGGCGATATCTGAATAACCAGAGAAATCACCGTAAATTTGGAATGCAAAGAATATTGCTCCTAAAAGTAAAGTACTACCACTTTGGTTGGTGTAGTCTGCAAAAACTTCGTTTACATAAATTGCACAGTTGTCTGCCACCACAATCTTTTTAAATAACCCCCAAAGGATTTGACGCATACCATCTACAGCTGTGTTGTAATCAAACTTACGAGAAGTGTAGAATTGTGGGAGTAGGTTAGTTGCACGTTCAATAGGTCCAGCCACAAGTTGTGGGAAGAAACTTACGAATGCGAAAAATGCCACGATGTTTTTGGTAGGTTCTATTTTTCTACGATAAACATCGATACTATAACTCAATGCTTGGAAAGTATAGAAACTAATGCCTACGGGTAGGATAATGCTTAGTGTGCTAGACTGTAATGTTATTCCGAAAAGTGCGAATAAATCTATGAAACTATCAACGAAGAAATTATAGTATTTAAAGAAGCCTAATATGGCTAAATTAAGTGTTATGTTGCTGATTAGTAGTGTTTTAGCAGAAAACCAGGTGGGGGGGGTAGAACGTTCTCTTACCTTTTCTATAAGCACACCACTAAGCCAACTGCAGAATGAAGTAAGAGCAATAAGGAATAAGAAACGATAGTCCCACCATCCGTAAAAGATGTAGGAAACTACAACAATAAATAGGTTTTGTAGTTTGAGATTCTTTTGCAACACAAACCAATAGATGATAAATACTATTGGCAGAAATATCGCAAATTCTAGTGAGTTGAATAACATTTTATTGTAATTTGTTGTGTCTGGTTAAAAGGTTGTGCAAAGATAAGAAAAAAAAGAGAAATTTATAAATTTTCATATTGTTAATAAATTTAATGCTAAAAACGTTTGAAAGTCAAGTATTATTTATATATTTGTTCGTTTAATATTAAAAATAGAATAAGAAATATATACAAATAGAATAAACAGCAGTGGCATCTATAAAGCAACAAGCTCTTAGTGGTATAAAGTGGAATAGCGTGGCCAAAATTACTACTGATCTACTTAGTGTGGTACAATTAATGATTGTAGCACGCTACATTGATAAGGCTGATTTTGGTACTATGTCTATTATACACGTTGTTTTGGGTATGGTTGGGATGTTTACCGATTTAGGTATGTATGCTGCTATGATGCACAAACAGGATATAACCAATGATCAATATAATAGTATCTATTGGTTTAACTGGATACTTAATGGTGCAATTTTTGTATTAATCTGTATAGCTGCCTATCCAATTGCTATATTTTACAATGATGTAAATCTTACTCATCTTATTTGTTTAGCAGCTTTTGGAGTTTTGTTAGCGCCTTTTGGTAAAATTTTTTACACTATAAAACAGAAGAATCTAGAGTTCTCATTTATATCTAAAGTTGGAATTATAGGAAATGCATTAGTGTTTATATCGACTGTGCTATTCTGTTTATTAGGTTTTGGTATATATGCTTTGATTTTACCTGTGTTAATTAGAGGTGCATTTACAGCAATTGTATTTTCTATTGCAGGTAGAAAACAATTTAGGATTGCTTGGCATTTTAATATGGCCGAAATAAAAGATTTCTTCAAAATAGGAATCTACGATACAGGTGCCCAACTAATGGATTACATATCATATAAAATAGATGTGTTATTAATAGGAAGGTTGTTTGGGTTAGAAGTGCTTGGTTTGTACAATATGGGCAAAGAATTGGCTCTAAAGGTAATGAAAATGCTAAATCCTATTGTTAGTTCTGTTGCAACTCCTATTCTGTCAAAATTACAAAATGAACCAGATAAGATTAAATTAAACTATAGTAGAATTTTATCGTTTTTAACGACTATTAATTTCCCTGTATTGTTTGCCCTTTTTGTTTTTGCAGAACCAGTTGTAAATATTTTCTTTAGTGATAAATATGCAGATGCTGCAGTCTTTGTAAGAATTCTTTCTATATGGGGAATGTTTGCAACAATTGGTAATCCTGCTGGAAATTTAGTGATAGCTAAAGGAAGAACAGATTTGAGTTTTAAATGGACTATTATACGTTTTTGTTGCGCTCCTATTGCTATTTATTTGGCAAGCTTCTTTAACGTGGAAGCAGTGGCCTATTCGCAAGTTATTTTACAATTTATATTCTTTTTCATTTATTGGAAAATGATGATATATCCACTCTCAGATTTAAATCTATGGGAATATATTGGCTCGTTCTTCAAACCATTTTTATGTGGTTTAATTGCTATTATTCCTGCATTAATATATGCATATCATGTAACATTACCAGTAGAGTTAGTCTACTTAATAGTAGGGTGTGTTATTTTCTCAGTAATATATTTAGTAAGTACGTGGTTTATCAATAAACCAATAGTAACATTTTTAAAGTCTCTTCTAAAAAAATAATATATGCCAGGATTTATTGCTCATATAGGAAAATCTTCTTTACGTTTTGCGGAAGAAAAACGTAAAAAGTTAGTAGTGAATAATCACACTACAAAAGAGTTTCAGATTGAACGTAGAGTGATAAATAAATTTATGAATGACCGTATTTTTCAAGATACAGATGAGTATTTTGTATTAGTAGAAGGGGTTGTTCTTAATAATCATGAATTAATTGAACAATATCAAACCGCATCATGGGTTGATTGTGTTATTAAGATGTATCAAACTTGTGGTGACGCTTTCTTTAAAGATTTTAGAGGTAGTTTTTCTGGACTATTTTACGATAAAAAGCAAGATAAATGGTTAATTTATACAAATCATATAGGTGATAAGCAAGTTTTCTTGTATAAGTTAGCAGATAATGATTTCTTATTTGCTTCTGAAATAGGATTTATAGTTGATACGTTAAAAGCAAATTCAATAGCTGTAAATCTAGATAAAACTGGAGCATATTTAGCGCTAACACATGGTTTTGTAATAGAAGACAAAACGTTGGTAGAAGGAGTCTCTAAATTAATTGCTGGTACATATTATAAGATAGAAAAAGGTGAACTTACAGAAATTACCTATCACCGTTTTTCTAATAAGCCTAAAGAAATGTCTGCTCAAGAGGCTATCGAAGGTATAGAAAAATACTTTACCAAAGCAGTTAGATTGCAATTTGAAAAAGACAAAGAATATGGATACAAACATATTACCTGTTTAAGTGGAGGATTGGATAGTAGAATGACTGTAATGGTGGCTCATGAACTTGGTTACACCAAGCAATTGAACACAACGTTTTCTCAGTCAAATTATTTAGATTTTACAGTACCACAACAAATTGCAACTGATTTGCATCACGATTTTATCTTTAAAACACTAGATGGTGGAGATTTTATGGATAAAATAGATGAAATTACTCCTATCACATACGGTAGTACTTGTTATTTTGGAATATCACATGGTAAGAGTTTATATGACAACATAAACTTTGAACCATACGGACTTATTCATACAGGTATGATTGGTGATGCCATTATTGGTACTTTTTTTAGGAAAAATGAGTATAATAAAGAATATAAATTAGGACAAGGAGCCTATTCGCTAGAAGTAATAGAAAGATTACAAAACTATTCTTTTAAAGAAAAGTATGAAAATGAGGAGATGTTTTGTTTATATACACGTGCCTTTACAGGTGCAAATCAAGGCCAAACCTATTTTCAAGAAGTAACAGAATCAGTTTCACCATTTTGTGATGTTGATTTTATTGAATTTTGTTATTCTATACCTTTAAATTTACGTTATAACCATAAAATTTATTTTGATTGGATATTTGCCAAACATCCTAAAGCTGCCGATTATATTTGGGAAAAAATAAAGAAAAAAATAGAACCAATAGAAAACGTTAAACCAAAAACCATGAAATTATTTGGTAATCAGATACCTGCCATCACTGATAAAAACTTTTCTAAATGGTTGTATGGCTCAATGATGCGTAGATTAGGTTTACGTAAAAAGGACAGTGCAAAAAAAACAATGGTAATTTCAACCAAGGATCACATGAACCCTGTTGATTATTGGTATCAAACCAATCATTATATTAAATCATTTATGAATACATATTGGGATGATAATCAACATTATATTACCGATGAACAATTAAGTAAAGATATGCAACATTTGTTCAAGGATTGTGTGTTGTTGGATAAATTACAAGCATTATCAGTATTAAGTACTATTAAATTGATTAAATCTTGAAAACACTTGCCATAATAGGAGCTTCGTATTTACAACGTCCTTTGGTTGAAAAAGCCAAAGAGATGGGAGTGTATACACTTTGTTTTGCATGGGCAGAAGGTGCTGTATGTAAAGATTGGGTAGATGAATTTTACCCTATATCTATTGTTGATAAGGATGAAATCTTAAAAGTATGCAAGGAAAAACAAATTGACGGTATATGCACAATCGCTAGTGATGTTGCAGCTCCAACTGTAGCATACGTGGCTGAAAAGATGGGTTTGGTTGGTAATTCGCATCAAGCATCTGTTACTGCCAATAATAAATATGCAATGCGTCAGGCATTTATGAACGCAGGTGTTCCATGTCCAAAATTCTTATGTGTAGAAGATTGTACAGATGCTACTATTGATGAAATAAAACAATCAATGAGATTGCCACTTATTGTAAAACCAGCAGACCGTTCTGGTAGTTTGGGAGTTACAAAAGTGGAAAATCTTGATACTTTAAAAGATGCAATAGAAAATGCACTTGCTTGCTCTTTTAAAAAGCAAGCAATGGTTGAAGAATTTGTTGGTGGGAGGGAAATAAGTGTAGAGTTTATTTCATATCAAGGTAAGCATTATCCTTTGCAGATAACTGATAAAGTTACTACAGGTGCGCCACATTTTGTTGAATTAGAACACCATCAACCTAGCACATTAAGTGCAGAAATGTATGCTAAAATATATGATATAACAGAAAATGCTTTAAATGCACTTGGCATTACTAATGGTGCAAGTCACTCAGAATATAAAATTACTGATGATGGAAAAATCTATGTAATAGAAATTGGTGGTCGTATGGGCGGTGATTTTATTGGTAGCGATTTGGTAAAATTGAGTACTGGTTATGATTTTGTAAAAGGGGTAATTGAAGTAGCTTTAGGTGAGTTTACTGAACCTCAGATTACAGAGTCTAACTATAGTGGTGTGTATTTTTTATGCAAAGAAACAGAATATTTACTTTCCTTTTTTGCGAATGCAAATGATATAAATGGAGTAGTGATGTACGAACAAACAGATACAGAACTACGAAATATTACTTGTAGTGCAGATAGAAGTGGATATATTATATACCAAGGAGAAAAGAAATTGATTTTATAAGGTGAGATTAATAGAAGAAAATAGAGCGTGTAAGATTATATATAACTTTATAAAATCTAATAATATAACAGGCAAGGCTCTTTTGCCTGCAAATGTGTGCCATGATGTAGTAGATACTCTATTGTATGCAGGATTATCTGTTCAATTTATTGATATATCTATGGATACATATTGTGTGGATGAAGAACAGATATGTCAATACATTGATGACGCAAGAGTCCTTCTTTATGTACATACTTATGGAATAGAAAAAAACTATACACAAAAATTTAATAAATTTTGTGAATTAAACCCAAATTTAATTATTATAGACGATAAATGTTTGTGTTTGCCATGTTTTCATAATAATGAAATATGTGTGGATTTAGAATTGTATAGTACAGGTGAAAAGAAACAAGTAGATTTAGGCGTAGGTGGATTTGCTTATATAGCTGATAAGTGGAATTATTTTGATTGCCTAGAAGGGAAACATCATATACTGTTTGATGATAATATTTATAAATATTCAAGTGATTTAACTACAGAAATTATAAAGATTAAATCACACAAGGAAAAATTAAATAAAATATATAGAGAATCATTACCAAAAGAGATTCAATTACCTGATGAATATCAAAATTGGAGATTTAATATATTCGTGGAGAATAAAGAGCTAATATTAAAGACTCTATTTGAAAATAGATTGTTTGCTAGTAATCATTATAAATCATATATAAGTAAATGTTCAAATGCTAATTTATTGCATGATAAAATCATAAATTTATTTAATGATCTTTATTACACAGAACAACAAGCAATTGAGACATGTGAGATAATAAAAAAAATAATTAATACTAATGATAAGAACACAAAAAACAAATAGTTTATTCATGCAATCTTGCTTAACTGAAGAGAATCCTTTTAACTCAACAGAAGATGCTTTGAATTGGATAACACAACAAAACAAAGAAATCTTAGTTGATGTTAAACAGATCCCTTTTTCTGAAATGAAAGATTGGTATTTTGATGAAAATAAAAATCTAAGACATAAATCAGGTAAATTTTTTTCAATAGAGGGTTTGTCAGTTTCTACGAATTATGGGAATGTAAAATCTTGGGCACAACCTATAATTAATCAACCAGAAATAGGTTATTTGGGTATTCTTACAAAAGAAATTAATGGTATTCTTTATTTTTTATTACAAGCTAAAGTAGAACCTGGTAATGTTAATAATGTACAATTATCACCAACTTTACAAGCAACAAAAAGTAATTATAGTCAAGTACATGGAGGGAATAAACCTGCATATTTAGAGTATTTCCAAAATGCAACAAAAGACCAAATCTTATTAGACCAATTACAAAGCGAACAAGGAGCACGATTCCTAAAGAAAAGAAATCGTAATATTATAATTAAAGTTCATGATGACATACCTGTGCTAAGTAACTTTATATGGTTGACTTTAGGTCAAATAAAGAAATTAGCATTAATAGATAATATTGTTAATATGGATACTAGAACTGTTATCTCTGGTATTCCGTTTGAAATTGAGAATTGTGAATTGATTAAAGGTATAGATTCTATAAGTATAGGAAGTAAATTATTGAAAAAAGGGGAGTCATTAAATACTATTACTGAAATTCTAAGTTGGATGACCTCTCTAAAATGTCAGTATGAGTTAGAAGTAAAATCTGTTCCATTAAAAGAAGTTTATGAATGGTCAATTTCTGAAAATGAAATATACAATAATAGAGGTAAGTATTTTAAGGTTATTGCAACAGAAGTTTCAATCAATAATAGAGAAGTAAAGACATGGACACAACCACTAGTTAAACCTTTACAAAAAGGTTTAACAGCTTTTGTTATAAAAAAAATTAATGGGGTATATCATTTCTTAGTACAAGCAAAGGTTGAATTAGGCAATTTTGATATAGTAGAAATGGCTCCTACTGTACAATGTATAACTGATAGTTACGAAGGGAATAATTTACAACCATTTGTTGATTATGTATTAAATGTACCTAAAGAAAATATTATTATTGATACTTATCAATCAGAAGAAGGTGGCCGTTTTTATCATGAACAGAACAGAAATATGATTATTCTTGATAATGATGGTATCGGTGTTAATGATATCCCACATAATTATATGTGGATTACATTTGAACAATTGCTAATGTTTTTGCACTTTAATAACTATTTGAATATTCAAGCTAGAAGTTTAATCTCTTTAATAAGTTTCTTATAAATTATGAAAGTTCCTTTTAATAAAGTATATATAACAGGTGCAGAAGATGCATATGTTTTAGACGCAATTCATTCTGGTTTACAATGTGGAAATCATAAGTATTGTAATAAAGTAATAGAATTAATGAAATCTGTTTATGGATTTCAACAAGTCTATTTGACACCATCTGGTACTGCTGCTCTAGAAATGGGTGCCGTATTAGCAGGTATCCAACCTGGAGATGAAGTTATTCTTCCTTCTTACACATTTTCTTCAACAGTAAATTCTGTTGTATTATTTGGTGCAAAGCCTATTTTCTGTGAAGTAGATCCGAAAACAATGAATATTGATGTAACAAAAATTGAAAGTTTAATTACATCAAAAACAAAAATGATTGTTCCTATTGATTATGCAGGGTTAAGTTGTGACATAGATGCAATTATGGAGATAGCATCAAAGTATAATTTAATTGTAATGCAAGATTGTGCACAATCGTATGGTACAAAATATAAAGGGAAACCTTGTGGTACAGTGCCACATTTGGCAACTTTCTCATTTCACGAGACTAAAAATTTTTCAGCTGGAGAAGGTGGGGCTTTGATTTGTAATGTTCCAGAATGGGAATTACGTGCACATTTTTTACAAGAGAAAGGTACAGATAGAAGACTTGTATTAAATGGGATGAAGAATAAATATAGTTGGGTTGATAAAGGTAGTAGTTATTTGTTGTCTGATGTTCTTGCTGCGATGTTATATGCGCAACTTGAAAATGAATCAATAATAAAAGATAAACGTAGACAAGTTACAGAGATGTATAGTGAATTGTTTATGCCTTATTTTGAGAAAGGATGTGTCGGTATAATGCAACCTTCTTCTTATGATGAATTGAATCATCATGCATATTGGGCACTATTTGATTCTTCTGAGAATAGACAGCGTTTTATGGAAGAATGTAGAAAGTATGATATCTATGTTTATATTGGATATATGCCTTTACATTCTGCTCCATATGGATTACAACTAGGATACAAACCAGAAGATTTGCCAATAACAGAATCAATAGGTTCTCGTATTGTCCGATTACCTTATTATGCAGGTATGGCAGATGAATGTTTGGAATATGTATCAACAAATATGAAAAATGTTTTAAAAGAAATGTATGGTTTCTAAAATGAAATTTATTGTTGTTGGATGTGGAAACATAGCACAAAGATGTGCTATCCCCGCTATACTTAATTCAGGTGTAACAGAATTGGTTTGTATCGTAGATACAGATTCTTCAAAAGAAGCTATTGTTAGAGAAAAATTTAGAGTGCCTTTTGAAACAGATTTACAATATGTACTAGATAATTATGAATTTGAATCTGTATATATTTCCACTCCAAATGCAATTCATGTATCAATAATAGAGCAGGTAGCAGAGTATCATAAGAATATCCTTTGTGAAAAGCCTTTGGCAAGTTCGTATGATGATGCAGTTCGTATTGCTAATATTGGTAAAAAATACAACGTACCTATTTTTGAGGGTTATATGTATCAGTTTCATAAACAACATAAAGTCAAAAATGAATTAATAGAAAAAGGGGAGATTGGTACACCTCAGTTGTTTCAAGGATGGTTTGGTTTCCCTCCTTTAGATGATAAAGATTTCCGCTATAATAAAAAACTAGGTGGAGGATGTGTTTTAGATGCTTGTGCTTATTTGGTACATTCAGCAAGGCATTTTTATAAATGTGAACCACAAAATGTATATGCAGTATTAAGTGCAGAAGAAGGAAGGGAAGTGGAAACACATGCTACTATATTATTAGATTTCGGAGAAGGTAGAGTTGCAAACTTAGTAACTGGTTTTAATAATAAATATAAAAGTCAACAAGTTATTTGGGGGAGTAAAGGTGTATTGACATTAGAAAGAGCTTATGCATTACCTCCAGATTTTTCCTCAACTTTAACAATAGAAACTCAAAATGAAATTATAAAACATAATATGCCTTTATGTAATCATTTCGAAGAAGAAATGAGATACTTTGTTGAAAATTATCAAGTGAAGGCTGAAGAATGGAGAGAAGAATTTTTGAATCAGAGTAAAGTGTTAGCGTTAATTAAATCAGTAAACAAATAATAAATATCTATAATACACCAAACAAAATAATTATGTTGTTACATTACGTATTTGATGATAAATTTGCAGATTATGCAATAGAACAGTTCTCAAACAAGAGAATAGAATCTAAGTTTATATTAGTTTCCGATACAACAACTATCAAATATGTAAGAAATATTGATAAGGTATTATTATTGAGTCCAGATGAAATTGTAAGTTTGACAATAACAGATTTATATACTAATGTAACAGGGGTGATATTCCATGGTTTATTCACACAATGGCAAGAAATCATTTTAAAGAAGATACCTAATAATATTAAGGTCGCATGGATGTTCTGGGGGGCAGAAATATATGGTGTAGAAAAAATAAAAAAGACGTTTTTAGCACCATATACAAAGTTTGTTTATTATTTAAGAAAATTATATCAAAGAATAAAATTTAAGAAAACTAATAAATATTGTGTGCCATTTGAAGTATTTAAACGTATTGATTATTGCTTAACAGATGTAGATTTTGAATATAATTATGCAAAATGCATATTAAATAATAAAATGCAAATGATTTGGTATAATTACTATTCAATAGAGGAAACTGTAGGTAAACTGATAAATAGTGTAGTTTCTGGGAATAATGTTTTTTTAGGAAATTCTAGTACGATAGAAAATAATTATATAGATGCTTTAATAAAATTAAAAAAGGTATTGAATCCAGATCAGTCTATCACTATTCCATTAAGTTATGGGGATAAATGGGTAAGGAATTTGGTTGTTAGAATAGGGAATACATTATTTAAAAAAAGATTTAAACCACTTATAAAATTTATGCCACTTAATGAATATAATACTAGGTTATTAGACTGTGGTATAATGGTTATGAATCATTTTAGACCAAATGCTCAAGGAAATATTATTACAGGTTTATGGTTGGGGATGCGTGTATTTCTAAGTAAAAAAAGTATGGTGTATAAATATTTTAAAAGATTAAATATTATTATATTTTCAATAGAAGATGATTTAAATAAAGATAATTTAAAATTAGGAAAATTAACTGAAGTAGAGATACAGCATAACAGAACTATTTTAAATCAGTTATATAGTAATAATTCAATAAATTTAGCTGTAAATGAAATTATTCATAATCTAAGTTAAATATATTAATGTCAATAATAAATAAAATATTACGAACTAAAGGAATAAAAAAAGTATTTCGCTTTTTGTATTATCCAATTTTACGTAAAAAAGTAATGTGTGACATTCGTGAAATGTCTCAACACGAGGGTATTGCTAAAAAGTATACAGATTCCAATAATGTATATTATTTCAGAACAGATATGTGGGCTGGAAATAATAATGCAAGTGGAGCAGTAGCACATACTAAAGGAGTTATAGAGGCTTTAGCAAAAAAATATCGTGTTACATTGGTTTCGCCTGTCAAGTTTAATTATATTGAAAGCGATGTAAATTATCAGCTATTCTCAATTAACAAATTGTTATCTGCAGGTATTAATGAATTAGCTGAACTTGAATACAATCAGCAACTTAAATCTATTATACCTGCTATAAAAGAAGATAAACCGAGATTTATTTATCAACGTTACGGATTGGATAATTATGCAGGGGCTTATTTGTCTAGGTTGTTGAATATACCATTTATTTTAGAATACAATGGTTCTGAAATATGGATGAGTAAGAATTGGGGAAAGAAATTTCATTTTGAACAAATTGCAGATGAAATTGAATTG
>JAEIGA010009890.1_pt1 | contig 14446 bp, 17 predicted proteins | sample 9270691 | NCBI WGS metagenome assembly JAEIGA01 (sample SAMN17057246, study PRJNA624740) | gut metagenome | biome: biome; isolation source: fecal sample | host: Bos grunniens | place: China: Xizang | collected 2019 | reverse complement strand
GCACGTAAAAAATTCCCCGGATCACGAGTGAATTTGGATGAATTATGTAAAAGATTTGGTGTGGATAATACCAGCCGTACGTTACATGGCGCTTTATTGGATAGCGAATTGTTGGCTGAGGTGTATTTGGAGTTACTTGGTGGTCGTGAACCGGGGCTTGTGTTGGCGCAAAAAAATAATGTAATATCTGTTAAAAAAGAGGAGGGAGTTATGGTGGCTGAGCGTGTTTTTCGCGAGGCTCGTGTCTTCTCTGTCTCTGAGGAAGAAATAAAACAACATATTGATTTTGTTAAAGGAATTAAAAATAATTTATGGGGAATTGTTCCTGAGGGGGATAAATAATGAAATATATTTTAAGTGTTTTGATTTGTGGAATGGCTTTTGGTGTATCTGCTCAAATGATTGATTTAATTGGAAGTGGAGCGGTTGGAGGGGCTTTAACAAAAGAAAGTATAACATCTATAAATCAAGGGATGAATGCTTTAAAATACACACAAATAATGCAAGCTATTTCTCAAAATGCCGCTATGATAAAAATAAAATATATGGGGGATTATGTTAAAGTGGGGCGATCGGATATTGTTGGGAATCCCTTTAAACCTTATCAATTTAATGTAGGTAGTAGTACTAAAAATCGTTTTTTTATTGAGTTAAAGGGAGTTGAACAAAAACTATGTCGTCGTTTGGTAACAAGTGGGGTGGGGGCTCAAGATATTGATATCAACGGACAGGGAGAAAATAGTAATGCATGCTCGGTATCTTCACAAATAAAATTTATCTTTGATTGATTTTTTGCTTGCAATTTGAAAAAAGATACGATATTTTGTTTCACGTGAAACAAAATATCATTTTTTTTATTTTAAAACACGAAAGGAGAATGTTTCACGTGAAACAATTTTACGAAAATATATTAATTTTATATAAAACGATTGTTTCACGTGAAACAAATTGCCAATTTTTTGTAAGAAGGAGTGTTTCACGTGAAACAATTTGATGAAATTTTAAAAGAATCACAATCAGAATTGAAAAAATTTGCTGATTTTGTTTTGAAATGGCAACAAACGGTTAATTTGATTGCTCCTTCAACTATACCGGATATATGGGAACGGCACGTCGTTGATTCTGCTCAGTTATTTTGTTATATTCCTACCGATGCACTAGTGTTGGTGGATATGGGGTCGGGAGGTGGATTTCCGGCTATAGTATTGGCTATTATTAATAAAATAATGGGAGGACCGGTTAAAACATTTTATTTGATCGAAAGTGATGTCAAGAAAAGTGTTTTTTTGCGTGAAGCGGTACGTGTATTTGATGTGCCGGCGCAAATCATTAATAAGCGTCTGGAGACGGTTTGTATTGATAATGTTGATGTGGTAACAGCTAGAGCTTTAAAGTCTGTAAATGAGTTGTTGATTTTAGGACAGGGGGTTATTAATCCCAAAACAACATGTTTGTTTTTAAAGGGTGAACGTGTTGATGAGGAATTAAAACAAAACACCCATAAATGCACGGTTGAAAAACACCCTAGTTGTACCCATAAACAAGCAAGTATTTTAAAAATAGGAGGCGTTCAATATGAATAGAAAAACTAGAATTTTTGCGATTTCTAACCAAAAGGGCGGGGTTGGGAAAACAACAACTTCAGTGAATTTGGCCACAGCATTGGCGGCATTACATAAGAAGGTGCTGATTGTGGATTTGGATCCTCAAGGAAATGCTACGGTTAGTGTCGGATTGCATCGTATTCAAGGTGAAAAAAACTCATATACGGTTTTAACTGGTAGAGATAAAGTTGTTGATTGTGCTAAACCAACACTTATTCCGTATTTAGATGTTTTGCCAGCCAGTCAGGAGTTGTTGGGGATGGATATAGAATTGGCTGGTGTATCTCAACCTCAATTCTTTTTAAAAAAAGCGTTATCGGCAGATTTGGATTATGATTATATTTTTATTGATTGTCCGCCGGCTGTGGGGTTGTTGACCATGAATGCATTGGTGGCGGCTGATTGCGTGATTATACCGGTTCAATGTGAATATTTGGCTTTGGAAGGCGTGGCTGATTTAATGAAAACCATTGAAAAAATTAAGAAAAATTTTAATCCAAAGTTATCTTTACATGGTATTGTTATGACGATGTATGATGGTCGTTCCAATTTATCAAAGTCGGTTGTTGGGGATGTTCGTGCTTACTTTGGAGATAAAGTTTATGATACGGTTATTCCTCGGAATGTGCGTATTCCGGAAGCTCCCTCTCATGGAAAACCGGTTATGTTGTACGATTTTCGTAGTGTGGGAGCGCAAAGCTATATTAATTTAGCAGGTGAGGTTATGAAGCGTGAGCGCGCTCTTGTCGTGCCATCAGATTTAAAACAAGCAGTTTAAGGAGTTAAAAATGGATAGAAGTTTAGGATTAGGTAAAGGTTTAAGCGCATTGATGGGGGAAGATACTCCCGTTAATACATCGACATATAATGCCGGTATGGGTGGAATTGTAATGATTGGGATTGATGAATTGGCTCCCAGTCCGTTTCAGCCGCGTCGTGTTTTTAATGAAGAAGCTTTGGTGGATTTGGTCAGCTCTATCCGTGAAAAAGGTGTTCTACAACCATTATTAGTACGCCCCAGCTCAACAGGAGAGGCGGCTTATGAAATTATTGCCGGTGAACGTAGATTTAGAGCATCTAAAATTGCGGGTTTATCGGAAGTACCTGTAATTATTAAAGATTTTGATGATAAGGCAACTTTGGAAGTGGCCTTAATTGAAAACTTGCAACGGGAGGATTTGAACCCGTTGGAGGAGGCTGAAGCTTATAAACGCTTAATGGATGAGTTTACTTATACGCAAGATGAATTGGCAAAAGTTGTAGGAAAAAGTCGTTCTCATGTGGCAAATATGATGCGTTTATTGGATTTACCGGATACAATAAAAAAGATGGTAGCGGATAAAAAAATCACAATCGGTCATGCCAGAGCATTGCTGAATGCTAAAAATCCGGATACTTTAGCTCAACAGGTTGTTAATAAAGGCTTAAGTGTTCGTCAAACGGAAAAGTTGGCTGTGTCTGAAGGTGGAAAAACAACACGTAAAACAAACTTACCTCAGTTTAAAAAGACTGAAACCGTTTATAAAAAAGACGGGGATTTAATGGCCTTGGAGACAGAGTTAACCAATTTATTACAAACCGAAGTATCAATTAAATGGAATGGAAAGGGCGGTGAAGTGGTTATCGCTTATGATGGTTTGGAAAAATTAGATATGATTTTACAACGTTTAACAATGGCTGCGCCGGCTGATGAGTAAAAAATAGTTGACAAATATATAAAAATATGATATCCTTTTTAAATCAATTTAATAAGGAGATAAAAATGCTGGATATACAACAACAAACAAAAAAGATATCTAAAAATGGTATCGGGGATATAAATATTCAACATATGACTGGTATCGATAAAAACATTGAAAATTATGAACAAATGGTTGGTCATTTGTTTATTGAGCAGCGACAAGCACCTCAAAGAGTTGCAGTTTGGGGGAGGTCGTCTAGCGAAACAATCGTACAAAATCAATGAAGATAAATCAATTGATGTGATGGGGATGGTGAATAAGGCTCTCAAAAATGAGAGCCTTAAGTGTTGCAATACAGGGCTGTTTAACTGAATATTTTCCCTAAAATCCCTAAAATATCCGCATGACTGGCTGCTGGTAAAACACCGATTTTGCGAATAAGTTCGGTCTTATCAATAGTTGTAATCATGTCTAAGGCTATTTGTCCTTTTTTACCTTTTAAACCGAGAATGACGCGGGTTGGAAACTGATAAGAAGCTGTTGTAATAGGGGCAATCATAACGTATGGCAAAACCTCGTTCATTTCATCCGGAGATATAATTAAACATGGTTTTTGTACACCACTTTGGTCACACATATAAACATCAAAACGTTTTACCATTGCCATTGTCCTCCCCGCATTAAAGGTTTTTGTTCTAATTCTGATCCCATTTCGTTTAACCAGCCGGCTCTTGGTTCTTTTACCGGCGATAAAATAACCATTTTGTGCCGCACTTCTAAATCGGCCTCTGTTCCAAAACCGCAGTCAGTGATGATGGCTTTTGGCAGACGAACCCCTATTGAATTTCCGATTTTTGTGAGTTTTATTCGCATCTTACTTACCCTTTCTTAAAATATCGGCGAGAACCATATATAAACGACCAACATCTGAACCGATTAAGATACTCATCATTAAATTATTCTCGCCTTCGATTTTGGCTGCTTTTGTCATTCCTTCAAATTCGGCCATATAGCGGGATACAGCTAATTTGAATTCGGAATCTGTGTTTATTAACTCTTTGATTTTTTTGACTTGTGAAGAACTGAGCTCTTTTGTAATATGACGCATAAAGGCTGTTTTGTCTCCACTGTTATAGCGCTGCCATAGATTTTCTTCCGCTTTCGGAGTAAAGATTTTTGCCATATCTACAGAGAAAGATTGTAGTCTGTCTAAAATAATTTTTCCTTCACGCAAGAAGTCGTCTGTGGCTTTTTTCTTCATTTTACCGCCGGTGTGAGTATCTAATTGTTTTGCTTGAGATACTAAAGTATCTGATATTTCAAGCATATCTGATTTGATAATCCCCAGTGTTTCTTGAACTTTGCGTGTCCTGGCATCAAATTGAGCCCCGACTTCGTTTAGACGGAAAACTGCGTCATCGGCGGATGCATAAAGTGTTTTTGCATTTTCGTTGAAGGTACTTTCGACAACCCGTAGGCGATTAGCTGTTTTTTCAACTTCTTGATCTAAAATTGCACCATGAGCTTTAAATACGGATAAAACTTTTTCTAAATTTCCAAACAGTCGAGCATTTTGTTGTTTAGCGCTTTCTTCATAAGTAACAATAGCTTGCTCAATTTTTTTACTACCGTTTTGTAAGTCTTTGACGACATTTTCTGCCGATTGAAGGGCGGTTTCCGTTCTTTCATTCGTTGTTTCTATTGCATGTGTCGTATTGGTTAGTTCTTCAATGTTCATGCTGATTGATTGTGATAATTCATTAACAATATCAGATGTTTGTTGTGTTACACGTTGCAAAATGGATGCTTGCTCCGCAAAAAGCGAGCTGGCTTTTTCGGCTTGTTCGTTGGCTTGGTGAGTTGCCTCTGTTAATGTATGAATGTGAGAGGCAATCTCTTTAACGGATTCGATGGTTTTTGTGTCAACATGATTGATAACGGTTCCTAAATCCGAAATCCATCCTTTTAAATCATCACGCACCTGATTCGTTTGTTGTTGAACTTGTTCAAAAACGTTGCGAAATTCTTTTATTTGAGTCCGTAAAGCATCTGTGAGTGTTTTTGTGTAAACAGCCCCTTCTTCCGTAGGGTAAACCAATTCGTTTAAATAAGATTGTAGTGTTTGAGATTCATATGTTAATTGGGCGGATCTGTCAAAGTAAGCGGCAACTAATCCGGCAATCACAATGGGCAACAACAGTCCACACATTCCTCCGATAAATTCAGCCGGTGATAGCTCTGCTCGATTTATCCACCAGCCGGAAGATAGCAAATAATCAATAACAAAGATAAACCAAATAACGGAAAATAATGTCGCTAAAACAGCTCCTTTTTTTTGAAAAAAAGACGGAGGGGTTGGTTTTTCTATATCTGAAAATAATTCATCCATGGATTGCGGTTTTTTACGATATATCATAAAATCTCCTTAAAAAACAATATAAACAAATATTATGTTCTGTTTTTAGTATAACAAATCCTTTTTTGAGATGCAATAATAAAATTACAATGTAATAACATTTTTGTATTTTGTAATTACATTGTATATATTAATTTATTTGATGGTGAAGTAATAACAATGTATATACATTGTTGTGGTGAGGTAAAAAGTAAAGAGATTTTTTTGTGTGTAATTACATTGTATATACAATATAAAAATGTATAATGTAATTACATTGTATTTACTTTTTGTATTGTGTGTAATTATTATGTAATTACGTTTTTTATCAAATACACAATAAAGAAGTAATCAAAAAGTTTGTTAAGCAACGAATTAAATGTTAAAATTCAATGTGTTAGATATAATTTTTGGGGTTTTTAATTGGTGTTTAAACCAAGTTTGTTGACGTTTGGCATACTGACGGGTAGCAATAACGGCTAAATTAATCATCGTTTCATAAGAAATTTCTTTATTTAAGTAAGCACAAATTTCTTTATAGCCGATTGCTTTGGTAATTCCGCCGGTGGGATGACGTTTCATTAAGTCGGCTACCTGTTGTTCTGCGCCTGCTTTCAGCATATTTAAAAAGCGTGTATGGCATCGTTCGCGAATTTCTTCTCGGGGGCGATTAATCCAAAGAATTTCAAAATCTGCGTCTATGATTTTTTTAGGGGGCTGCATTTGAAAATAGCTCAACGGTTTTCCTGTTGACAGCTGAACTTCCAGAGCTCGACGTAATCGCTGAGGGTCTGTGGCAGCACATGATGAAACTTGTTGCTTGACTTGTTCAATCGGTAAGGTTCTGACATACTGTCGAATAGTGTCATCTACCGGCGGAATATCACTGAAACCTTCCGTTAATGCTTTGATATATAATCCCGTTCCGCCAACAATAATCGGATTATCTATGTCGTGAATAATTTTTGAAACCTGTGTCACCCAATCGTTAGCGCTGATAGACGCATGCTCATCTAAGTACCCATATAAATGATGAGGAACACCCCTTTGTTCCGCCTCTAAAGGGCGGGCAGTTAACAACGGAATATCCCGATAAACCTGAATGGAATCGGCGTTGATGATTTCTCCCGCTGTTTTTTGGGCCAACCGAACGGCAAATTCAGATTTTCCGGAAGCTGTTGTTCCGACAATAACGTAGATTTTTTTCATGTGAAACAGTATACAACAAAAAAGATTTTATGTAAATAATATTTGTTTTTTCTAAAGGATTGCGATATAATGAAACAAAAGAAGGAAAGATAATGAAAAAAATAGTACTCGTGTGTTTATTGTTGATATCGGGATGTGGTTTTTCTCCGCTGTACCTCACAAACGGGCGAGAAACCACTCAATTAACGGCCCAGATAGATATTGCTCCTATCGCGGATTATGATGGGTATTTAATGGCTAATTATTTGTCGGATGCGTTAAATCCCGACAAAATAAGTGTTAATAAAACATATGAATTAAAGGTGTCTTTGGATGCTCCGTCAATTAGCGAACAAAATATTCAAGATGATAATTTTTCCAGTCGTGAACGCATGACACTGACGGCGCGTTACCAACTCATTAATAAAAAAACAAACGATAGAGTTATTGATTCAAGAACTTCTGCAACGGGGGCATATAATATTGCTTTAGAGCCATATGCAACATGGTCGGCAAAACAAAAAGTTAAAGAAAATCTGATTAAGATGTTATCTGAACGTATTACGATCCATGTGATTTCTTTTGTGAAAAAAGAGGTTGAAAATGAAGGCTAAAGCCTATCAAATTTCCGCTTTAAAACGAGAAATTGCTCACGGTTATCGTGGCGCTTTGGTTTATGGTCCGGATTTTGGGAACGTTCAAGAAGCTGCTGAGCAAATTGCCGGAATGATTACCCCCGATTTAAAAGATGATTTTTGTGTTGTCTATTTGACTCCGGCAAAAATAAAGGAAAATAAAGCCGTTGCTTTGGACAGCGCTAATGCGATGTCTTTAATGGGCGGGCGTAAGTTAATCTGGATAAAAGATGCGGATAATTCTTGCGCTTTTGTTTTGGATGAGGTTTTTGAGCAAGTTAAAACAGATGCTTTTATTTTAATGACAGCCGATAATTTACCCAAAAACAGTTCATTAAGGGTGGCGGCCGAAAATCATCCTAAATGCTTAACTGTCGCTTGTTATGCGGATGATGAAAAAGACAGTGTTGCCATGATGACAACCTTTTTCAGTACTCAAGGATATCGGGCGTCGGCTCAAGCCATAAATTTATTAAAAGAACGATTAACGGAAAATCGAGTGGCTTCTAAGCGTGAATTGGAAAAATTAATAACCTATGTCGGCGATAAAAAAAATATAGAAGAAGAAGATGTTCTGTCGATTGTGACATGTTCGGCAACAACATCTTTTGATGCGTTATGCATGGCAGTTGCCGGAGGATATCACAGAAAGGCGGATGAGGCTTTTTCGTTGCTTTTATCATCCGGAGAAACATCCGTCGGCATTGTTCGGGTGTTGATTAATTATTTTAACAAATTGTTACTGGCGGTTAATGCTTTTCAAAATAAAGAGCCAATTGAGGTGGCCGCCAAACGCGTTTTAAAGGCCGCTCAGTTTAAATTAGAAGCTGATGTCAAAAGGCAGTTAATGATATGGAAAAAAGATTGGATTGTGCGGGTCTTGAGTTTGTTGGCGCAAACGGAAAAACAACTTAAAACGACCGGATATCCGGCCGATTTAATAACGGCGCGCACCATTTTAATGATTACAAGTGTGGCCGCGAAAGCTGTTAAAAACAGGTAAGTTTTGCCTACATCTTCGGGAATTTTTTCATCAGTTCTTGGATTTCGGGGCTGTTCATATCGGGCATAGAAGATCCGAACGGATTACCACCCATACCAGCAAACGGATTGGAACTACCCAAACCACTCATGCTACCTAACGCACCTAAATCCGGCATATTACCACCCATCATGCCTTTCATTTGCTTCATCATTTTAAACATACCCATCGGCCCCATTTTTTTGAATTGCTTCATAACAGTAGCCATTTGTTCGTATTGTTTTAACAGACGATTGACTTCCATTACCGATACGCCGGCACCCGTTGCAATACGTTGTTTTCTGGCGGCCTTTAATACATCAGGATGTTTGCGTTCATAGGGTGTCATGGACAAGATAATTGCCTCTTGATGTTTTATCATTTTGTTATCAACATTAGCGGCATCAATTTTATCACGGAATTTGCTAAGCCCCGGAATCATTTTCATAATGCCTTTAACATCGCCCATGTTGTTGATTTGACGAATTTGGGACAGTAAATCGTTCAGGTCAAATTTGCCCTCCATCATGCGCATAGCACTTTTTTGAGCCTCTTCCTGATTAATTTTTTCCATGGCGGTTTCAACCAAGCCCACAACATCACCCATACCCAAAATACGATCGGCAATACGTTTGGCATCAAATACTTCCAATGCATCTGCTTTTTCACCAACACCCAAAAATTTAATGGGTTGGCCGGTGATTTCACGCATAGACAAGGCCGCCCCCCCACGGGAATCACCATCAATACGTGTTAGGACTATACCGGTAATGCCGACTTTTTCGGAAAATTCTTTAGCAACATGAACGGCATCTTGTCCCATCATCGCATCAACGGTCAGCAAAGTTTCTTTCGGATTGGCAATATCGCGGATTTGTTGCACTTCACGCATCATATCTGCGTCAATATGTAAACGGCCGGCGGTATCTAAAATCAACACGTCATACAAACCGGATTGTGCTTCCTTTAGGGCGCGCTGTGTAATTTCTATCGGTTGTTGTCCTTTGATGATTTCCAATACATCCAAGTTATTTTTTTGCCCGAGTTCTGCCAATTGTTCCATAGCAGCTGGACGATAGACGTCCAAGCTGGCCAGCAAGACTTTTTTGCCGTTTTTGGTTAACCGAACAGCCAATTTTCCGGCAGATGTCGTTTTTCCGGCCCCTTGCAACCCGACCATTAAAATTACATCTGAGGCACCGGCGTGTGTAGCTAAATTTAAAGTCCCTCCGTCGCCCAACAAAGCAATGAGTTCATCAGATACGATTTTTGTAACCATTTGAGCCGGAGAAACGGATTTAACAATTTGTTCCCCGACGGCTTTTTCTTTGACCTTAGTGATGAAACTTTTTACAACGGGTAAGGCGACATCAGCCTCCAACAAAGCGATTTTAATTTCTCGCATAGTTTCGTCAACGGCCGCTTCTGTCAAAATGCTACGGCGTGTAAGTTTATCAAAAATACCGGTTAATCTGTCACCTAAAGCCTGAAACATAAAACTCTCCTTTTGTTATGGGAGATACCATACATTAAAAATACTAAAAAGTCAATTAATGCGTTTTTTTATCGGCTCTTTCTTGAATGATACCGGCATTTAATACTCGAGATGAAATAACCTTTGATACCAATATCGGATTTTCTTTTAACAGGTTAAACGTTTCCAACATTTTTTCGGTTGTCATTTGGGAACAAACCGACATTTTTTTTATTTTATAACCGAAAGAAATCCCCTCTTTAAAACCGGTACAAATAACCTCTTCTAATGACCGTTTGTCTTTACATGTAATACGTTTCATACTGTCGTAAATATGGTCGGTGGCTTTATGCAAAAGATATAATTGTTCTTTGGTTTCAAACTCATCTGTTTTAATTAAGTCGGCGTTATCGGCCAACCATCCTGAAGCCAAGCACATACCAACCAAAACAGATTCTTCAAAAGAGCCGACTTTTGACGGCATTTGGCGAGGCGCTTTATTCAGTAATAATTCCTCTGTACGTATTAAATTTTCCTCGGTAGACGAACTGCTGGGGTGTGACAAAACCTCTTTTAAGATGGATAAAGCAAATGAATCAAATTCTAATGTCATGAGTAATTCTCCCAATAAAAAGTGACAATATACTATCATATTTTTTCAAAAAAATCAAGCAAAAATAAAGGACTATAAAAAAGATAAAAAAAGTGTTGCACTTTAAAAAAAAGGGTATTATACTAAAAGAACAAAACAAGAACAAAAGGAGTAAACAATGGAAAAAGATAAAGCATTAGAGGCCGCTTTGGCTCAGATTGAACGGGCATTTGGAAAAGGGTCTATCATGCGTTTGGGGCAAACCAATAACGCTGTGGAAATTCCGGCTATTTCAACCGGATCTTTGGGGTTGGATTTGGCCTTAGGTATTGGCGGCTTGCCAAAAGGGCGTATTGTTGAAGTATATGGTCCCGAAAGTTCCGGTAAAACAACTTTGGCGTTGCACGTGGTGGCCGAATCGCAAAAGAAGGGTGGAACGTGTGCTTATATTGATGCCGAACACGCCATGGATCCGTCCTATGCGGCCAAATTAGGCGTTAATATTGATAACTTGTTGGTGTCACAACCCGATACGGGTGAGCAAGCCTTGGAAATTGCCGATACATTGGTCCGTTCTGGCACAATTGACGTGTTGGTTGTTGACTCTGTGGCAGCCCTGGTGCCGAAAGCCGAAATTGAAGGCGAAATGGGCGATTCTCACATGGGGTTGCAAGCCAGATTAATGTCACAGGCTTTACGTAAATTAACGGCTTCGGTGGCCAAAGCCAACACATTGGTTATCTTTATTAACCAAATTCGTATGAAAATCGGTGTGATGTTTGGTAATCCGGAAACAACAACCGGCGGTAATGCGTTGAAATTCTATGCCTCTGTGCGTTTAGATATTCGCCGTATCGGTGCCGTGAAAGACCGTGAAGATGTGGTTGGCAGTCAAACCCGTGTTAAAGTGGTTAAAAATAAGGTATCACCGCCATTTAAAACGGTTGATTTTGATATCATTTATGGGGAAGGTATTTCCAAAATGGGTGAATTGCTTGATTTGGGTGTGAAAGCCGGTGTTGTGGAAAAGGCAGGTGCTTGGTTCTCATATAAAGGCGAACGCATCGGACAAGGACGTGAAAATGCCAAAGCATGGTTAAAAGCAAATCCGGCCAAAGCGGAAGAACTGGAACAAATTATTCGTGCCGATGGTAAAGAAATTTCTCAATCGCTGATGACGGGGCCGTCTGATGCGGATGTAGAATAACGCATACGGGCGATAAAACCGTTCTCCACATCGTCCGTTTTTAAAAAAATTATTGTGCACAAAACCTCTCCTGATGGAGAGGTTTTTGATGCGGTGTTTTTTGTATATTCACTTTATCGTGTTGAAAGCAAAGAAGAATTTGGATAATAATCAAAATTGTTCCTGAGCAAATAAACGGCCACATTCCATAAAACAATACTAAGCGACAACATAACCAAACAGTATTTAAGGGATTCAAATCCCCATATCGTTGTTGTTAAAGTTAAAATAGCAAACCCGAAGACGCGTCCTAAATTAAAAAAGGCTTCTCTGATGGAAAAATATTCATTTTTTATGGAAGAGGGAACTGTATGAGTTTTTGACAAGGATAAAATGCCGAGGTCACAAAACATTTTAGTTGTTTTTGCGATACCGACAAATAAAAAGTTATAAAAAATAAATCCCCCTTGTGTCGGATACAGAGCAAATAAAATCGAAGCGGTAACGGCCATCAAAGAACCGATGAGAGTAAGTTCTGAAATAACTCGGGCAAAATACCGGTTGAAAATAAAATAAATACACACGGAAAGACCGTTAAAAACAGACAATATTAATCCTAAACTAAAATCCGTTTTAAATAGATAAATTGTATATAAAATGAACGCAGTGTTGAAAAAACCTCCAAAAGAAAAACCTTTGAAAAATTCAAGAAAATATAGGTTTTTAATCGTTAAATTTGATTTTGTTTTGTTTAAGTATAATCGTAAATTAAACCATCCTTTTTGAGCTGTGACAGGATTTTTTAAAAATAAGCTGAGACACCCCTCTATTGCGATGAGACACAGCACTAATAAAATCATCCGGCCTAGTGTATCTGTGCTTAAAAAATATCCGAACAAAACAGGAGAGATTATTTTTATTCCGTTTTTTGCCATAGATAATATTTTATGGAATTTTACTGTTTTTCGTTTCGAAATTATCTCGGAGGTGGTTATATTCCAAGAAAACGTTTTTAATGCCCATGCGCTTCCTAAAATGGCCCCATAAACATCAATATGATAAATAATATTTTCCCGTCCCAACATCATCCATGATAAGGCTAAGAAAGTTAAAATAAGGCCCAATCGATATAATCTTAAACGATATCCGCCTTTTATCATAGGACCCGTTATCAATGCTAATCCCAAAACAGTGGTGTATACAACCATAAAATAAAAAGAAATAAGTGTAATGTCTTGAGAAGCATCTCTAAAAAGAGAGGCCACCAAAAATGTATGAATGAAAATCCAAGTAAATGTGTGCAGACAATTTATCAGCGTTAAAAGAGCGCGATTATAACCTTTAACCATTATTCAAATCCTTTCGTAAGCCGCGCACTCTATCACAGAACATATATCTTTTCAAGTTTTTTGTTATTTTTTTATCCTAAATTATGAGGGGATGAGAGGAGTTTGTTTTTTGGAAGAAATCGGCTGTGTTGTGAGGAGCCGATAATTTTAATTTTTTATTATACCGCACGCAATACGTGCACCGCCACCCCCTGAAATGGCAGGGGTATCTTTATAATTATCCGAGCCCGCATGAACAATAACGGAACGATTTTTAATATCTTCTGTCGTCAAAGAACGTATTAAGATATGGGTTTGGACGGTTCCGTCCTGTTTGACATATAAAACCGGTAAATCTCCTTTGTGACCCGCATTATCGGGCCCTAAATGAATTTTTGTGTGTAATGGGTCATAATGTCCTCCCGCCTTTAAAGCATATCCCTTTACGCCATTTTCATTAATGACAACGCCACAATCGGGATGTTCATGAATATGAAATCCGTGAGGACCTGCCGGTAAATTTGTTAAATCAACATCAATTTGTAATCCATCGGGTGTATCCACAAAAACAACCGTTCCGATGGGTTTTGTCTTGTTTGTTGTTAAATACATGTTGGCCACGGACATATCACCCCCTTGGCTACACCCAGCTGTCAGAATTAAAAACACCTGCACTATCCGCTTCATTTTCTCTCCCTTTTTTTTAGGATATAAGAAGGATCATGTGATAAAGCAAGAGTCCTTAAAATGCATCCTCATAAAATGAAATGGATTCATTTATTTTTTGAACCGCCGGCTTTAAATACGGACACGTGTTTTCGGGCAAATTATCCCAAGAATGCCACTCTAATTTAGCACATTTATCGGGTTCTAAATTTTGTATATCTCCCGTCCATTTGCGGCATTCAAAATAAAATTGCAGATATTCTACGCCTTGATTACTATGACAAATTGTTTTTAACACTAAATCTTCAGGATAAATTTGAACACCGATTTCCTCTTTTACTTCACGAATAGCGGCAGATACTATTTGCTCATCGCCGTCCAAATGCCCGCCGACAAATCCCCAATGCCCGGCAAAAGAACAATTTTGCCTGAGCTGTAATAACACTTGATTATCTTGGCGTAGCATAACAAATATACCGACAGGTATTTTAAATCGTTCAGCCATTTTTATCTCCTTTGCTTTTGAGTATTAATCCACACCCGTTTGTTGATATGGTCATGCGCAAAAACCAGCTCTTGCTCTTCACCACCATATTCAGCCATCACCTTTTTCATTGTTTTATAGGACGCAACATTTTCTTCTCTACACGTCACCAAAACTCTTTCCAACCCCAG
>JAEIGA010009889.1_pt1 | contig 14446 bp, 12 predicted proteins | sample 9270691 | NCBI WGS metagenome assembly JAEIGA01 (sample SAMN17057246, study PRJNA624740) | gut metagenome | biome: biome; isolation source: fecal sample | host: Bos grunniens | place: China: Xizang | collected 2019 | reverse complement strand
TATTATCACCACTAGTAAAATATCCTTCTTTTAACCATTCATCATATTTGCCCGCTTCTACTAATTTAAAATCGTATTTTGGAGCCATAAGTTCTTTTTTCATAGTTTCTTTTTCCTTTCTTTTAGGCAAATAAAAAATTCGCCCTTAATTGTTTTAAGGACGAATCAATATTCGTGGTACCACCTTAATTTAGAAGATTATTATAAAATATCTTCCCTCATTACCTGTTAACGCCAGCTACGTTTATCAGTACTACAATTTCCCAATAACATCTCCTAGGCTACCTTCAATTAATAACTTGATATTCTTTCACCAACCGAATATTCTCTAATTACTATTATCAATTTACTCTTCCTATTCATAGACTTTATTATAAATACGGATTTATTATATCAAAAATTAAACTTAATTTAAAGAATTTTGCTAATAAAGTTCATTTTTAATAATATAATCATATACCTCTTCACAAACAATCTCTTTATTAATATCGTTTCTAAATTCAGTAGAAGAAACATCAGAAACATTAAAATCAATAATTTCAAATTTATCAAGTGATTTATTTAAATGCTTATTATTATTTAATAAGCTTCTTACATCATCACTACCCCTATTAAAGACGATGAAATTATTTTCATTTAATAATTCATCAAAATGTTTCCATAAATGAAGTTTATCAATACAATCTGATCCTAAAACAAAGGTAGGATGATTAAGTAATCTTAAAGTATGATAAGTTCCTTTAAAGTCGCTTCTATTTTCTAGTTCTAAAATTTTAATATTACTAAAGCTCTTAGTCATAATTTCTAACATCTTTACACGATGATTGAATGAATCTAATATTTTACCCGCAAACGAATAACTATCACCATTAGGCAAAAGTAATACTTCATCATAATTTAAAGATAAATATTTAATTATTTCATAGTGTGCAATTGTAGGTGGGTTAAATGATCCCCCAAATAAAACAGTTCTTTTTTCTTTATCCAATATGTTAGAAACAGCAATTCTTGCAGTAAGATTAGCATTAGCAAAATTACTAGCTCCTGAATAAGCATCACCAATAACGAAAATGTTATTATTAGTAATTTCTGATACATAACCTTTTTCATTAATTAATGATGGGTAATTTTCCTTTACAAATTTTAAAGTTGAATTTGCTCCAATAGCCTCAATTACCATATCGCATTCAATTAAAATCTCTTCATCAGTTTCTTTAAAATTAAGTCGTTTACCGCCATCATCTACAAGTTTAGTTTTAATAAACTTAATTTGTTTTTTATCATCAATACAATTAATTTCTTTAGGAGCAAGTAATTCTAATATTTTTATACCTTCTTCTTTAGCAAGTTTAATTTCATTGATTGATGCAGGAGAATTTTTAATATCCCTTCTGTAAGCGATTGAAACATTATTTCCAAGCTTATTAACCACTCGCGCGATATCATAAGCCGTATTTCCGCCACCCAATACTACAACATCTAATCCAGAAAAACTAACATCTTTATGCTTAACGTCCTCTAATAATTTTAATGCATCAACACTAACATTATCATCAAATAATCTTTTTGCAACACTTGCTCCGGTTGCAACAATTACATAATCATATTTAGATAAAGAATCAATATTATTTAATTCACTATTTAAATGTAAATCAAGACCTAAAGACATAATTCTATCAACCCATTTATTAAAATAAGTCATGTCATATCTAAATAAAGGCATATTTTTATGAAGCACACCACCAAGTGATGCTTCTTTTTCATATAGCGAAACATTAAACCCTTTTTCAAGTAGTAGTTCTGCACTAACCATTCCTGCTACTCCACCACCAATAATTAAAACTGATTTACCTCTTGGTTTCATTTTATTAATCGGCATTTCTAAACGTTTAATACCAAGTTCAAAGCAAACATTACAAGTAAGTACTGGATTCTTTTTATTATTACAGCCTCCTAAACAACCTCTATTATGATCACATAAGATTCCGGTAATAAAACCTATACTATTGTAATTATATTGTAAATTAACAGCTTCTATAGTTTTGTTTTGTTTGATTAAATTAATTAATTCTTTTAAATCAGTATTAATATAGCAAGAATTATTGCATCCTGGCTTTTTACAATTTAAACAATTATTTATATTACATAATACTTTTTCCATAATAACACCTATAATTATTTTATTACATTTAGTATACCATAAAATTTAATAAAATTAATTTTTTAACTTATTAATTATTAATTTCTTAAAAGTTTCTCCTCTTTCTTCATATGACCTAAATTGATCTAAACTTTGTGCTGCAGGAGAAAACAAAATAATAGACTTTCTATTTATATCTAAATTATCTACCACTTCGTTTAAAGAGTTAAATATTTTACAATTAATTATTTCTTTAATTAATTCTTTATTTTCTCCATAACAATAAATCATATATTTATCTAAATTTTTTATAATATTTTTATTTTGAATGATTTCTTCATTATCAGTTTTACCACCCATTATTATTATTAATTCATAATTTTGATGCATCTTTATACAATATTTGATTCCTTCATTTAATGCATTAAAACTTGTAGATTTTGAATCATTAATAACAATTAAATTATCTTTGACTATTACTTCTTCCATTCTGTTAGGAAGATTTTTAAAATTTAATATTATATCTTTATAATTATTAATTTCTAAAATATTTAAAAGAATAAATAAACTTAAGAAATTTTCTTTATTATAATCGTAATTGAAAAAATCAATATTAGAAACATCAAATTTTTTATCTTTAAATTTTAAAATATTTTCATCAATTACTGCATCTGCTTTTTTAGAACTTGAGAAGGTAAATATATTAAAAAGATTTTCTCGTCTTCTTACATGTTGTTTCAGCAACTCATTAATTATTAAAGTATCATTTAAAGACATATTTTTCAATGGATTTAGTTTAGCATTTAAATAATTATTAAATGTATGATGGTGATTTAAATGATGATTAAATGCATTTAATACAATAAATATTTTAGGTTTAAACTGATCAATATATTCTAATTGATAACTAGATAATTCTACAATTAAATATTCAAGTTTTACATCAATAAATTTAAATATTGGTATTCCAATATTACCACATACAAATACATTATATTTTTCTTTCATTATATTATATAAAAGATTGCATGTAGTTGTTTTACCACAACTTCCAGTTATACCGATATATTTAATATCAGATCTTAGTAAATAAAATAATTCAATGTCATTAATTACTTTTACATTTAAGCGTCTACATTGTTTTAAAAATAAAGTATCAGAAGGTATTCCTGGAGACTTTATTACTATAAAATCTTTATCTAAATAATTTAGTTCATCATCATCACATTTAACAAAATAATCTACTTTATTTCGAATAAAGAATTCTTCAACACTTTTATTACTTATGCCTTCTTTATATAAAATAAACTTTTTACTTAAAAGAACATTATTCCAAGCCATACACCAACTACAGTCATTATTAATTGTAACACCCCTAGTGCAATATCAATTTCGATTTCCTTAAAACCAGATAATTCTAAATGATGATGAATGGGAGTCATTTTAAATAACCTATCTCCTTTTGTTTTCTTAAAAAACCAAACTTGTAAAATAACAGTTATAACTTCTATAAAATAAACAAAACCAATAAAAATTAATAATATTTCAACATGTAAGATTATACTCATCATTACAAGACCAGCTCCAAGTAATAATGAGCCAACATTCCCCATAAATAGTTTAGCGGGAGGTAGATTAAAAATTAAAAAAGATATAAGTGGAATAATTACACTAAAACTCAAAATAACTACACTTACTTCTCCTTTGTAAATACCTAATATTCCAAATCCTAAATAAGAAATAATTGAACATATTGCAAGAAGACCATCAATACCATCAGTTAAGTTAGTTGCATTTGTTACTCCTACTAACAAAAACATAATAAAAACACCAAACAAAAATTTTAAATCAACAAATATACCAAAAAAATTTAAACTATTAGACTTATATATAGACAAATAAAGAAAATATACAATCACCGAAACAAAAAGTTGTGATAAAAACTTTAACCCTGGCTTTATACCATCATTATTATGTTTGAATATAATTAAATAATCATCAATAAAACCAATAACAGCATAAAGGATAATTGGAATAATTAATAATAAACATTCTGATGTATTAATATGATAAATATTTTTAAACTCAATGATCAATAAACTATAAAAAACTAAAATACAAATTAATAATATAATCCCTCCCATAGTAGGAGTTCCACTTTTTTTCAAATGTTCTTTTGGACCAAGCGATCTAATACTTTGACCATATTTAAGTTTCTTTAATAAAGGTAGAAAATAAATAAACATCAATGAACTAAAACCAATAAATAATATACCATTAATTATTATATAATTATTATAGTTCATTTTTAATCACCTCATTAATTAATTCTAAGTCATCTATTCCCATTCCAATTACTGCTAAAATATCATCATTTTTTAACATCTTAATTCCAAATTTAATTGCATCTTTTCTATCTATAATTACAATATAATCGCTTTTATTAACATATTCTAACATTTGATTAATAATATCAATTGTATTTTCACTTCTACTATTATCTTTCGTAAAAATACAATAGTCGCCATAATTCTCACAAAGTTTGCCGATTATTGGACGTTTAGTTTTATCTCGATCTCCACCACATCCTATTATAATATAAAGTTTATTTTTACAATTATTTCTCAAATGAATTAATAATCGATCTACTTCTTTTTCTGTATGTGCAAAATCAACAATTATTTTATTATTTAAATAATTAATGATATTTTGTCTACCAGGTACTTTAAAATTATTTTTTAATACAAATTCTAAATACACATTTGAAACATTCAAAAGTTTTAAAATAGCATTGACCGCACTAATATTTTCTGCATTAAAATCTCCACTCAAAGATGATAAAAACCATTTATCTTCTAATTTAACATTCATCTTCTCTAAAGTGGGTTCTAAATAAGAAATTTTATAATCTCCATCTAATATTCCAAAAGTATAAAACCTATTTACAATTTCCTTAATTTTATATTTATTATCTAAATTGTAATTTACTAAGGCTATTGAATCATTTTTTAATTGTCTAAATAATTTTAATTTCGCATTAAAATATTCTTCCATATTTTTATGAAAGTCAAGATGCTCATTAGAAATATTTAAAAAGACAGCTAAATTAAAATCAATACCTTCTAAACGATCATTCATTAATCCTTGACTACTAACTTCAATAATTATATAATCGTAATCATATTTGCTAAATAAATCATAAATAATTTCAATATTAGGAGTTGTATTAACAGTATCAAAATATTCTTCTTCTTTGTTATGATATAAATAATTTCCGTTACTAGAAATTAATAAAAGATTATTATATTGATATTTTAAAGTTTCATATAAAAGAGTTGCAGTAGTAGTTTTACCACAAGTGCCAGTAATTCCTATAATATAACTATTTACATCTTTATAAAACTTTTTTAAAGCTTTATAATAAAAAGATTTTATATTTTTAACGTAAATAGTTATACCATTAAATTCAATATATTTATCACTTACAATTACTTTAACATTTTTATTAATTGCATCATTTACAAATCTGTTATCCATATTTATAAACAATGTATTAACATTACATTTTCTCGAATCACACGTAATGTTAAAGATTTCTAAATTAAACTTTTCATTAATTTTAATATTTAAATTATTTAATAATTCTACTAATTTCATTTTACAATACCTCATTTATATTAAAGTCTATGCATAATAATTAAAATTAATGTATAAAAAAAGGCTAGATTCATTAATCTAGCTCTTCAAATTTTATAATTGCTTTATTTAATACTTCAAGATTTGATTCATCAGTAATAATGCTCTTAAAACTTTTTTCATTACCTCTAAATACAATTTCTTTTAATGAAGTAAGTCCACTAAGTGAGTTTTTATTAATATTTTTGATATTGTTTCCAAACTCTATTTTTTCAATTTTATTAGTTGCAGAAAAAGCATTTTCAGGAATACTATCACATGCATCTCCAATAATAACAGTTTTTAAACTATTAGGAACTGATCCAAAAATAACGTCAAAACTCATATTATTATCAGGTGAAGTACCGAAATATGGAATTCTAATTGTTTCAAGTGAAGTACATCCACTAAAACTTCCAGCAGTAATTGTTGTCACACCATCATGGATAATTAATGTTTTTAAACTACTACATCTAGCTAAACAACTTCCTCCAAATAATTTTACAGATTCTGGAATATTAATTTCTTCTAGTGCAGTACAACCATTAAATACTCCATCATAAACAGCTCTAAGATTATTTGGTAATACTACTTTCTTTAAAGATGTACATCCCGCAAAACAAGAATGCGACATAAAATTAATAGTACTTGATAATTGTAAATCTACTAAATTAACACATTTATTAAAACATGAAGCAGATAAATCAGTAAGACCTTCATTAACAACTACTTTTGTTACATTTGTACATTCTTGGAAACAACCTGAACCAATAGTTCTTAAAGAATTAGGGAAAATTACTTCTTTTAAACTAGAACATTGTTCAAATGCTCCACCACATAATTCTTCTAAATTATCATTAAAATTAACTTCTTTTAATAAATTACAGTTTGTAAAACAACCGGCGTTAATAATTCTTAATGAATCATTAAATGTAATTGATTCTAATGATGTACAATTATTAAATGTTTGATCTTCTAACACTTCTAAATATTTAGGCAAAACAATATTTTTTAAACCACAATTAGAGAATGCCTTAACCCCAATGTAAGTAATTGAATCACTAAAATCAAATGATTCTAAACTTCGACAATTTATAAAGCATTCATTTCCAATAGTAATAATTGATTCAGTATTTTTTACTTCTTTTAATACTTTACAATTTTTAAAAGTTCCAGCATTTAATACTGTTAAGTTAGCTGGTAATTCTACTGAAATTAAACCATTTGCAAATAGAAATGCTTCTTTTTCAATTTCGGTATTTGGATTTAAAAAAGAAACTTTTTTAATTGTACTATTGAAATAAAAACTTTGTGATTTAACAACATTAATAAATTCGCTTAAAATTACTTCTTCAACACTTGATGATCTAAAAGCTTCACTTTCAATACAAGTGACACGCTTATTTTGATAATATTTTGGTGTAGTAATTTTTAAATCATCACCATTATATTTTGTTATTGCGTAAGTATCATTATTTAATAATTTATAAGTATATGTTAAATCATCTTCATTATGTATTGTATTTAAATCTAAAAATGTCTCAACATTATATTCATAATTAGGATTATATAAAATATAGTATTGATATAATTCTTGATAATTATTTAAACTAATTTTATCTGAAACCTCTATTGTACCATCAGAATATATAGTTTTTATACAAAAATCATCAGTAATTGTAACACTTTCAACATTAATTATAGGATTAATATCATCGCCATCATCAGGATTTTTATTACAATTACAACTTGAAATTAGTGCAAGTAATAATATAGGAAATAATAATAAATACTTTTTCATCATACACCTCTTTTTTAATTACCTATATTATACCATCTAACTTTTATTTTTTAAATAAATAAACTATTTTTATTCTCCTGTATATATTATAACATTACCACCTTCAATTAATCTTTCACCCGGAGCAGGTACTTGTGAAATTACTTTTTCACCATTTCCTTCGATAATAAAACTATACTTATCAGTATAAGGTAAACTTTTAACTTTCATCCCCAAATAATCATCAACTAAGAAAATTCTTTTATCAATATAGTATCTTGCATCTAAAGAAATACCATCATTCGTAGGTTTAATATTTAAAATTGGAAAACTTTCTTGTAATGCTTCTTTAACTATTGGAGCACAAACTACTCCACCATACTGAATTGTATTTTTGGGATTTGTTATTGCGAGATAAATCAATACCTCAGGATCATTCATAGGCGCGATTCCCATAAAAGATAGAATATATTTCCCACTCACATAACTACCATTTTCTGCAATTTGTGCCGTTCCAGTTTTTCCACCAACACGATAACCATCAATATATGCTCCACGGGCAGTACCACGCGATGCAACACTTTCTAAGGCATATTTTACTTTTTCAGATGTTTCTTTACTTATTACTCTTCTAATTTCTTCTTTATCTTTTTTCAAAATGACTTCATTTTCTTTTACTATTTTAGATAAGACGTATGGTTTATGTAAAATTCCACCGTTAACTGAAGCAGAAGCCGCATTAACAAGTTGTATTGCAGTAACTGCATTACCTTGACCAAAACTGGCTGTTGCAAGTTCTACATTACCAATATTTTCTTCGTTAAATAAAATTCCCGATGATTCTCCTAATAAGTCAATACCAGTTTTACTACCTAATCCAAAATTTTTAATATATTTAAATAGTTTATCTTTTCCTAGTCTCATTCCAATTGTCATAAAACCTGGATTACAAGAATTTTCAATTACTTGAAGAAAAGTTTCAGTACCATGTCCTCCTACTTTCCAGTCTTTGATTCTTACACCATCAATTATTAAATATCCAGGATCATTGTACATTTCATCCATTTTAAATACATTTTCTTCAAGTCCTGCTGCATAAGTAATTATTTTTTGAACACTACCAGGCTCATAGTTTTTCCAAATAGGTAAATTTCTATTATAAACTTCTTCACTGTAATTCAAGTAATTCTCAGGACTAAAAGTCGGTCTAGAGGCCATCCCTAAAACTTCAGATGTCTTTGGATTTACTGCAATCATTATAGCTTCATCGTAATTATATTTAACAAATGCATTATCAAGTAACCTTTCTAAAATCAGCTGAATATTTAAATCGATAGTTAAGTATACATCAGCGCCTGATAAAGCAGTACTATAGTAGCTTGTCAAATCACTAATCAAATTTCCATGTGCATCTGTATAAATATTTAATCCTCCATATCCACCTTTTAAATATTGATCATAAATATATTCAATACCTGTAATCCCTTGATTATCACTTCCGACAACACCAACAATTGGAGCTAATATATCATTATATGGATAACTTCTTTTACTATCACTTACAACATACACTCCCTTTATATTTTTATTAATAATCTTTATTGCTTTATCTACACTAATGTATCTTCCTGAAGGCTTGAGAATCTCTACAGATACTTTTTTATTTAAATGTTTTAATATTTCTTCTTTATTTACATTTAGTACTTCACCTAAAAAACTTGCAGTAGTATCTTTATTCTCAATTTGCTTTGGAATAACAACAACAGTAGGAGCTAAATAACTTCCAACAATTAAGTTTCCATTTCTATCATAAATATTTCCTCTAACTCCTTTAGTTGGAGCAGTTCTTGTCCACAAATCAAGAGCTAAATTATAATATTCTTGTCCTTTTACAATTTTAACATAAGAAAGTCTTGTAAACAAAAAGATAAACCCAATTAATATAATTATATATAGCATAATAATTCTTTTAGTTTTAAATAAACGATATTGTTTCATAACATTCACCATTATTATTTATTTTAAAAATAAAACTTTTATTACAATTATTGAAGAATATTTTATTATTTGCTATAATACTAATCGTAAAAGGAGAATAATTTATGTTATATACAATTAAAAATGATTATTTAGATGTACAAATTTCAGATAATGGTGCAGAAATTAAATCGATTAAATATTTAGGAAAAGACTATTTACATAATTCTGATCCTAAATTTTGGGGACGTAGTGCTCCACTTCTTTGGCCTAATATTGGAACAATTAAAAATGGTACTGCTTCAATTAATGGAATAAATTATCCAATGAAAAAACATGGTTTTTTAAGAGATACACTTTGTAGTTTAGAATCTATTGAAAATAATAAGATTGTATTTAAAGTAGAATCTAGTATTGATACTTTAAAACTTTACCCATATGAATTTAAAATTTTAATTTCATATGAATTAATAGAAAAATCTATTCATAGTAACTTAGAATTCTTTAACTACTCATTAAACAAAATGCCATTTAATTTAGGACTACACCCTGCATTTAAAGTACCACTAAATGAAAATGAATCATTTGAAGATTATAAAGTTATTTTTGACATTCCAGGATCATACAATATTCCAACTGTAAACTTAACTGATGGTACTATTGATTATACTAATACTATTAGAACATTTAATAATTTAAAAGAGCTTCCTTTAAATTACAGTGATTATGATTTTGATGCATTAGTATTTGAAAATATTCTTTCCCATCAAATTACTCTAACAAATAAAGATGAATCTTGTGGAGTTGTATTTAATTTTGAAGACTTCCCAATGCTTGGAATATGGACTCCAAATCATATTAAATCACCGTTTATTTGCTTAGAACCTTGGATTGGTTGTGCTGATGCACCACAGTCAAATGGAGATTTTGAAACAAAAAGAGACTTGATTTATGTAGAACCTAACTGTTCTAAAACAATTAAATATTCATTAAAATTTTTCTAAAAAACAAAAAAAGCTATTACTTGATGCTTTAGCATCTTGTAATAGCTTTTATTATTATAACTTTTCAATTCCTCTCATTTTAGCAGAATGACTTCTGTTGTTTTCTAACAATTCTTCTTCACTTGGTAAAATAACTTTACTATTTACAAGTTTATATTCTAATTTCATATAATCAGGAATATAAGGAAGACCTTTTGGAATATCAAGAGTAGTATACTTCTTAAACATTTGTTTAACAATTCTATCTTCCAATGATTGGAAAGTAATAACAACAACTCTTCCACCTGGAGCAAGTAAATTAATTGCATCCTCTAAACTATTTTTAAGAACATCAAGTTCACCATTAACTTCAATTCTTAAAGCTTGAAATGTTTGTTTTGCAGGGTGACCTGATTTTCTTAAAACAGCTGCAGGTAAAGATTTTTTAATAACTTCAACAAGTTCAAATGTAGTATCAATCTTTTTAACTTGTCTTGCTTTAACTATCCCTCTTGCAATACTAGGAGCAAATTTTTCTTCACCATATTCATAAAGAATTTTTTTAAGATCATTTTCTGAATAAAAATTAATAACATCATATGCAGATAAATTTGCATCTTGATCCATTCTCATATCTAATGGGCCATCAAAACGATAACTAAAACCACGTTCTGGTATATCAAATTGAAAACTTGACACACCTAAATCATAAATGATACCATCAACATGTTCAATACCTTGTTCTAGTAATGCTGATTTAATATTTGAAAAATTAGTATTAATAATTGTATATTTATTTTCAAAGCCTTCTAAGCGAGCTTTAGCTTTAGAAATTGCATATTTATCTTGGTCAAATGCGTATAAATGACCTGAGGTAAGCTTTTTTACAATCTCTAAAGAATGTCCTCCACCACCTAAAGTACAATCAACATAAATACCATTTGGATTAATATTTAACATATCAATACTTTCATTTAATAAAACTGAATAGTGCTTATAGTTATCCATATTTAAGCCTCCTAATTTATTATAAAAAAAACGCATCCTCTGATGCGCTTTTGCTAGGATTACTCCTAAACGAATCATTAAAACCCTAATTATTCGTTATCTTTGTTTTCTTTTTGTTTGATTTCTTTAACTTGTTTTCCGTTGTAGAAACCACATTCTGGACAAACACGGTGGCTTAATTTTAATTCACCACAGTTTGAACAAACTACCATTCCAGGAACTTCTAGTTTGTAATGTGTACGACGTTTTAATTTACGAGTCTTAGAAACACGACGTTGTTGAGCAATTGCACCCATTGTCTAGTACCTCTTTCTAATTTTCTTCTTCTTCGATACGACCATCTGAATATGAGATTACATAGTCATCTGCATCTAATTCGAATTCTTCTTCTAATGAAATACCTCTTGATTTCAATACTTCATACGCATCAGGACGTGTTACATTGATGGGTTTATCAATAATAATATTTGACCAAGCCATTTGATATGTATCGATAGTATTTTTTTCGATTAAGATATAATCATCAGATTCTTGTGTAGAATAAATTTCATCATAATCTTCTTCAAATAAATATTCAACTGGATCAAGAGTTAAAGCGCATTGTAAAACTAACTTTACAGATAATTTATAAGTAAATTGATAAGTTTCATCATCTAATCTATTTATACTACCAGTTATATTTACTGGACCAATTTCATAGATGTCTTCAATGTCTTCAATTTCCTTACTTAAATCCAATGTTTCTTCAAAATAATGAGGAAACTTATTTATTTTTAGTAGTTGTTGTAACGACCATTTCATAAAATCACCTACACTGCTAAAATATTATACCACAAATCAAATTAAAACTCAAGTATAACGAATTATTATTTTCTACAGCATATTAAATAAATTGTCATTTACACCATTTTTCATTATTTCACGAACAATATTATCTTCTTGGGCTTTATCAATAGGTTTTCCTGCAAGTTTAGATACATCTTTAATTACATTACGTATATTTTCCTCATTTGATAAATCCATATTTTTTACCTTTTCAACAAGTTCAAATACTGCTTCAGGATGAATATTATTATCCGTAATAAACTGTAAAGCTTTGTTAAAGTTCAATTTAATCACCTCTTGTTTTAATTATATGAATCAAATATAAAAAGATGAATAAAGATAGTTTCTTTATTCATCTTTTAATGATCTTTTCATAAGTTGATTAATTGCTGTTTTAACAGGCTTTTTATTATATAAAACATCATATACAGCATCAATGATTGGAGTATCAATATTGTTTACTCTAGCATATTGATATGCAGCAACAACTGTTCTTGCTCCTTCTACAACCATGGTCATAGAAGATATTGTTTCTTCTAAGTTCTTTCCTGTAGCAAGACGATACCCTGCTTGGAAGTTTCTTGAATGCATGCTAGTTGTAGTAACAACTAAATCGCCTATTCCTGTTAAACCATATATTGTATCTTCATTTGCACCAAAAGCAACAACAAATCTACGCATTTCAACTAAAGCTCTAGAAATTAATCCTGCTTTAGCATTATCACCAAGACCACAACCTGAAAGCATTCCTGATGCAATCGCATAAATATTCTTTAAAGCTCCACAAATCTCAGATCCTTTTAAATCATAGCTTGTATATACTCTAAAATACTTGCTGTTATTAAATAATGATTGCACCGTCTTTGCAGCATTTTTATTTAAACTAACTGCACAAATAACAGTCAAAAGTTGATTAATAACTTCTTCAGCATGTGAAGGACCAGTCAATGCAACAAACTCTTCAATGAAATCATTATTAATTTCTTGATAAACGATTTCTGAAACTCTTAAGAATGTATCAGGTTCTAAACCTTTACTAGCGTTAACAAATAAGCATTTATGCGTTAAAACTAAATTCATCGCTTTTAAAACACTTCTTATCACTTTAGTAGGGACGGCAATTACAACTACATTAGCTTCAGATAATGCAATTTCTAAATTATTTGTAGCAGATACATTTAAAGGTAATGTACCAACTGGTAATTTACTTTTATTAGTATGATATTCATTAATTTCATTAACAATATCAATAGATCGGTCATAGATAATAACATCATTATTATTATCACCTAAAATTCTAGCAAGAGCACTTCCCCAACTTCCGCCACCAACAACTGTAACTTTCATTTAGTCCTCTTTCTTTCTTAAAATAAATTTAATTGGAGTTCCTTCAAAGCTAAAGGCTTCACGTAATTTATTTTCTAAATATCTTTGATATGAGAAATGAAGATAATTAGGATCATTTACAAATAATACAAATGATGGAGGATTTTTCTCAACTTGTGATGCATAATAAATCTTTAGTCTATCCCCATTAAAGAATGGAGCTTGTTGAATTAAAGTTGCATCTAATAATACATCATTTAAGACATTAGTAGCAACACGTCTTGTATAGTTTTGGTAAACAATTTTAATTTGCTCGAACACTGTATGAACTCTTTGATTTTTAAGTGCTGATACAAATACAATCGGAGCATAATCTAAGAATACAAAATGAGATTTTATTTTCTTAATCCATTCTTGCATTGACTTATCATTTTTTTCTACTGCATCCCATTTATTAACAACTATAATTACAGCTTTATTTGCATCCATTGCGTAACCCGCAACACGTTTATCTTGTTCTTCAATTTCCTTAGTAGCATCAAGAAGTAATAATACAACACTAGATCTTTCGATTGCTTTAATAGCTCTTAAGAAACTATATTTTTCAGCATTTTCATAAATCTTACCAGTTTTTCTAATACCTGCTGTATCAATTACAACATAATCTGCACCATCTCTTGTAAAAGGTGTATCTATTGCATCTCGAGTTGTACCTGCGATGTCACTTACAAT
>JAEIGA010009888.1_pt1 | contig 14446 bp, 16 predicted proteins | sample 9270691 | NCBI WGS metagenome assembly JAEIGA01 (sample SAMN17057246, study PRJNA624740) | gut metagenome | biome: biome; isolation source: fecal sample | host: Bos grunniens | place: China: Xizang | collected 2019 | reverse complement strand
CAGAGCTATTGATAGAGAAATCCCGATAGCTGAAATAGTTCGCGCGTGATTCTGCTTTATTTTATCACCAAAGATTGCCAATAACAGTTCAATTATTATGAATGATATAATACAGCCTTGAGGAAGTAATATATTAAAAATGTCTTTTATCATTGGAGTACTCCTAAAATTACATTTGGAAATAATCCCAAAATAACCAGCCCTGAAAGAATTGATGCAAGGACAATGAATTCATGAACAGAAATATCGTTTATTTTTTCAAAGCATTCTAATTGTTCTCCATAAAAAGAGTTATGCAAGAATTTAAGCATATAACAAGAGCTTAGTATTAATAATGGCAATGAAAGCAATGATACGAGTTTTATAATTAAACTTAAATCTGAAAATAATGCGCTCATCATCGTTAGGATTTCACTAACAAATGGAGCAAAGGCCGGAATACCTATCGATGCTAAAACAATTAATGTCGCAAAACCAAATAATCTAGGCATATTATTTGCAATGCCTGTTAATATATTAATATCACGAGTTTTACATCTTAGATAAACAATTCCGCAAATCATGAATAGGCCACAAGTTACTAGCGCGTGTGCGACCATGTGGAACACTGATGCCGATAGTCCCATTTGGCTATATGCGCATAAGCCTAATAAAACTAATCCCATATTAGAAATACTTGAATACGCAACTATCCGTTTAATATCAGTTTGCGCATACGCAATAAAAGCTGTGTAGATAATATTAATTAATGCAAGAATAGCTAAGTATGGAGCTATCAAGCTAAATATATCTCCCATCATTTGGTAATTAAATTTATAAATACCATAAGCTCCTGTCTTTAATAGTATTCCTGCAAGAATCATGCTTACTGGAGTCGGAGCGTTCGTATGCGCATCAGGAAGCCATGTATGCAATGGAATTATCGGGAGTTTTACACCAAAGCCAATTATAAAACAGGTCGCAATAAATAATTGTATCACCTGAGGAATATTACTGAGCATTATATCCTCAAAATTTGCTGATAATGTCCCTGTTGTGGTGTAGTTATAAAAATGTAATAATAATATTCCAAGAAGTAAAAACATGCTTCCTAAAAAAGTGAATAATACAAATTTAATAGCTGAATGTTTATTTTTCTCTGAATAATCGTTAGTAAAATTACCACCAATTAAAAAATATGCTGGAATCAATTCCAGTTCCCAAAACAAGAAGAATACAAACATATCGTTTGCTGTAAAAATACCTAAAATAGAGGACATTAGTAAAAGCATCATTGAATAATAAAATTTATGGTTTTTGCGTATATTTATTTTGCTACTCACAGCTGAGATAAAGAATACAAAAGATGTTAGTATCGCTAAAATAGTTTCGATTGCATTCATTTTGAAAGAAAACTTTATGCCTAATGATTGAATCCAATCTAGTCCAAAAAAATGTATCTGACTTGTATATGGATTAAGCGAATCAAATAATGCTAATGCCAATATCATATAAGCTAAATGAATTCCAAATACTCCTTTCGTAAATCTTCTGATTGCAATTTCATTGTTTGTAAACAATGGAGAGTTTATTAATATTGACATTAATAGTGGAAAAAATATTATTATTGGTATTGAAATCAGTTGTTCCATTTATCCTCCAAAATATATTAATAAGGCATTATAGCCAAGTGTTAGACAAACTAAAATTATAGTAATTATAATAAACGCATAGGCGTTATATCTTTGAACGCTTCCTGTTTGAGCTCTTAAATTAATTAAAGAAAGTTTCTTTAAGGAATTTTTAGTAAAATTAACGCAACCGTTCATAAGCTTTTCTTCAATAAAAGAAGATGTATTAACACAAGTTCTTGCAAAAAAGATTGGAATTAAGTAATTACCCAAAACCTTAATATCAAGCCAATTACAAAAACGAGCAAAAATATCATAGATACTAGCAATTATTTTTGTGTATATTTTATCTAAATAAAAGCCGTTATACGCTAAAGGATATAGAAGTGGAACTTTCCAAAAAGCTTTTTTGATAAATAAAATATAAACTATTATCCAAGCTGTTAAGGCACTCCAGAAAGGCTCTGCTATTTTATATTGCGTAAATTTATGAAGATAAATATAAAAAAGAATATTCATAACTAATAACACGAGGGGGGATATTAGTTTTAAAAAATTAAAATTTTCTTTAATCAGACTAACTTTTTTAGAAAGTTGAAGTGCAATTCTTATTATATAAAATGCAGTCAAGAAAGAAATGATTGAAAATAAAAGGAGCGTATTTTTTTCTAAATTTAAAGCAATCATCTCTTTTGCTATCATTCCTGAAAAAATTAATCCTGATAACGAAAGCCCGCTAACTAAGAATAAAACGAATGAAATATAATCCCATTTCTCATTCTCTTTAGGAAGAGTAATAAACAACATAGATTTAATAAAAGCGTGAGCAATAAATAGTATAATAGCTCCCTTAATATTTAATATTCCAATCGCTAAAAACACTAAACCAAGTTGAGCTGAGGTTGAATATGCTAAAACTTTTTTTGGATTAGTTTGTGTACAGGCAGAAAGAGAACAAATAAAAGCTGTAATCAGGCCAGTAATCGAAATTAGTTTTAAGACTTCTGGCTCAAATGTATAAAAAGGCAGCATTCTTAATGTTAGAAAAATCCCCGCTGCCACAAGAGTTGATGAATGTAAAAGTGCGCTTATGGGTAGTTTTGCCTCCATTGCATCTTGCAGCCAAGTGTAAAAAGGAATTTGTGCTGATTTGGCTAATGCGCCCAAAATAAACATTATACAAATAATTTTAAATAATGGAGTCGAAGTATATGCATAAATTAATGTTGATATTGTGTTCATATCAATAAAGGCTAGGCTCGTAAAAGTTTTATTCGGAGCGTAGGAATAAATAAAGTACGATGTTAGTATAATTGCGCCAATTAAAGCTGTATCACCAATCCTATTTATAATAAAAACTTTCGTTGAGGCTAAAGATTTTTCTTTTTTAAAGTATTCAAATCCTATTAATAAATATGATATAACTCCAGCTAATTCCCAAAAGAAATAAGTCTGAAAAAGATTAGGACTAAAGAACAAGCCAATCATAGAAAAATTAAATAAATTTAATAATGCAAAAAATCTATAAATTTTTTTCTCATCTTTCATATAATAAATTGAAAATATCTGTATTAAAAAACTGATTATAAATAATACAAAAGCAAAAACTAACGCGATTCTATCAACATATAAACCACAATTGATAATAAAATCATTAATTTTAATAAAAGGTAGTTCTGTATCAAGAACAATATCAGAAGGTAGCTTCCATAAAGCACCACTGCAAAGAATTGCCCCAAATAGAGAAGATAGAAGCGTTAAGGAATAGATTATTTTTTTATTTACATAAACTGAAAAAAAGCGACCAGTCATTATGATTAAAAATATCCATAACGGCAAAATTAGTGTTAAATAAATATTATTCAAGAACAACTCAGTCAAATTAAAGCTCCCCATATTCATCAATATTATCAGAATTTTTCTTTTTATGCATTAAATAAAAAATATACAAAGCAACTGCTAGTTCAACAGCACCAATTGCGACATAAAAAAGCGATATTATATAACCATCAAGTCTAATTCCATCGCAAAATGTTGCAAATGTTATAAAATTTAGATTAACGCCCGTTAAGATAAATTCAATTGATATTAAAATTTTAATGACATGTTTTGATAGTATCGAACCAAGTATTCCAATTATAAATAATATTAAACTAAGGAATAAATAATGGTAAATCGTTATTTCTAGCATTATTCATCCTCCTTTTTATAGTTAAACAGCGTTAATCCTACAATTATCATAGTTAAGATTAATGCGATCAATTCAAACGCCCAAATATAATCAATAAAAAGTCCTCTTGAAAAAGCATTTAAAACCTGATGAGAATTATTGATTACTATTTCAGGGTCTGTAAAATTATATGGTGTTAACATTGTTGATGTCATGACCAAATAAATCATTGATAAGATAAATACACCACTTGCTAAAAATAACACGTATCTTAGATTATTATTTTTTATATTTTGTTTCTTAGTTTTTATATCAGTAAACATTATTGCAAGACCAATTATAATAGGAACTGCTATTCCGTAAATTGCAACTTGTATTACAGCATTGTATTCGGACCCAAGAACAAAAAATAAATATCCCGCAAGAAAAAATACAACAATTGCAGAAATTAAAGAATAAAAAATATTTTTTAATACTATTGTTAAAATAGAAAATAATATTATCAAAATAGCTGCTGGATAAAATATGACAGGATTAAATATTGTGCTCATTTTCTCCTCCTATTTTATATATCAATTTCAGATTTTCCTTATCTGATGTCGCAAGTTCATAATCCTCGCTCATCTTTATAGCTTGTTTAGGGCAATAATAAGTACAGTTTCCACAAAAAATACACTTTTTTAAATCAATTATAAAATCATTATCTTGTATTTTAATTGCTCCGCTTGGACAAACTTTCATACAAGTACCGCATTTTGAACAGTTTTGCTTAACAACAGGCTTACCTCGAAAATATTCATTTACTTTTAGCTTTTTTTCGGGATATTCTAATGTTACTGCAGGTTTGAATAAATGTTTAAACACTGTAATCATACTAAGAAGAGTGTATTTGATATCCTTGAACATAATTATACTCCCCCAAAATATTTAATTAAAACCATCACTAATAGGTTTAATATCGATAGCGGTAAGAGCTTTGACCAGGAGAATTTCAACAAATCAAAAGAGGCCATTCTCGGCAATGTTGCTCTTATCCAAATTGTAATAAATATAATAAAAAATGTTTTTAAGAATAGCCAAAAGACTTGTTCAATATAAAGCAATACTCCAGAAGTAAAATATTGTCCTGTAGGGGATAAATACCCTCCAAAGAAGAGCGTAGCAATTAACAAAGAATTCGCAAAAAGCATTCCGTATTCGCTCAGATAGAATAATGCAAATCTCATGCCAGAATATTCAGTATTATACCCACAAATAAGCTCACTTTCAGCCTCTGGTAAATCAAATGGACAACGATTAAGCTCTGCTAGTGTACAAATAAACATTATTACCAACCCTAAAAGACAAGGAATGAAGTACCAGCCAAGAATACCGTTTTTGCTAGCCTGCGCAAGTATAATTTGTGTAAGATTAAGTGATGAAGCCAGAACTACAATTGATAAAATAGTAAAAGCTATTGGTAGTTCATAAGCTAAAATCTGTGCTATATTACGCATAGCTCCCATTAACGAATATTTATTATTACTTGCCCATCCCGCAAGGAGTATGCTTAGAACTGGGAATGTCGCAATAGCAATATAAATTATTAAATTTGTATAAAAATTCATAAATGTAAATTCTGAGCTATAGGGAATTAATCCTAGAACTATCATTACTGGAACAAATATCATTATTGGTGCAAGGTTGAATAAAAATCTATTAGCATTAGTAGGAGTTATATTTTCTTTGCATAAAAGCTTAAAAGCATCTGCAATTGTTTGTAAAACACCCCATAATCCAACACGATTCGGACCTTTTCTTTGTGTTAACCAACCTAATAATTTCCGCTCAAATAGGACAAGTGCTAAAATTATTAGTAATAAAACAATAAATATAATTAGGCACGGTATTAAATAAAAAGTAATATTACCAATTATTTGTGGAATCCCATGTTTTGCTAAAAATTCAATATAAAGGAAGTATAGATAATTCATTATTTATCCACCTCCGGCAAAATAATATCCAAAGAACCAGCTATTGCAATGGCATCATTTAAATATTCGTTTATTAAAATTTTTCTTAAAAGATTAACCGCATAATAAGAAGGAGTTCGCCACTTTAATCGATAAGGAGTTTTTTCTCCATTGGATAGTATATATATACTCGCAAGGCCTCGTGGAGCTTCAATTTCAGAATAGAATTCCCCTTCTGGAAGTCTTAAATTTATTGGATTAACAAGGTTTTGCTCTAGTTTTACTTCGCTTCTTAGAATTTCAAGAGCTTGTCTAATAATATTAGAGCTTTCATAAATTTCTAAAACCCTAGCTTTATATCGACTCCACGAATCGGCACCATCAAGAACAATTGTTTTAAAATCAAATCCAGAATAAAGGCTATCTGTTTTGCGGAAATCTAAATCTATACCTGATGCTCTTAAATTAACACCAGTAATTGAACCATTTATAGCTTGCGTGCTATTTAAAACTCCTTTAGCTTTTGTCCTTTGCAAAAATATAGGGTTTTCTGTAATTATATTTTCGTAATCTGGAATCCTCTTTTCCAATATCTTTAAAATATTATCTACATCATCCAAATCAAAGATATCACGTCTTACTCCGCCAAAGACAAAATAGTTATTCATCATTCTTTGGCCTGTAATTTTTTCAAAATATTTTAATATTAATTCTCTTTCTCTAAACGCATAGAAAAAAGGTGATGTTGCACCTAAATCCATTAAGAAAGCCCCAATCCATAACAAATGTGATGCGATACGATTAAGCTCTAGCATTAAAACTTTAATAGCACGCACTCTGTCATCTAAAGTAATATTTAATGATTTTTCGATAGTTCTACATAATAATTCTGAATAAAAAAATCCCCCGAGATAATCTATTCTATCCACAAGTGGCAAGTATTGGATATAGCTTAGTTTTTCAGCCATTTTTTCCATACCTCGATGGAGATAGCCAACGTCTGGATCACAAGAAATGATTCGTTCTCCTTCAAGTTCAAGTATTAATCGAAGAACTCCGTGTGTCGATGGATGTTGAGGTCCTAAATTAAGCTTTAGAGTCGTCATTCCAATTCAGCCTCTCATCTTTTTCTGTATAATCTTTTCTTAAAGGATTACCATCCCAAGATTCTGGCATGTAAAGCCTTTTTAATTCTTCGTTACCAATAAATTTTATTCCAAATAAATCATAGATTTCCTTCTCATCAGCTGTAGCTGAATCAAAAAATTTACTTACGCTTTCAACTTCACCCCTAGTAATTATTGATAAATAGAGGTTTTCTTCGTCCTCAATATTATATAAATGATATATTAACTCAATACCGTGCTCTTGTTTATCAACCGCAATTATTTGTTTAAGCATATCAAAATGGTAATTATTTTTTATCACTTCAATAACTTCAAGAAAATTTGATTTTATAACTAATTTATCTCCACAATTTTCTATATTATTGATAATTTTTTCGCATTCTAACCAACTCATACCGTTCCCTCTTTTTCTATTTGTGATATTGCTCCTATTTCAGTTATATTTAAATCATCTTCAACAAGAAGCCCGCAATGTTCTTTAAGTTCTATTTTATGATTATACATAAATTCTTTTCTATTTAAAATAGATTCTCTTTTGATATTATTTTGCAACTTTCTTATTGCATCAATTAATGATTCTGGCTTAGGAGGGCACATCGGAAGGTAAATATCTACAGGAATAATTTTATCAATTCCATTAACTACCGAATAAGAAGTGTTATTAAACATTCCTCCTCCGCAAGTGCAAGCTCCCATCGCTATAACATACTTTGGCTCAGGCATTTGTTCATATAATCTTAACAACGCTGGTGCCATTTTATGCGTGATTGTTCCTGCACAAATTAATAAATCCGCTTGACGAGGTGAGCCTCGAAAAATTTCAGAGCCAAATCGCGCAATATCATTATTAGAAGCAACAGTTTGCATCATTTCTATACCACAACACGAAGTCGCAAATGTGAGTGGCCATAGAGAATTTGCTCGGCTCCAATTTAATATATAATCAATTGATGTAACTATAACATTCACTATATCCACCTCAGCATGTTCTTCTTTATTGCAAAAATTAAACCAAATAAAAGTATGCCCACAAATATAAAAGCCTCAATAATTGCAAATAATCCTAATGAGTTGATAGAAACAGCAAATGGATATAAAAAAATTGTTTCAATATCAAAAATTAAAAATAAAACTGCATAATTGAAATATTTAATATCATATTTTACCCTTGCGTTTCCAATAGGTATCAATCCACATTCATAAGTAGAATTTTTAACCGAGCTCTCGTTTTTATATTGACAAATAAATCCAGCAATGAGCATGGCAATTGCTAATAGCGTGGATAATATGAAAAATATAATTATACAAGCAAGATCTCTCAAAAATTCCCTCCGAATTTTATTGTATAAAAAAAATATCTGATATAATAGTAATTATTATATTATGTTAAGATGAATTTATGCGACACTTTTCTATAGTAATATTATTGATTCTAAACATCTTTATAAGCGCAACAATATCCTGTTTTGCAGCTATAAGAGGTGGTATTGATTATTCAATACCGATTGACTATAGAAATCTTAATGAACAAGAATTGATGCTAAAAGCTGACAGTTTTTTTTACAATGCCGAAAAATTAAAAGATGGCATGTTGAATGAAGATATGACATCCGCTCTTATTCTTTACAATATATTACAAAATAAAAATCCAGAGGAGTTAATTTATCCAATAAAATTAGGAATTTTATATGATAAATTAAACAAAGATAGACAGTCTAAAGGATGCTTTTTTAGAGCTATAGGAATTGATAAAACTCATCCAAAGCCTTATTTTTATTTAGGTGAATTTTACTACAAGCGAGCTTCATATCGTAAAGCCCTTAAATATTATAATGAAGCATATATAAAAGGGCTAAATACAAATTACGATTTACTTTTTAAAATGGGTGATATCTATCAAAAATTAGGAGATACTCGTTCCTCCTTAAAATATTTAAAAGAAGCTCAAGCACAAAGCCCTAATGAAGATTTAAGTCGTAAAATCCGTTTAATTGAAACTCTTGATCCAATTAATAAGGAATATTATTCAAATACTAGAATCAGAAATTAATTCAGATTTACTCTTAGGAGTAAAAACAACATGTTGCATTTGCAACACAATAGTGCTAACATTGTTTATTATATGAGGTAATAATGTCTGAGGAAATTACTAATAATAAGGCTAGTATAAATGCTTGGTTGGCGTGTTTACCGACAATGGCATCAGCATTCATGTTCGTTCTTGACGAAACAATTGCTAATGTTGCCTTGCCCCACATGGCTGGAAGTTTCTCAGTAAGCAGAGAAGAATCTATGTGGATTCTTACAAGCTATTTAATAGCGAGTGGGATTGTAATACCGATGGTTGGCTGGTTTAGTAAAGTAATGGGACGTAAAAACTTTTTTATGTTTTCTATAATACTTTTCACGATAGCATCTGTGCTTTGTGGTTTTGCACCTAATATTGAAACAATGATATTTGCACGTATTGTTCAAGGTTTTGGAGGTGGAGGGCTGCTTCCTGTATCACAAGCAATTTTGTTAGAAAATTTTAAACCTTCTGAACGAGGAAAAGCAATGGCTATGTTTGGCCTTGTAATTGTTATAGCTCCGATAATAGGACCCGTTATAGGAGGTTGGATAACAGAAAATTGGTCTTGGCCTTATATTTATTTCATTAATTTACCAATAGGCATACTTGCTTTATTTCTTTCTAAGGCTTTAATTTTTGATCCTCCATACGCTCAAAAGCAAAAGGACGTTAAAGCAGATTTTTTAGGCTTTTTCTTGCTAACAGTTTTTCTTTCTACACTTCAAATTGTATTAGACAAAGGAAATAATGCAGATTGGTTTAATGCAACTTGGATTTGTTGGCTATCAGCAATATCTTTTATAACCGGTGTTGCATTTTTTATTTCTCAGATTAAAAATAAAGAAGCGCTTACAGATTTAAGTGTTTTTAAAGATAAAAATTATTCAATCGGGACTTTTGTTCAAATAATAATGCAAGGAGTTCTTTTAGCGTCGCTTGCAATTCTACCACAATTTTTACAAGCATTGATGGGATATGATGCTTATTTAATCGGGTTATCAATGATGCCACGAGGAGTTGGAGCATTATGTGCAATGGTATTATGTGCGACATTATCAAATGTCTTAGACAATCGCCTTCTTGTAGTTTTAGGTCTATCCTTGATGGGCGTAGCTGGCTGGATGCTTGGAACATTAAATTTACAAATAGCTCCTGTTAATATTGCAGTTCCGAACATTTTATATGGATTAGGATTAGGATTAGCAATGATTCCAATTATTACACTTTCAATGGCAACAATTAAGAATGAACAGATGACGAATGCGAGCGGGCTACAGAATTTATTAAAGAATATTGGCGGGGCATTTGGTACTTCAATAGTTGCAACTCTTCTCTCGAGGGGAGCTCAAAAACATCAATTTATGTTAATTGAACATTTAAATGACTTTGCGCATCCTTATGCAGAAAGACTGCAGGCAATGAGTAGTGCATTCATTTCACAAGTTGATCCGCATACTGCAGTTTATATGGGGCAAAAATTAATTTATGGACAATTAATGCAACAAGCAAATTTAATGGCTTTTATTGATGCATTCAGAGTTTTTGCAATTGCTTGTGTTATTATAATTCCTTTGATTTTCTTAATAAAAGGTATAAAAAAAGAAATATAGGATAATTTACATAGCCATTTTTCTATTAATTTTTAAAAAGGTATTGTATAATCTTTTTGTTATATTATGATATCAAAGAAGAATAAAAATGTTTAATAAGGTTTTTATAATTTTATGAAAAAGATTAGCGTTGTAATACCTACATTACAGAAGAATATATTGTTTTTAAAAAATTTGATTTCAACTTTAGAAAAAGATTCTAGTGTTGAAGAAATAATTGTTATAGATAATTCTTTAAAAGGAATAAATTTAGAATCTGAAAAGCTCCGAATAATAACACCTTCTGAAAATATTTTTGTTAATCCAAGCTGGAATTTAGGTGTAAAAGAGGCTAAATGTGATATAGTTGCCTTGTTAAATGATGATATAACAATCCCTAATAACTTTTGTTCAAAAATAGCAAACAAATTAACTCCTACAATGGGGGCCGTTGGATATTTTGAAGATTTTGTAGAGATAACACATGAATTAGTTGAGCAACCTGCAGAATCTAATATTGAATTTAAAGAAATTATTGGTAGACCTGAGCAATGGGGTATTGCAATATTTTTCTATAAAAGTTCTTATTTCGAAATACCAGAGGATTTAAAAATTCATTTTGGTGATGATTGGCTTATACATAAAAATAAAGAAGCTCAAAGAAAAAATTATATGGTAATAGGTCAAAAGATTTATCATTATTCAAGCATGAGCGTAAAAGGGACCCCTAGTAAAACATTTGAAAGAGAACGTAAAATTTATAAAAAACATACTCTTAAATGGTATCAATATTTATTTGATGTCGAAAAACGATTTTATGGCTATAGAATAAGAACATTTGGTATAAATTCTAAACTTATAGCTTATAAAAAATAAATTCTATAATTTTTCGCTTAACATTATGATACACTTTATTGAACTTCAAAAATCTTTAGGCTATTCTTTTTTTATAGTGTTAGTTTTTATTGGGTATTTATAAGATGAAAAAAGGATTTGTAGAAAACGGCTTTATTATAGATTTAAGCAGTACAACAAACACAACTCAGTTGGTGTTTGAACTTAGCTCTGTAATGGAACATCCTGATGTTAAAGGAAAAAGAATTTGCTTAAAACTTGGCAAACAAGATTTAAAGCAATCTCAACTATTGAGTATTAAGGCTCTCATTGAGTCAATGGATGCAGAAATTGCTTTTATAGACACCTCTTCAGAGCAAACTGAAGCTTCTGCAGTAAGTCTAGGGTTAATTATTTCAAAATTAAATGAAAACCTCGAAGTTAATACTTACACTGCAGCTGAAAGTGATGTTCAAGAACAATCTGTACAAATAAAAGAAGCCATAAATGAGCAAATGGATTCTATAGAAGTATCCGCTAATGGCTTAGTAGAAAATGCTATCGAAGAGTCAATATCAACTATTGACGGTATAGATGATACATATACAGAAGAATCAGCCCAAGAAATATCTGAAATAATACCAGTTGAGCATTTTGAATCTGATTTTGAAAAATTAGCTGCTGTAGAGGGTCTCATATCAAATGAAGAACTTAGTAAATATATAATATTAGATACTGGCGATGTTCTTCCTGAAGGTGTTGAAGAAAATTCTCTAGATACTAAAACATTGCCGACATTATATTTAAATCAAACTCTTCGTTCAGGTCAAACTGTTAATTATGAAGGAAATATATTAATTATCGGAGATGCTCATCCTGGTAGTGAAATAATAGCAGATGGAGATATTACAGTTTGGGGAATTCTTGGTGGTATTGCTCATGCCGGAAGTAAAGGTAATATCACATCAAAAGTTAGAGCGTTAAAACTTAACGCAATTCAGTTAAGAATAGCAGGTTTGTATGCAAGAAGAAACGACACATTGAACGTTCCTTACGTACAAAGGACAAATGAGTTTACTCCAGAAGAAGCTCAAATTGAAGAAGGTAAAATAGTAATTTATAAAAAGTTAAGGAGAGATTAATGACTGGTCGAGTAATAGTAATTACATCTGGAAAAGGCGGCGTAGGAAAAACAACTACAAGTGCCAATATAGGTACAGCGTTAGCAAAAGAAGGCTATAAAGTTGTACTTATAGATACCGATTTAGGATTGAGAAATTTAGACTTATTATTAGGTCTTGAAAATAGAATTGTATATACAATAGTTGATGTTATTGAGGAACGCTGTAAATTAAAGCAAGCTCTTGTTAAAGACAAGAAAAATCCTAATCTACAGCTTCTTGCAGCTGCGCAAACGCGTGATAAATCTGCAGTAAGAGCAGAGCAATTAAAAGAGATTTGCGATACCTTAAAAGAGAAAAACGATTTTGTTCTTGTGGATTGCCCAGCCGGTATTGAACAAGGGTTCCAAAATGCCGTAGCAGGAGCAAGCGAAGCTATTGTTGTTACAACTCCAGAAATGTCTGCTATCCGTGATGCTGACAGAATTATTGGTTTGCTTGGTCCAAAAGAAGAAATAACAAGTGTAAAACTTCTTTTGAACAGAGTTCGTCCTAGCTTAATCAAAACAAATGAAATGATGAGTGTTGACGACGTTGCAGAAATACTTGAAATACCTCTTGTAGGTATAATTCCAGAGGATACTGGAATTATTACTTCTACAAATAAAGGGGATCCTATTGTTAATAATGAAGAAGCTCTTGCTGGTAAGGCGTATAGAAACGTAGCTCAGCGTATTTTAGGTGAAGAAGTTCCATTCTTAGATTTAGATGAACCAAAAGGCATTGTAGCAAAAATTAAAGATGTGTTCGCAAAATTGAAAGCGAAGGTGTAAAATGGGAATTTTTACTGATATCTATAATACGGTTGCTAAATTCTTTAGACAATCAGATGAGCCTGTAATCGGCGAAGCTTCAAAAGCTGTAGCTGCGAATCGTCTAAAATTAGTTTTAATGCAAGATAGAACAAACTTAACACCGAAAGTCCTTGAACAAATGCGTGGCGAAATGATAGATCTTCTTTCTAAGTATTTAGAAATGGATAAGGACATGCTAGAGCTTAATTTTGAACAAGAAGGTGATCAAGTAGCTCTTATGCTTTCAATTCCAGTAATTCGAGCAAAAGATGAAGATGAAATTGAAGCAGCTGAAGCTAAATCCAATTTAGATGAAGAAGATGAGCAAGATGATACTCTTGAAGATGAAGAAGCTTCAGAAGAAGTTGTATCAGAAGAGGCTCCAAAACCTAAAAAACGCCGTTCTAAAAAGGTCACAGCTCCAGAAGAACTAGAAAATGGCACAAGAGAAGAATGTAGCGATGAAAATTCTTCAGAGATTGAGATCTCAGAAGAAAATACTTCAGAGACAGAAACAGTTTGTGAAACATCTGAAGGCTAATAATTAGGAATTTAATCAATAAGCAAGCTATAAAATCTAGGTTTTATAGCTTGTTTGTTTATTTATTTGTACAAAAAACCTCTTTACTCAACGTATTTCCCGTCAAAGAGTTCCATAACCATTTTTTCTTGATCTGATTCTAGGCGCTCAACATTTTCTTTTGTAATTTGAGGTTTTTCTATAGAGATATCAGCCATTTCTTTTTTTACAGGAGTTTCCTGCTCCTTTTGAGTGGCTTTTTCAATATGTTCTGAGGCTGTTTTGTTTATTTGATTTGTTTGTTGAGGTGCAGGCATGCTAGTTGGTGCGATTGGCTTATCACCAGCTTGAGCCAATCTAACAGTAACAGAGGTTGAATCCTGATTAAACATTAAATTCGCAGCTTCAACAATCATCTGCTTTTTATTAGTATCATTAATTTGAGAAACTAATCTTTCATTTTTGACAGTTAAAACAATCCCTTCCGCACTAATTTGAAGTGGTGTTGCAAGTTGTTTCAACATAGCTGTTGTTGGCGAGCTTTTTATATTCATAAGAAGCATTTGCCATAAAGAATTAATATCATTGCCACTTGGTT
>JAEIGA010009887.1_pt1 | contig 14447 bp, 9 predicted proteins | sample 9270691 | NCBI WGS metagenome assembly JAEIGA01 (sample SAMN17057246, study PRJNA624740) | gut metagenome | biome: biome; isolation source: fecal sample | host: Bos grunniens | place: China: Xizang | collected 2019 | reverse complement strand
TCGAGCTGGGCTATATTGACCGCTCGGTTGAGGTAGCTGATGTTGTTGAAGGTGCGTTCTGATTCTGAACGGTTACGTACTTTGGCCAATTCCTCTTCATCGACAGTTTGTCGTTTGAGCATTTCCAATTCATTCCATATCGCTTCTTCTGCTATAGGGTAGGGAATATCATCGGCCATACGTCCCATGATGAGGAGTAGTCCCTCGTCGAAGCTTCCCTGTATATAGGCATCGATAGAGGTGAATAGTTTGTCGCGGCGTACTAGATGCTGTATGAGACGGCTCGATGTACCTGCAGCCAGCAGGTCGGTCATCAGGTCACAGGTGTGATAGTCTCTATCTGTACGATTAGGCATGTGGAAGGCCATCACTAACATGTTGGATGGTACATTACGGTATACGGTCTTTCTCCTTTCTCTTTTCTGTGTAGGCTCTTGGGGTAGGTTGCGTGGGGTGATGGTGCCTTGCTGTATGGGGGCAAACCATTTCTCGCTGAGCCTTATCACCTCATCGAAACTAATATTGCCCACTACTGACAGTATGGCGTTGTTTGGCGCATAATGATGGTGGTAGAAGTCCATCACATCAGGCAAAGTGGCTTGCTCTATATGCTCTACACAAAGCCCTATAGTAGGCCAGCGGTAGGGATGTACCTTATAGGCCATAGAACGTATGAGATGTTGTACATCACCGTAGGGCTGATTGAGATGGCGTTGCTTGAACTCCTCGATGACCACTCCCTTCTGTACCTCCACGCTTTGCTCTGTGAGGGCAAGGCCCAACATGCGGTCTGACTCTAGCCAAAAGGCTGTTTCCACATTGCTACGTGGTACGGTGATATAGTAGTTGGTGAGGTCATTGTTGGTCCATGCATTATTTTCTCCTCCAGCCATCTGCACATGAGTGTCATAGTCGGGGATATTGATAGATCCCTCAAACATTAGGTGCTCTAACAGATGTGCATAGCCTGTGCGTTCAGGAGCTTCGTCGCGTGCACCTACATCGTACAGTACATTCACCGCTACCATTTGTGTGGTGGTGTCTTCGCAGTGCACGATGCGCAGGCCGTTATCGAGGGTGTAACGGTTGGTCATGGTTTCTCAATCTCTCTTACGCGCTTGATGATTGCAGGCTCTAAGGGACGCAACTTGGCATCTACGGCACGCTTCTCAATCTTGATGACTACATCCATACCCTCTATTACCTCGCCGAATACGGTGTAGTAGCCATCGAGGTCGGCAGCACCACCGACGGTCTTGTATTGGTTGCGTTGCTCTTTGGTGTAGTGGAACTGCTTACGTGTGGCCATTACCTTGTCGGTGGCCGCAGTAACTTGCTTTTTCACCTCACGTATCTTGGGCATATAGCGTTTGGTGTCTTTGGCATACTCCTTGAGCTGCTCGGCGTAGGGGGCAGTCTGTGTGATAGAGTCAAAGACCTCTTTTCTCAGCTCCTTATTGTACTTGTCTTCGGCATTGAAAAGCTTAGTGTCAGTGTATTTGAATCCAGTGACGATGTAGAAGTGTCCGCCCGATGACTTCTCCATCTGGTAATAGCTGGCCATGGCTAAGGCACCCTGCTTGTGATAGAATTTCTCGGGCTGTATCTCTTCGGGGATAGAGTAGGGGAGGTCGTTCTCTCCAAGGGGTGTCTCACGTGTTGCTCCCTTTGACTTGGGATCACCAGCCTGTACTGTAAAGTTGTTTTGTATGCGGTAAAACTGCTGATTGTCATAATATCCTTTGCGGGCCAGCTTGACAAAGTTGTGACGGTGCAGTGGAGTCTCACGATAGAGCTTGAATGTTATATTGCCCTCGCTTGTCTCCATCAGTAGATATTGATCGGCATCCACAATGATGGTGTCGGTGTCTATCGGTTCAGCTTCGGACTCCTTCTTAGTGTTTTGGCATGCGGTGAGCAGTAGGCCGCAAGCAAACATCATGAGTAAAAAATGTCTTTTCATATTCTTTAATTTTTAGTCTGGTTAGTCTTTACAATATTCCCTTGCTGCTGGGTAGGTCGTAGTTGAAGGGTTGGCGGTGTATCGCTGTGCGCAAGCTGCGGGCAAAGGCTTTGAACACACCTTCGATAAGGTGATGGTTGTTTTCGCCTCGTGCGCTGATGTGAAGATTGCAGCGCAGGGCAGCACACAGTGAGTAGAAGAAGTGGCGGAACATCTCTGTAGGTGTATCGCCCACATATTCGCGGGTGAAGGTCACATCCCAATCAAAGTCGATACGTCCACCGAGGTCGAGCAGTACCAGTGCCTTGCACTCATCCATGGGCAGGGCAAAGCCGTAGCGTTCAATGCCGCGTTTGTCGCCCAGCGCCTCACGCAAGGTGTCACCTAGTGCAATTGCCACATCCTCCATGGTGTGATGCTCATCCACCTCAAGGTCGCCCTTACACTGTATCTGTAGTGAGAGGCCTCCGTGGTGAGCAATTTGGTCGAGCATGTGGTCAAAGAATTTTAGCCCTGTGTCGATGCTCGATGGCAGGCGTCCGTCAAGGTCTACGGTGACACTTATCTGTGTTTCGCGAGTGTTACGATCGGTAGTGGCTACACGTGTGGTGCGACGCAGATGTTCGGCAATTTCAATCCACGAGGTGGTACAGAGCACACACACGTCGGTCAGTCCCTTCTCTGCGAGAGATTTGGCAGCTTTTTCAGACTCTTGCAACAGAATAGCGCGAGCACCCAGATTTTTGGCCAACATCACATCGGTGAGGCGGTCACCGATAACAAAACTCTCGGTCAGGTTGTAGTCGCCAGTAAGATATTTACCAAACATGCCAATGCCTGGCTTGCGTGTGGGAGCGTTCTCTTTAGGCATGGAGGGGTCAATGAGGATGTCGTCAAAGTGTACGCCTTCGGAGGCAAGTACCTTGAGCATCATTTCTTGCGGGGGAAGGAAATCTTCCATGGGAAAGTTTGCTGTGCCTAGTCCATCCTGGTTGCTGCACATCACAAGCTCATAGCCAAGTGTGCTTACGGCCTTCATGCCACTGATGGCACCAGAGACAAAGTTGGTCTTGGCAATGCTATCTATCTGAAAGTCTACGGGCGGCTCTACGAGTATCGTGCCGTCGCGGTCTATGATAAGTAGTCGTTTCATATATCTTGTCCTATATATTCAAATCACAAAGATAGTGCAAGCCGAGAGAAAATACAAGTTTAACTTGTAATTTTCCGAGGCGCCGCCTATCTAAAGGCAATGAATCAGACTAAAGATAGTGCAAGCCGAGAGAAAACACAAAACTTGTTTTTAGTATTCCGCTGCCATCGATACAGATAATTCTGTGTGAAATGTGAGAAAGTAGCGAAGTTTTTTGTATAATTGGTTGAAAAAGCGTTATTTTGTATCTTACAAACAAAAATAGATACTATGATGAAACGTTTTTACTCCTGCTTGGTGGCTTGTATGGTGGCTTTCCTGTGTGTGGCTCAGTACAATCAGTTGACCAATATCCCTACGGTATACATCGATACGCATAATCGCGTGGGTGTAACAAGCAAGACAAACTACATATATGCAACGATGACCTATATAGACGGGTCGAAGATGGTACAGTATGACTCGTTGCAGATACGTGGACGTGGAAACTCTACGTGGAACTTGGCAAAGAAACCCTATCGTATCAAATTTAAGGAATCGACCAAGTTTCTGGGTAAGGGATATGCTAAGAACAAAAGCTGGACATTGCTGGCCAACCATGCCGATAAGACCTTGCTGCGCAATGCGGTAACCTTTGCCATGGGCGACTTCTTGGGGCAACCCTTCAGTCCGGCAGCACATTTCGTGGATTTGGTACTCAACGGCACTTACTTGGGCAACTATCAGGTGTCTGACCAAGTGAACGTAGACGACAAACGTGTAGAGGTGTTTGAACAGGAGGAGGTAGCCAGCGATACTTCGAATATTACAGGTGGATATCTTGTCGAGATTGACGGATTTGGTACGAGCGAGCTAGTCAACTTCCGCACCAGCAAAAATCTTATAGTATCGGTCAAGTCGCCCGATGAAGATATCATCAATAATGCGCAGAAAAACTACATTAAGCAGTATCTCAATAACTTTGAGTCTTCACTTTTTGCAGCAAATTTCACTGATGCTGCCAATGGCTACCGCGCTATAGCCGACTCGGCCACCCTCGTTAGCTGGTACATTGCAACGGAGTTGAGCGCCAATGTCGATGGCTTCTGGAGCACTTTCTTGTATAAGGATAGAGATGACCCGAAGCTTTATTTCGGTCCGCTATGGGACTATGATATTGCCTACAACAACTGTAATCGTGTGGGGGATGTGACTAATCAGACGATGGTGGATGCTGGATTTGGTAGTGACCTCACTAAAGTGTGGGTGAAACAGATGATTAAGGATCCTTGGTTTAACAATGCAGTGAATGAAGCATGGAAACAGAAGATTAACGAGGGACTGGAAGAGTATCTGTACAACTATATCGATAGCATGGCGGTTTATCTGGATCGTTCGCAGGCCAAGAACTATAGCCGCTACTCTATATCCTCAAGAGTGTACAATGAAATTTATTTGTACTCGACCTATGCTGATTATATCGATCAGCTCAAACGCTTTATAGGAGAGCATATCGACTTTTTGTCGGCCACCTTTGCCGAACGTGCCAACGATATAGGTGGTGGTAACGAACCTGTGGTGACACTAACCCCTTTTGAACTGCAGGATGGGTACTATTATCGCATATACAACAAAGGCACAAATAAAGTTCTTGATATAGCCGATGCATCTATGGATGAGGGGGCCAATGTGGTGATATGGTCGCCCGAGTATGGACGCGATACGCAGCTATGGCAGATCTTGAAGGTGGGTGATGATTACCAACTTATCAACAAGGTGTCAGGTATGGCCTTCAATGATCCTTCGCCCACATCGGCTGTAGGTACACCGCTCAATGTAGTAGTGCCTGATGCTGCTGATAGTCGTCAGCTATGGCGATTTGAAACGGTAAATGAGAACGACAACTATAACATCATAAACGTCTATACAGATCATGCAATCAACAACTCGGGCGGCGGAGCTTCTGATGGAAATAACATTCTCAGCTATACGAATGATGATCGCAATGCGGTGAGCAATAACCGTCAATGGCGCATCACTCCCGAGGAACTCATCCCTGACTATGTACCTGAAGAGGTGAAAGAGGCGCTGGCTGCTACCGTAGCCAATGCTGAGGCTTTCTTGCAGTCGTTGATGAGCATACAAGTGGGCGAGGGCATATTCTGCTACTCAGAGGAGCAGATTGAAAAACTCAAACAGATGGTGGCCGATGCCAAGACCTTTGAGTCTACCGTATCGGATGACTATATATTAGCTAATGTTAACCTTATCGAACAGCTTGCTGCTACACAGATGAAGAACATACCTGAGATAGATCGTCGCTATGTGATACGTCATAAGAGCTCAGGATATTATCTCGATATAGAGAATGACCTGCTGTGTGTAACTGCCCGTAATGAGGGTGATGCTGGTCAATGCTTTGCTTTCGAGTCAGTTGGTCATGGAAACGGTGTATATATGAGGGCTGATAACGGACTGTATATGATGCTAGGCGACATGAATAACTGGACCATGGTAGGACAGGAATTTGTGGTCGATGAAGCAAAGGCGACCTTTGACGTAGACATTGTAGACGATAGCTATCGCATATATACGATAATGGGTATGTTAGGCACTGATGCTATATGGGAAAACTCGACCGTATATGCTGACAAACGTGTAGGATATTCCGATGAGGAATTACGTTCAGAATGGATTATCGAGGAGTATATTGATCCGTTGGCCGATGTGAAAGAACACCTTAAGAACACCATAGAACAAGCACAGACTATACTTAAGAGTATCAATCCTAGGTGGGTGGGTACAGAGCCTATGCAGCATGCCCAAAGTCGTATTGATGAATTGGAACAGGCTATACAAGAGGCGCTAGGATACGATTATGCCACGGCCGAGGATTATCAAGACATGATTGACAGGCTGAAGCAGAGTATGGAAACGGTGCATGAACTCAATGTTCCTTCTGTAGATGATGAATACTATCTGCGTCACCTTTCAGGAGCTAATCTCTCATGTCTCGACGGCCTTACATTGGATGAACCCGATACACAAGATATAGCACAGCGATTCAGACTGTTGCCCGTAGAGGGTTCCATGAATACCTATCATATATACACCAATGGTATGTATGTGACCGTGAATGATGGCATGCTGGCCCTCTCCGAGACTCCGCGCGATGCGTATGGTGAGTTTGTGGCCGAGCAGGTATCGTCAAACACCTTCACATTGCTCAGCATGGTAGGGTATATGGGTACTGCACAAACATCTTCGAAAGTAGGTGATGCATGTGTGCCTAATGCCGAGAACGAGGTGACCAATGTGAGATGGAAACTTATCAAGGCTACCGAGCCCATTGACGATGCTGTGAATCCGCTCCAGTACAAGGGCGATATTGACTATACGATTATCTACGATAGGGAGAGTGAGACTATACGCTTCGTTTCAGATGATATGCGTGTATTGGCCGAGGTGGAGGTATATGTCTATACGGTAGGCGGACGCTTGCTCTATACCTTCAATGCCGATAAGCAGCGTTCTGTGACAGACCTTCCCAGCGGTACCTATATCGTGCGTTGGAGACTGGGCGATATGGAGCGTAGTGTCAAATTTAAGAAATAAAGGAACGTAAATGGTGGCTTTGTGCCACGATAGAGAACTATATAAACAAATGATATATACATATGAAAAAGTTTATTCTTGACCTGAAGGTTCGTGAGACGGTGGCCGTAGGCAAGCAGGCTGTGCTGCTGCGACTCACTGCCGACGAGCAGTTGCCCGAGATGCTCCCGGGACAGTTCGTGGAGGTGCGTGTAGACCAGACTCCCAGTGTGATGCTGCGCCGCCCCATATCTATACATTACTATGATAAGGTGAACAATGAGTTGGGACTCCTGGTGCAACTCGTGGGCAATGGTACCCGTTGGATGGCTACGCTCGAACCGGGAGATAACGTCAACATCGTGCTTCCCCTGGGTAATGGATTTACCTTACCCGCCGACACCTCGGTGCGCCCCTTGCTCGTAGGTGGCGGTGTGGGTGTGGCTCCGCTGCTCTACCTGGGCATGAAGCTCAGGGAGATGGGCATAGAGCCTACCTTCCTCCTCGGTAGCCGTACGGAGAACGAGCTGATGCAGATTGCCGAGTTCGAGAAGGTGGGCCGCGTATTTATCACCACCGAGAACGGTGCTGTGGGTGAGCAGGGCTATGTGACCCAGCACTCGCTACTCGAGAAGGAGCAGTTTGATCAAGTGTATACCTGCGGCCCCAAGCCGATGATGGTGGCCGTGGCTCGCTGGGCCAAGGGTGTCGGCGTGGCATGCGAGGTGTCGCTCGAGAACAAGATGGCCTGTGGCGTGGGTGCCTGCCTCTGCTGCGTGGAGGACACCAAGGAGGGTCACGTGTGTGTATGTAGTGAAGGTCCCGTATTTTCAATAGATAAGTTATCATGGCAGATTTAAGAACTTCGATAGGCAAGCTGGAGCTTGCCAACCCGGTGATGACTGCATCGGGCACATTTGGTTACGGCACTGAGTTTGCCGACTTTGTAGATCTCGACAAGTTGGGCGGTGTCATCGTCAAGGGTACCACCCTGCATCATCGTGAGGGTAACCCCTATCCCCGTATGGCTGAGACTCCCGCAGGCATGCTCAACGCCGTGGGCTTGCAGAACAAGGGGGTGGACTACTTCTGCGAGAAGATATATCCCACCATCAAGGATTATAAGACACGGATGATTGTCAATGTTAGCGGCTCGGCCATTGAGGACTATGTGGCTACTGCTGAGCGTATCAATGCGCTGGAGAATATCCCTGCCATCGAGCTCAATATCTCGTGCCCCAATGTGAAGCAGGGCGGTATGGCCTTCGGCGTGACAGCCAAAGGTGCCGAGGAGGTGGTGAGCGCTGTGCGCAAGGCCTATGACAAGACGCTCATCGTGAAGCTCTCGCCCAACGTGACCGACATCACGGAGATTGCCCGTGCGGCCGAGGCGGCGGGTGCCGACAGCGTGTCGCTCATCAACACCCTGCTGGGTATGGCTATCGATGCCGAGCGTCGTCGCCCTGTGCTCTCTACGGTGACGGGTGGCATGAGTGGTCCTGCCGTGAAGCCCATCGCGTTGCGCATGGTATGGCAGGTGGCCAAGGCAGTGAACATCCCCGTAGTGGGCTTGGGTGGTATCACCAACGCGACCGATGCCATTGAGTTCCTCCTTGCCGGTGCTTCGGCCATCGAGGTGGGCACAGCCAACTTTATGGATCCCGCGGTGACAGGCAAGATCGTGAACGGCATCAATGAATATCTCGACCGTCACGGCTTCGCCTCGGTGCGCGACATCATCGGTGCATTGCAGGTATAGCAAGGGGTATATTAACTATATGTAGATATGAATGTATAGAGGGGTAGTCTGTAGACTGCTCCTCTATATATGTAAACTGTTAGAGAATTATTTCGAGTTTATTCAGGTCTACCTAAAAAGACCAATAATCCTCAAGTTCATAAAAAACGTTGTCAAAAGTATAAGAGTGTAAATATTATTTTGTACATTTGCGTCTGTCAAAAGTACAAATAAACACTATGGATTTTGATAAAATGGTGAACAATGCAAAGAACGAACTCTTTGCATGTGTGTCAAGACGTTTTGATGTAGGGGACATAGAACGAATCGAACAGGCGTATGAATTGGCCGAGGAGGCACATCGCCCGCAACGTCGCAAGAGTGGCGAACCCTATATATTGCACCCAATAGCTGTGGCTATGATAGTGGCCAATGAGATTGGTCTGGCGGCTAATCCGATTTGTGCTGCCCTGCTACACGATGTAGTCGAAGATACTGACTATACGATAAAAGACATCCGTGAACGTTTTGGCGATGATGTGGCTACGCTTGTCAATGTGGTCACTAAGCGAAAGAGCGAGAAGTATGAAACCTCTTTGCAGGTCGACAACTATAAACAGATGTTGCAGTCGATACATTATGATATACGTGCGCTTTTACTTAAATTGGCCGATCGTCTGCATAATATGCGTACCCTCAAATCGATGCTCCCACATAAGCAGCTCAAGATAGCATCTGAGACTGATTACTTATATGCTCCTCTAGCACATCGCTTGGGACTATACAAGATTAAGATTGAACTTGAGAATCTCAGTTTTCGCTATCGTCAACCTCATGAATATGAGGAGGTACGTGGGCAGATTTCTCGTTATGTAGCCTCACATGCTGAAGCTGCTGAAGCTTGGATGAACCCTATACGCGCAGCCCTTGGTCGTCGAGGCATTGTTGCTAATGTTACCTGTGAACCGCGTTCGGCCTATTCTATCTGGGCTAAGATGCAGGAGGATTGTATTTCATTCAGTGAGGTAGAGCACATACGTATCGTACACATCGTATATGATAATTGGAAACAGAAGAATATGAGCGAGAAGGATATGGCTCTGTATATCTATTCCATTATCACCAACCTATACACTGAGAAACCTAGCAGTATGAACAGCTATCTCGACGTGTGTAAAGACAATAACTACCGTAGCTTGCACTGTAAACTCATGGGTAATGAAGGGCGATGGATGGAGGTGCACATTGCCTCTACCGACATGATGAAGGTGTCAAATCGAGGCTGCTTGGTAGAGCGTGAGGAGCATGGTGTTGAGCGTTGGATAGAGAATTTTAAGCATGTACTTAAGGAACTTGCCGAGCAGGGTAAAACGGGTCGTTTTATGGAGGATGTGCGTTCTACCTTCTATGAAGATGATATCTATGTGTTTACTCCAAAAGGGAAAATGGTGGTTCTTCCTAAAGGTGCTACTGCTATCGACTTTGCTTTTGAAATACATAATAAGGTGGGAGAACAGATGAAGTTTGCTGTAATCAACGATAAACTCTGTTCGGCTAAGACAGTATTGCGCAAGGGAGACCGTGTGCGTATTGGAACCGATGAGGTCCCCTCTATAGACAAGTCGTGGCTAGATCACGTCATCACTTATAAAGCTCGTGTAGGTATACGTCGTTTCCTTAATCGTCAAATTTCACAGGTGAGCGACCAATATATATTATGTCCCAACTGTAAACCGATTTTCGGAGACGAAGTTATAGGCTTCCGTCGTTCGGATGGAAAGATAGAGGTGCATAAATGTCATTGTCGCTCGGCTATAGAGAAAGCTGCACAGTTGGGCGATAGCATTGAACGTGAGGTCGATATGACCGAATTTGAGCGAATGGCATTCCCTATACGTTTTCGAGTCAAGTCGGTCAACAAGGATCAGCTGCTGCTTACCATCGTGTCGCTTGTTTCAGAAAAGATGCACTTGAGTTTGGGTAATCTACACTCAACGATTGTAGACGATATCGTATCTACCGAGTTTGAGGTGTATGTGCATTCGCACGACGAGATACAGCAGCTCAAAGAGGCTATTTCTGCTCTGCCTAATGTGTATGGATTGAGATCGTATTGATCTCTTCTAAAGGCCGCTCTCTCGTAGTTCCTCAATAAGCCTGTGTTGATGAGGCGTGAGATGGGTAGGAATAGAGGTGTTGAGTGTGACGATGAGGTCGCCAAATGCATTGTCTTTCTTATAGAGGGGAAATCCTTTCCCCTTCAGGCGCACCTTGCTTCCTGGTTGCGTGCCTGCTATAATCTTGATGCGTACGTTGCCATTGAGTGTCTCTACTAAAGCATCGCCTCCCAATATGGCTGTAGTGAGGGGTATGCTGGCTTGGGTGTGTAGGTCGTTACCTTCTCGTGCGAATTGTGGGGTGGGCTCTATGCGGAAAGTCACGTAGAGGTCACCGCGTGTGCCTCCTTGTGGAGCTTCGCCTCCTTGTCCGCGCAGCTTGAGGCGTTGCCCATCGGCCACACCAGCAGGTATGGTTACGCGTATCGATTTGTTGTTTACATTGAGTATCTGCTTGTGGGTGGTATAGGCCTCGAGTAGTGTAAGGTGTAGCTCTGCCTCGTAATCCTGTCCGTGCAGGGCTTGTGTGCCTCTTCGCCAATTGTGCGTGCCGCCAAATAACTGCTCGAAGAAGTCGCTGAACCCGCCCGTATTCCCTTCGGTGCGACTGAAATCCCCGAAGCCTCCAAAGTCGAATCCACCGAAGCCTCCAGCGTATGTGCCAAACCCTCCCTGCTGTCCCTGCCCATAGCGCTGCTCATATTGGCGGCGTTGAGCCTCATACTCCTCGGCATGTGCCCAATGCTCGCCATACTCATCGTAGCGCTTGCGTTTCTCGGGGTCGCTCAGCACCTCGTTGGCTTCGTTGATCTCTTGAAAGCGCTCTTGTGCCTGTGGGTCATTCTTGTTGATGTCGGGGTGGTACTGCTTGGCTAGTTTGCGGAAAGCCTTCCGTATATCGGCTTGTGTGGCACTACGATCTATACCTAGCACTTTGTAATAGTCAATGAAAGCCATGGCTTGAATACTTAGAATCAGTTTTTATTATTATTGCTATTCTGTTAAACTATAATTGGGCAAAAAGGTTGCACCACGGCATTTTTTTTATTTACTTTGCGCTAACAAATAGTAGATTGAAATATGAAAATCAACCGTCTCCTCTATCTGATCCCTTTGATAGTCGTGCTGCTTGCAAGTTGTGGAAAGCAGCAGACGCACCATCTTAAGATTGTGTGCACAAGCGATGTGCATGCCAATTTCTTTCCCTATGATTTCTTGACTGATGAGTCAGCTAGTGGTAGCTTGGCTCGTGTGAGCACGTATCTCAATGAACTGCGTGCGGCTTCGGCTTATGGAGATAATGTCGTTTATATCGACAATGGCGACATTCTGCAAGGGCAACCCACCGCTTACTACTACAATACCGTGGCTATCGAGCGTGAGCATCTTGCTGCAGAGGCACTCAACTATCTCCAGTGCGATGTGGTGGGGCTTGGCAATCATGATATAGAGACGGGTGGACCCACCTACCAGCGTTATATGCGTGACCTAAAGTGTCCGGCTGTCGGGGGAAATATCTATTTTGAAGAGACCGAGCATCCTTTCTTGCCGCCCTATGTCGTAATTGAACGCGGTGGTTTGAAGATAGCCTTCATGGGACTCACCACACCTGCCATACCTCATTGGCTTCCCCGTTCGTTGTGGCAAGGATTGGAGTTTGGCGATATGGAGCAAGCGGCCCGTAGGTGGATGGTCTATTTGCGTGAACATGAGACCCCCGATCTCGTTATCGGGCTCTTCCATTCAGGTACTGAGGGTGGTATTGTGACTGATGACTATGCCGAGAATGCTACACGTGCTGTTGCCGAGAAGGTGCCAGGTTTCGATGCCATCTTCTATGGACATGTGCATAAAGCAGAAAATACAAAAGTGGTCAATGTAGAGGGTGATACTGTACTGCTCATTAACCCCGCCAATAATGCCAACAAGGTGGCTACACTAGATGTGCAGTACCGTAAGGGTAAGAATGGCATCATGGCTCTCAGTGCCGGACTTGTGGAGATGGATGGCTATGAACCCGACAAAGCTTATATGGAGGCCTTTGCCCCTCATATAGACCGCGTGAAAGGTTATGTATCAAAGAAGATTGGTACTCTTACCCATGCCATTGACTCGCGTGAGGCATACTTTGGCCCCTCTCGTTTCATGGACTTTATCCATCGTATGCAGCTCGATGTCACCAAGGCGCAAGTGTCTTTTGCTGCTCCGCTCAGCTATGATGCTATAGTGCCCGAGGGCGATATATGTGTGCGCGACATGTTTAACCTGTACCGTTACGAGAATATGCTCTATGTGATGCATCTCTCAGGTCAAGAGATTAAGGACTATCTGGAGATGTCCTATGCGCAGTGGGTCAATCAGATGAAGCATCCTAACGATCATCTGTTGCTGTTTGCCGAAGAGAGAGAGGGGCAGGCTCCACGTTTAGAGCATATCTTCTCTAATTTTGATTCGGCTGCAGGTATCATCTATGAGGTGGATGTGACTAAGCCTGCAGGTCAGCGTATACGTATCAAGAGTATGACCGATGGCACTCCCTTCCGTCTCGATGAATACTATCGTGTGGCTCTCAATTCATATCGTGGTACGGGTGGGGGAGAGCTCCTTACCAAGGGCGCTGGCATACCTCATGAGCAGCTTGAGCGACGCATCATTCAGACTACTGATATCGACCTACGTTTCTATATGCTCAGCTATATAGAGATGCGCGGAGAAATTACTCCCCCGCGCATGAATGAATGGAAATTTGTGCCTGAGCGATGGACTGTGCCTGCTGCCCAGCGTGACTATACCTTGCTGTTTGGCAAGTAAGGGCTCTGTTATCCTCGTGATCCCAAGTAGAGGAATAGCATACCGAGCAGTACGAGCAGGAGGTCTAGTGCCTTGCTGCGTAGGTTCTTCTCATGGAAGAGGAGCGCACCGCATAGGAATGATACGATGACCGAGCCACGACGCACCATAGAGACTACAGAGATGAGCGAGTCGTCCTGTGCCAAGGAGGTGAAGTAGGCAAAGTCGGCTACAGAGAGGAACACCGAAATCAGCGGAATGGCCCACGACCAATGAAAGGGTGTGCTCTGCTTGCGTTTGGGATACCATAGTATCATCAGCACTATTCCCATGATGAACAGCTGGTATACGGTAAACCACGACTGCACCAGCATGCTGTCGAATCGTCGCATCAAAAACTTGTCATACAGCGCACTCACTGCACCCAGCAGTGAGGCCAATACCACGAAGTATATCCAGCGGTTGTGACGGAAGTCGATACCCTCTTTCTTGCCGCTGCGGCTGAGCAGCATGAATGAAACCAAAGCAAGCAATACACCCACCCACTGGTAACCGTTGAGGCGCTCGCCAAAGAGTAGCAAGGCACCCAGCAGCACCATTACAGGCCGTGTGGCATTGATGGGTCCCACGATAGTGATGGGCAGATGTTTCATGCCGAAGTATCCAAATAGCCACGACCCGAGCACGATGAATGATTTCAGCAGGATGTATTTGTGTACCTCCCATCCGCATATGGGTACATATAGCATAGTGCTGTCGAGCACGTTGCTTGTGCTCGACAGTACTATAAAGGGTAAGAATATAAGTGATGAGAACAGAGTGTTGAGAAACAGTACCGGTATCACGGCATTGCCGTGCAGTGCCTGCTTCTTGCTCACATCATATAGGCCGAGCAGTGCGGCCGATAGGAAGGTTAAGGCTAACCACATGTCTTTATCAGCAATACATGTTCAGTATAGCTTCGTAGAGCTCTTGCTTGCCACTTATCTGTGCAGGTTCGCCGTGTTGTTTGGCGTAGGCCACCAGTTCTTCGATACCCATCTTGCCCTCTTCGAAGGCCTTACCCTCCCCCTCATTGAATGAGGCGTATCGCTGTGTCAGCATCTGACGGTA